>ENA-OSEO01001943-OSEO01001943.1-sediment-metagenome-genome-assembly--contig:-NODE-1943-length-32721-cov-3.805661_pt1 | contig 32721 bp, 27 predicted proteins | sample MGYA00237883_ERZ534232 | MGnify/ENA metagenome assembly ERZ534232 | reverse complement strand
CCTTCGGCCTGTATTATGGGCTTTTCTACCGGGATTCCCTCCGCGAACCGGATTACCTCATCGCGGTTTTATTGAGCGTTGTGGCTGCCGCGGCTACGGTTATTGTTCGCTCTTGGAAAAAGGGGCGCACCCTCAAAGAGATCCTGCTCGATTACGTCAAAATTCTTTTCTTTTTCCTGGTCTTTATGCTTGGGCTGGAACTGCGAAAGTGGGTGGCGGGGATCGGCGGCAAGACGGCTGTGGTGATTTTCACGACAACCATCGGGACGATAATGGGTTTCTTCGCGGCCTTAAGGAAAAAAGGCCAGTTCTGACAGGCTGTTTGCCCTGCCGCCGCGTCAGCCTGGCCCGGTTTCGCGCCCGTGCGCGGGCGTCTGTGAGGAACGCTCAACCAGTTTTCACCCAAACGTGGATGAACGCTGCTCACAGATTTTCAGCAACAAAAGGCAGGAGGATAGGTCCTGCGTCCGGCCCTTCCGGATCCATATCGGGACGGCGCGACCTGTCCAGGTGAGAATTTTAGATCCTTTTTGGAGGAAATGTACCATGCCATACGAAATCAGAAAATCCAAAACGTATGCCTATCCGTTTGAACCGGTTTACAAGGCTGCTTATGCCTGTGTTAAAGAACTGGGCGGCAAAGTCCTCAAGCATGAACCCGAGAACAAAGAGCTTCACGCTCAGATGGATAAAAGACTGCAAGGCCGGATGCTGGGTGACCGCAGCAAGCTGGAGATGAAATTTGAAGCCAGCGGCTCCGGTGAAACCACCCTGTCTGTCTATGGCTATCCCCTGAACGCCGTCGGTCAAAAGCTGATGTTTGGCGCGCGGCCGGGTGTGGTGGATACCGTCATCACAGTTTTCATTGAGGAAGTTCAAAAGAAATTGGAGGCGAGCGCGAACTGATGACTGACAACCGATTAAGAACTGCTCCCGATCAGCACACATCGCGGTTAATCTTGATTCGTCACGGACAAACATTGGCAAATGAGCAGCATCTTATTCAGGGTGCCAGTGATGGTCCTTTGACCCCGGCGGGCCGCGCCGAGGTTGAACGGCTCGGAGCCGGGTTCGCGGCGCATCATGTCAGCCGGGTCATTTCCAGCGATCTGCAAAGAGCGCGGGATACCGCTGAAGCGGTCGCCAGATACCATAATTTGGCCGTCGAAGTTACCCCTCTGGCGAGGGAATGGGATTGCGGTGAGTGGGACGGCATCCCGGCCAGTGCGTTTTTGCGGTTCATCAAAGAATCCGGCCAACCTGTTTCTACGCTTTACCCGCCGGGAGGGGAAACCCTCAGCCAGGTGCGCCAACGGGCGGACCAACTCCTGCGGAGCCTGGCCGCGGATGGGCCCGGTAAAACGGTGGTGATTTGCTCCCATGGGGATATCATGCGGATGATGTTGAGCTGCCTGCTAGGGCTGGATATGGACCTGGCCCAGGCGTTCCGTTTTGATAACGCCTCTTACAGCATCCTGGAACATGACGGGCAGGGTTGGAAGGTGTTTGCCATCAACCGGGTGGTCCCTTCGTAAATGCCGCGCGGCCCCGGCCGGCACGGATAATAAAAAAATACAATCTGGTTTGAAATCAGCGCCCCACGTTCAGCGTGGGGTATGACGAAACACGTACAGAATAATAAAGGAGTATGTGATGAAAGCATTAAATGTTGGTGTTATTGGTTTGGGGGCGATTGGCCAGAAGCATTGTGATTCGCTGGCAAAGATCCGGCAGGCCAACCTGATGGCTTTGGCGGACGTGAATGAGGCTGTCCTCAACAAGACAGCGGAAAAACTGGGCGCGACGCCCTACACAGACTACAAGCAAATGCTGGCCGACCCCGATCTGGAAGCGGTGGTGGTGGCCACGCCGGATGACCTTCACCGCGATATCAGCATTCAGGCCGCTCAGGCCGGCAAGCACATCCTGGTGGAGAAACCCATTGCCACCACCGAAGCGGACGCCCTGGCCATGATGGCCGCCGCGGAAAAGGTCGGGGTCAAGCTGATGGTGGGCTTCACCCTCCGTTTTGTGCCGCATTACCAGCAGGCCAGGCAGGCGGTAGAGACGGGCAAGCTCGGCCAGATGGTCAGCATTTTTGCCCGCCGACTGAACCTGATCACCCAGGCCGAGCGGATCGGCGGCCGGTGCGGTGTGCTGCATTTCCTCGGCATCCATGATTTTGACATGATGCGCTGGATGGTCGGCAGCGAGCCGGTCAGCATCTATTCTGAGGCTTCCACCAGCGTCCAGCGGGTTTTCCCCCAGGAGAATGAAACCTTTACCACCATCCGCTTTGCCAATGGGGTGGTGGGCTGCGCCCATATCGGCTGGAACCTACCCAAGTCGCATCCCGGCGGGCGGGACTTCAAACTGGATATGGTCGGCAGCAAAGGCAGCTTTAACCTCGACCTGGCCCGCCAGGGCATTGAGCTGTACACCGAAGAAGGCGCCAAATTCCCCTCCACCGCGCCCGGTCTGATCGAAGAAGACCGCGCCTTTGTGGATTGCGTGCTCGATGATACCCCCGTGCCTGTCACCGGGCAGGATGGTCTGGTGGCGCTCAAGATGGTGCTGGCGGCACTCGAATCCATTGAGACCAAAAAGCCTGTCAGCCTGTAAAGGAACCTGTGTGTGGGCTGGCAAAACCGGTGTTTTATCTTTCACAATCCGCCGGGTAAGCCAGCCCATTGATAAACATTTGTACTTTTAGAGTTTGGAGTTTTTTATGTTCGCTGAAGAAAGAGCGTTATTGTTAAAGAAATTTGTGGAGCAGGTCAACAAGCAGCTGATCGTCTCCTGCCAGGCATTGCCGCATGAGGCCCTATTTGGCGCTGAGATCATGGCCAAAATGGCTATTGCCGCTGCCGAGGGTGGCGCCCGGGCTATCCGGGCCAACTCTCCGGCCGATGTCAAAGCCATCAGAGCCGCGGTAGACCTGCCTTTAATCGGGTTGTATAAAGAAGTCCTCCCCGATTATGAGGTTATTATCACCCCCACCCTGCGGCATGCCCTGGCAATCGCCGAGGCCGGCGCGGACATTATCGCCATCGACGCCACCAACCGCCCGCACCCCGACGGCAGCCTGGCGGATTATGTAGCCGCCATTCATGACCAGACCAATTGCCTCGTCATGGCCGATATTTCCACCCTGGAAGAAGGCCTGGCCGCGGAGCAGATGGGTTTTGATATGGTCTCGACCACCCTTTCGGGCTACACCCCGTACAGCCCGCAGCAGGAGGGGCCCGACCTGGCCCTGGTGAAGGCCCTGGCCGGACGGTTGACCCGGGTTCCGGTGATTGGCGAAGGCCGTTTTTATGCTCCGGAGCAGGTCAAACAGGCTCTCGAAAACGGCGCCACCTCAGTGGTGGTGGGCGGGGCGATCACCCGCCCCAAAGAGATTACTGCCCGGTACGTCAAAGCGATCCAGTCGTAAGGCCTCCGAAGCCGCGGTGTACGGCCGCGGTCCGGCTCGATTTGGGCCGGATCCGGCTGGATGAAAGGAAGGTGGTTATGACTCGGCAATACTTGCTGGGTGTGGATATCGGGACTTATTCTTCGAAAGGCGTCTTGGTGGACGCGGACAGCGGGGAAGTGGTCAGCTCGCACGAGATTGAACACGACCTTTCGATGCCCAGAGCGGGTTGGGTGGAACACGACGCAGACCAGGTCTGGTGGGGCGAGTTCGCCGCGATCTGCCGGCACCTGCTGGATGCCAGCGGCGCCAGCCCGGCGGAGGTCAAAGGGGTGGGCGCCTCCGGGATCGGCCCCTGCGTGCTGCCCATTGACGCGGACGGCAAACCGCTCCGCCCGGCCATATTATATGGAATAGACACCCGCGCCCAGGAGGAGATCGCCCAGTATGAACAGGCGTTGGGAAAGCAGTATATCTACGAACTGAGCGGTTCCAACCTGTCCTCCTCCTCCACCGGCCCCAAGATTTTATGGATCAAACATCACGAACCGGAAATCTACGCCAGGACGCGCTGGTTCCTGACCAGCCAGTCTTACATCGTATACCGGCTGACGGGCCAGGCCACGGTGGATGTGTACACTGCCGGCAGTTACGCTCCCTTGATGGATGTGGAAAAGATCCAATGGCTTGACCAGGAACGGCTGGGGATCAACCCCCGCCCGGCGCTGCCCCGCGTTTTATGGACCTGTGATATCGCCGGACTGGTTACCGCCCGGGCCGCCCGGGAGACCGGGCTGGCGGAGGGCACGCCGGTTATTGCCGGCACGATCGATGCCGCCGCCGAGGCGATCAGCACCGGGCTTTCGCGGGTTGGCGATATGATGGCCATGTTCGGCAGCAGCAATTCCCTCATCGTCCGCACAGACCAGTTTGTCCGCACCCAGAAATTCTGGGGGTTGAACTGGCTGGAGCCGCGCACCTACGCCGTTGTGGGGGGCATGGCCACCGTGGGCAGCCTGACCCGCTGGTTCCGCGACAACCTCTCGCCGCTGGAGCTGCAAGCCCAGCAACAGGGCGGGGTGAATGCCTATGCCGCCCTCTCAGCCCTGCTGGACCAATCCCCTCCGGGGGCTAACGGCCTGGTCGCCCTGCCGTATTTTGAAGGCGAACGGACCCCGCTTTACGACCCGGACGCGTCCGGGGTGCTGTTTGGCCTGCGCCTCAAGCACACCCGCGCCGATATCTACCGCGCCCTGCTCGAGAGCATCGGGTTTGGCATCCGGCACAACATGGATGAGATGCTCGCGGAAGGCGTCAGTCCCCAACGCATCCTGGCGGTGGGGGGCGGCACCAAAAACCTGGCCTGGATGCAAACCATCTCGGATATCGCCAACGTCAGCATGTCGATCCCCGAGCAGCAAATGGGCGCCTCTTACGGGGACGCGTTTATGGCCGGGGTGGGCGTTGGCATTTTCAAGGACCTGGGCGAGATCAACCGCTGGGTGCGCCACAACCAGGTCATTGTGCCGCGTGAAGACCTGCGTGCCCGCTACGAGCCGCTGTACCGGGTCTATCTTGACCTGTACCAGAACACCAGCGGCATCATGCGTGATCTGGCGGTCATTCAGGAAGCACTGTGAGGTTATCGGGCCGTGCTGTCCTCTGATTCCAGCCGGAAAGTTTGCTCCGATAGGGGCTTTGCGTCGCATTCAAACCGCGGGAACCCCCGCGGTTTTTTGCTGCCTGCTTGCCAAAACATTAGAAACCTTAAAATTTGATGAGCTTTGTTGACAATGGTTTTGTAATCGTTTACAATGAAATTGTCTGTAATCGTTTACAAAAACTTGTTTTTCCATAAAACGCTGGTTTTTCACTGTGGATGATCGCGGGTGTACCGGCGCTCACCCCTCTGAAAAGGAGGTGGATGATCCCCAGAATAGTATCACTTCAGACCAAACCGGCTGGCCCGTTGGAGGGCATCCGCTTGTTGTCTCCCCGGGTGGCAAAAACTTAATCGGGTTTCCTTTTTTTTTGAGAGAGAAATGATGATCCTGGAAAGATACCACAACCTGAGTGGGATGCCTCACCAGGTTTCTGTGGGAGCCAGGAGCGCGATGAGTGATTTCATGCAAAGGACAAAAGATGAAAACAGTTGAATTGACAGTGTGTAATCCAACCGGCCTGCATGCCCGGCCTGCCAAGGTGTTTGTCAACCTGGCGAAACAGTATCAATGTGATATCTGGGTGTCGCACGGTGAGAAAAGAGCCAAAGCCAAAAGCATGCTTTCTGTGCTCACCCTCGGCGTGGTGACCGGCGGGAAGATCTGTATTGAGGCCGAAGGCGAGGATGAAGAAGCTGCTATTCAGGCGCTGGAAGAAGCAGTCCGCAGCGGGTTGGGCGAATAGGCTGTTGGTCCGCTGGGAGCGCGCGCGTGGACGGTGTTCGTCCAGGTGATGAGTTGGCGTAGTGAGTCAGTCAGAAGATGAGGTGATAATGGTTAAAAAATATGAACTTTACCGGGAAGGCAAGACCCCGCTTCCCCAACAGGTCTGGGCCTGGAATCTGTATGGGGCGGGGCTGGAAAATATCGGTCAGGAGGGAAAGCCGGAGCGGGAAGATCTCCCGCAGGAACCGGGCGACGACCAGCTGCTGGTGCGCATCGACAGCGTTGGCCTGTGTTTTTCGGATCTCAAAGTGATCCGGTTGGGCCCTGACCATCCCAAGCTGTACAACCGCGATATGCGCAAAGAGCCGACCCGTCTCGGGCATGAGGTTTCTCTGACCATCTTCAAGGTCGGCAAGAACCTGCGCGACCGCTACTATCCCGGCCAGCGTCTGGCGGTACAGCCGGATATTTACCAGGAAGGTAAAAGCACAGCCTACGGATACACCGTTCCGGGCGGCCTCATCCAATATCACCTCATTGGTCCGGAAGTGCTGAAAACAGATGAAGGGGAGTGCCTGCTGCCGGTCAAGAACCAAAACATGAGCTACGCCGGTTCCTCCCTGCTTGAGCCGTGGGGCTGTGTGATGGCCTCTTACACCCACCGCCGCCGGCTGGAACCCCTCCAGGATGGGGTCATGTGGGTCCTGGGGCGCCCCGGAGATGAGACCCAATACCAGTTCTCGGCCGGGTTGGAAGCCCCCGCGGTGATCGTCCTCACCGACGTACCCGAATCGGTGGCGAAACTGGCCCGCGAAAGCGGCGCGCGGGTTGAGGTTCGCGATGGCCTGAAAGAGACGGATTTCGAATCCCTTTCGGTTGAGTTCACCCAGGGCCGCGGTTTTGATGATATTGTGGTGCTCGACCCGCGCTCCGCGAAACGGGTTGGCACGGCCGCCCGCCACATTGCCCGGCGCGGGGTGATGAACCTGGTGGGGCGCGAGCCGCTGGATGGCAAGGTGGATGGCGATGTGGGACGCCTGCATTACGATTACATCGCTTTTGTCGGTAACACCGGCCCGGATATTGCCGCGTCGTACGGCGAGGAGCGCAACCGCTGCGAGCTGTACCCCGATGGGGTGGCCCTGTTCATCGGCGCCGGCGGGCCGATGGGCCAGATGCACGTCCAGCGCGCCATCGAACTGCCCGGCGGGCCGCGCAAGATTATCGCCACCGAGCTGAACGATGAACGCCTGGACGCCCTGCGCGACCGGTTCCTCCCGCTGGCAGAGAAGAACGGCCGCGAGCTGGTCCTCTTCAACCCTGAAAATGCCTCGCGCTCTTTGGAAGATTTGGTGATGGCGCTCAGCGAAGGCCGCGGCGCGGATGATGTGGTGGTGTGCGTGCCGGTCGCCAAATTGATGGCCGATGGGGCCGCCATGATGGCCCCCGAAGGCATGCTGGTGCTCTTCGCCGGGGTTCCAAACGGCACCCTGGCCCCGCTCGACCTGAGCCGGGTTTACCTCAACAACGCCCAGTACACCGGCACTTCCGGCCTGACCCTTCAGGATCAACGGCTGGTGCTGGATCGCGCGCTGGCCGGCGCGCTCTCCCCCGAACTGTCGGTGGCGGCTATCGGCGGGCTGAACACAGCCAAAGAAGGTTTCAGCGCCCTGATGGAAGGACGCTACCCCGGCAAGATTATCATCTTCCCCCAGATTGAAGACCTGCCGTTGATGGGCCTGGATGAAGTGCCCGAGAAGCTGCCCGAAGTTGGCGCCAAACTCGGCCCCGGCGGAGCCTGGACCCTGGAGGCGGAAGCCGAACTGTTTGAGCGTTTCTGGAATCCGGGCATGCCGGAATCCGCGGGCGGGTGAGATCATGATCTACACGGTGACATTGAATCCGGCTGTGGACCGCGAGATGCTGGTCCCGGAAATCCAGTACGATACCGTGCTGCGCGCCCTGGATTGGCACATCGATTTTGGCGGCAAGGGCTTTAACGTCTCGCGCATGCTGCGCGCCCTGGGTGCCCGTTCCTGCGCTCTGGGTTTCGTGGGCGGCAAGAGCGGGGAGATCCTGCATGAAGGGCTGAACGCGCTGGATATCCAGACCGATTTTGTGTGGGTGGAGGGGGAAACTCGCACCAACATCAGCATTGTCACACCCGATCACGCCCATTACTTGAAGGTCAACGAGCCCGGCCCGGAAATTTCGACTGAAAGCCAGCAGGAATTCCTGGAGCGGATGCGCGCGCTGGTTCGGCCCGATGACTGGTGGGTGCTGGCGGGCAGCCTGCCGCCGGGCGTGGCCGATACCCTGTACGCCGAGATGATCCGCGCCATCGAAGCGGGCGGCGCCCACACCATCCTCGATACCAGCGGCCCGGCATTGGAACACGGCAGCCGGGCAGGGGCTTACCTGGTCAAGCCCAACAGCTTTGAAGCGGAAAAACTGACCGGGATTCCGGTCCGCGATTCGCGGGACGCGGTGCGGGCAGCGCGCCGCATGCAGGAGATGGGCGTTGCCATTGTGATCATCTCGCTTGGCAAAGACGGCGCGCTCCTGGTAGGGCCGGAAGAAAGCTGGCTGGCGCGCAGCCCGGAGATCACAGAGAGCAACCCGATCGGCGCCGGCGATTCGCTGGTTGGGGGCGTGGTCTGGGCGCTGAGCACCGGACTTACTCTGAAAGAAGCCCTGTGCTGGGGCGTGGCCTGTGGGGCCGCCTCTGCCAGCCAGGCCGGCACCGCGGTAGGCGGCCGCGACCTGGTCGAAAAGCTCTTCAATCAGGTCGCTATCGAACCTGTCGGAGGGCTGGAAACGGGCTAACGTGTTAAGAATCTGCCCGGGTGGGCGAGCGCAATGCCGTCACCCGGTGTTACTGCCATTCATCGCGGGGCGCGCGGCGGCAAGGATGGCATTCGGTTTATCGGCAAGATACGCAGTGAGGTTGAGCGTTTCGAACAGCACTCTGTAGGCCACAGGAAAAGGGGCGAGGGCGCCATTTGCGGGGGCGATGGACACAACCCTCGCCCCGGATTCCACCGACAATCCTTTGCACGGAAAGCCGCGATGCTGGCGGTTCCAAGGGTGTGGGTGATGTTTGGGGAACACCTTAACCGCTGTCTCTGATTCACCCTGCCCAAACCGCAGCAACCGCTTTAATGGTTACTTGGGTGTTCTCATGCTATGTTGATGAGAGATCATTTTAATCCGTAAGTTGGGTTGAGGGGCAGCACACCAGTCATCCCCGGGATCACAAACTACCCCAAAACCCAACATCTGGCTTATCTGCCGATTAGCCAGGGCGTGCGCCGGTCAAGAACCTTGTAGTAACCATTTCAGGGATTATTTCAGCGCTCCGCCGGGTAAAGGATCACCGGTTCCGCTGCCGCGTTGGATCGCATTACATCAATATGATCTGATTCCTTCACAATAACTGACCCGGCGCGGATCGTTCAATGCTATAATGTACCCTGAGAAAATCTCAGGGTACAGGAAAGAGCGTCATGGCAAGTATCAAAGAAGTGGCTGAATCCGCAGGTGTTTCCACAGCGACCGTTTCCCGGGTCCTGTCCAACAAACCTTATGTCCGTCCCGAACTGCGGGACCGGGTCATGCGTGCGGTGAAAGAGCTGGGGTATCGCCCCAATCTTGTGGCCCGCAGCCTGCGCTCGCAGCGCACCGTCTCGATCGGACTGATCGTTTCGGATATTCGCAACCCCTACTTCACCTCGGTCAGCCGGGCGGTGGAAGATACCGCTTACGAAAAGGGCTATAACGTCATTTTCTGCAACACTGATGAGAATCCCGAAAAAGAAGCCCTTTATCTCCAACTGATGCGCGACCAGAATGTGGCCGGCGTGATCTTCTCGCCCACCCGCCAGGCGTCGGCTGACCTGGACGCGTTTGATATTGATTTTCCGATTGTGGTGGTGGACCGTTCGATCAATCCATGCAATATTCCTGTGGATGTCATCCGCATTGACAATGTTGATGCCGCTTACCGCCTGACCCGGCATCTGATTGGGAATGGCTACCGGCGCATCGCGGGGTTGTTTGGCGAAGCCAGCACCACCGGGCGCGAGCGCCGTGTGGGGTATGAAAAGGCGCTGCGGGAATCGGGTTTTGTGCCGCTGGCGAAATACGTCCCCCCGCGCATCGAAGCCGGCTCTGAGACCGCCAGAGCGCTGCTGGAGTCCGAGGATCCCCCGGACGCCTTCCTGACCACCAACAGCCTGTTGATGGCGGGCGCGCTGATCGCCATTCGCGATCTGGGCCTGCGCATCCCCGAACAGGTCGGGCTGGTGGGGTTTGACAAGACCACCTGGTCCACCCTGGTGCAGCCTTCCATCACCCTCATCGACCAGCCGACCTATCAGATCGGCCGCACTGCCACCGAACTCCTTCTCGAGCGCATCCAGGACCCCGACTGCCCGCCCCGCGAGGTCATCCTGGCAGGAGAGCTGGTGCTGGGCGGCTCCAGCGCGCCCCGCGCCTGACCTCTCCGGAAACTCCCAAAAGCGCCAAATGTCATTCTGGAGGCCGCGTCCATGTTACTTCGACGCCCGTAGGGCGGAGAAATCTTCACTTAACATCGTTAAATAATTGCTGGCGGGCACCGGCTTCATCCCCCTTTACTGCGTTGACCTGCGCGTTCTTGTGCTGGGGGGGCAATGTCTTGCCGCCATGGAGCGCCATGGAACTACTTGGAAGACTAATATTGCCAACGAGGCTGTGCCGGTTTCCTGCGTTCCCCTGGGGGAAGTGCGGTTCGCCAACCGGCCGCCGCTGCGATTTGTACGGATTACTGTAGTGTAGATCTGTTGTATGGAGAGGATGGGCGGTTGTATGCAGTCGAAGTCAACAGCATGTCCACCTGGAAAGGCCTGCAATCCGTAACCCCGTTCAATATTGCTGACTGTACCGCCGCTTTTTGCTGTATAAAAAGAGAAATTGCGTTTCAGGCAATTTCTCTTTGGTTCACCAGATTGGGACAATTGGCTGGAGTAAGTTTTATGCGATGTGCGGCATGATCTCTTCAGAGTAGATTGACATCTGGTCTTTGAGTTCTGCTACCGAATCGGCCACAAAATAAGTGCCGCACAGGTGTTTAACACCGGCTTCTTCCAATTCTTTGATCTGAGGGATCACTTGCTCCGGGCTGCCAATCAGGTTTGCTTTTACCAGATCCATACCGGCCTGATCTTTCAGCGTGGATTGGCGCAGGGAAACCAGATGGTGGTACATCTGGCTTTTCTCAAAGCGTTTAACGGCTTCTTCATAGGTTTTTGCCACGTAGCACATCAGTTGTGGGGCCACATCCAGCTTTGAACCATCGCGGCCGTGCTGTGACGCGATTTCATGCATCATGGACACGCGTTCTTTTAATTGCGCGGGGGGCATGCCGGCCGGCATCCAGCCCTGGCCGTAAATTGCGGTGCGGCGAAAGGCATTGGGGTTGTTCCCACCGAAGTAGATCGGTAACGGATCCTGCAGGGGTTTGGGGTACATTTCCACATCCTGGTACTCATAGTACTCGCCCTTCCAGGTCGCGTTTCGTTCGCTAAAGAGTATTCTCAATGCCTGGATGCCTTCTTCCAGCATATTTCCCCGGTGCGCTTTGAAGCTGGGCTGGAGGGCTTCGAATTCTTCGCGGTAAGCGCCAACGCCCACAGAGACAATCAGCCGTCCTTTAGAAAATTGGTCCAGTGTTGCCAGCTGTTTGGCAGTCACCACAATATCCCGCCGCATCGGCAGCACCAAAATGCCTGTGCCGAACTTCAACCGCGTGGTTTTGGCGGCGATATACGCGTAGGTAATCAGCGGTTCCCAGAAATTCGGTGGCGTCGGGTAGGATTCGCGCACGTATTTTTGGGTTGTCATATGATCATTGCCCCACACCGAGTGGAACCCCAGGTTTTCGGCATGTACTGCCAGTTCCACCACTTGATCGGATGTGGCAAACGGCACCGGGTACATCATTCCTTCCATACAGGTTGGCAAACCAACGCTTGAAATCATGGTCTTTCAATCCTTTCCAGGTGTTCTTGTTATTGATACAACTTATTCTTCGCCGATCCGGTCGGGATCAACGATCATGTCTTCCAGTTTTCGCGGATAGGGTGTCAGGATTTCCACGCCGCTCTCGGTGACCGCCACCGTGTCAGAGTGACGGAAGCCACCCACGCCAGGGATGTAAAGTCCAGGCTCAACGCTGAGCACCATACCGGCTTGCAGAACGGTAGGATCCCCGGCATCCAGGAAAGGGCCTTCGTGGAACTCAAGTCCCAGCCCGTGTCCCTGATGGTGCTGAATGCCTTCACCCAGCCCGGCCTCGGTCAGGAATGCGCGCATCTTGATATCGACTTCCGCGCATCGTGTGCCGGGTTTGATTAAGGTGAATGCCATCTGTTGCGCTTCATAGACCGTTTCAAAAAGGCGGCATTTCTCATCAGTTGGCTGCCCAAGGAACATGGTGCGTTCTAACTCTGTGGTGTAGCCCTGAACAATTCCCTGGCAGTAGCTCACCAGGTTGTCTCCGCGGCAGATCGGACGGCTGCCCATGGCGGCATGGCTCATGGCAGTGCGCGCGCCGGAACGGAAGCTGGCATGGATGCCAATGGCTCCGGAGTATCCTTCGGCGCCGGTGATTTCCTCTAATTGATTGAAGGCTTGCTCCTCGGCCAGCCTTGAAATCGCTCGTTCGCTTTTTCCTTCCCGCATGGCGGATTGCAGAAAATGATGTGTGTTGGCTGCCCATTTTCCACTCAGACGAAGCAATTCAAGTTCCGCGGGCGATTTGATTCTTCGCAGCTGGTCTGTGATGCTGCCCACTGGATTCAGTTCGGTGCCCAGCAGTGTGCTCAGGAGGGGGCCAAAATAACTATTCTGATCAAGATGTCCGTCGTTGTCAGCGCCTAAAGGTTGCCCCGACAGGCCCATTTCCTGCAGCAGTTCCACCAGATGATTCATGGGGTGCTTTTCGCCGGGGAATTCAAAGTAAACCCTGGTCCTCTTCAACCAGGGAGCCTGTGAACCGAGGTGCTGTTCTTCCAGTTTGGGAACCATCATGGCAGCATCCCCTTCTGTGGGAAGGATCAGCGCGATCGGTCTCTCGGTAGAGAGGTGCGCGAAATTGATCAGGTATCGGATGCGTGTCGGGTTGAAGAAGATCGCGCCAGCTAATCCGCGGCTTGCGAGAACTTCCCGCACCGCGTCCTGGCGGTGGAACAGCTCTTCAGTGGGGAGTGAGAAGATCGTCATTTGCGCATCCGGGTTAGGAAACAACAAATAATTCTTTGCTGATGGTTGTCAATACTTCATTCCCGCTTTCGCGTACTACAAATGGGTCTTCCACAATCAGGCCACCTAATCCAAATTCATAGTACGGAGATTCAGCGTTGACCACTGTGCCTTCTTCAATTACGTCCATATTACCGGGTTTGATCAGCACATTTTCATAGAGTTCCAATCCGATGCCGTGACCTGTGTGATGGCGTTCATAGTGTTTTAGTCCCGCGTCTCTCCCTGCCTGCATCGTAATTTCGTATAATTCACCACCGGTCATTCCGGGCCGGGCCAGTTCAATGGTTTTGAGGTGGCTGGCTTTCAGCGCTTCGTAGACTTCCCGGACGCGCGGGGCTGGTTCGCCAAAGCAGGCTGTCCGGCCAAAATCGGCCCAATAGCCATGATAATCACACCCTACGTCAATGAAAATCGGCCAGCCGGGCTGGAGGGCGGTGCGGCTTGGTTCGCGTTCCGCGGCCACGCCATTCGGTCCTACCCGCACACAAATGAATTGAGGCGTCCCACCCTGACCGGCAACCGATCGGGCAAATTCCCGCGCCAGTTCATATTCTGTTGCGCCATCGTGTATGATACTGACCAGTGCAAGAATAGCAATCTCATTGACATGCGTGGTAGCGCGCAAGCGTTTGATTTCACCTTCGGTTTTCACCTTTCGGATCTGGTGGAAGGTTTCTGTTGCTTTCGCGAAGCAAGCCTGGGGAAGCTTTTCCGACAATTGTTCAAAATACCCTGCCGTGAGGTTGATTTCATCCAAACCAATCTTTTTGTCGGTTAAACCCATCTTCTGCAAAACGAATACCAATGCATCAAATGGACTTTCAAACGAGGGCGAATTGACACTTGCTTCTTTTAACCAAAGATCGTCTGCTGAAAGTTCAACATCCAGGAAAGGGCCGGGGCGGAAAAAACGCCCATAGGCTGCCACACCTTGCAATCCATCAAAAGCATCCAGCGCCTGGTTTGTCAGGCCCTGGCTGGTCACAAAATAGGGCTCCAGAGGACGGTCGCGGGTGATCACTGCGTAGGTTTGGTGATCGTACACGAAGTTTCGTAACCCTTCCCCCATTACACCGGTCAGATAATACACATTGTTCATGGTGGTTGCTACTAATGCGTCAAGGCCCTGTTCGTCCATCAGTTTTTGTAATCGGGGTATATTCAAGAGATCATTTTTTTTCTTTTGCATATTTTCTCCTTACCGCACTCGTTCAGAGTGAAAATATAAAATAGGTTGACTTAAGTTATCTTGTTTTTGATAAAAGTGGGGCAATACGCCGCAGTTAATTTGAGCGTATTGCCCGGGAGGTGGTTTATGTGGTGTACTTCTCCACCTCCAAGTACCTGTCGCGACTATCGGGGAGAATTGTCACGATTCGATTTCCTTCTCCAAGTTCTTTGGCAATCATCGTACTTGCAAGCACATTGGCTCCTGATGATATACCGCAGAAAATACCTTCCTTCTGAGTAAGCTGGTGTGCCATATCGATGGCGTCGCTGTCAGAAATTGAGATCACTCGGTCGACAATCTTGCTATTAAAAATATCCGGGATAATGCCATCGGAAATACCCGGGATGAGGGGGTATTCTTCTGGCGCGCCCATCATGGCTTTACCTGCCGGTTCGACACCCACAATCATAATGTCGGGGTTGCGTTCTTTCAAAGCGCACGCGACACCAAGAATTGTTCCGCCTGTGCCAACGGAGGCCACAAACGCGTCAATTTTGCCGTCAGTTTGGTCAAGAATTTCCTGGGCTGTCCAGTCGTGGTGTGCTCCCACATTCCATTTGTTAGAAAACTGCCGGGCCCACCAGATATCATCGTTTTTGGTTTCCAGATCCAGACAGATTTGGCGCGGGAGCAGTTCAACATGCCCACCGTGCACACTGGAGTCATCACCAGAATCCAGTCCCATGCGTTTGTTGTAGTCTTGAATATCGATTGCCTCTGTTTCACAACCGTAAGCCAGCATGATCGACATACGTGATTTGTTTGAGACCATTTTGGGGGTGTAGGCAACGAAGCGATAACCTTTGACCGCAGAGACAAATGCTAAAGCTGTACCCGTGTTTCCTGTAGTACCTTCCACAATTGTTGTGCCATCTTTCAGCACGCCGGATTTTTCAGCGTCTTCGATCATTAATTTGGCGATCCGGTCTTTGATGCTGCCGCTAGGATTCAGGAATTCTGGTTTGACCAGGATCTCCGCTCCAAGGTCTTTTCCGATACGATTGAGGCGTACCAGGGGAATATTGCCGATCAAGTCCAACATGCTGTCTGCTATTTTGATATTCTTGTCCATTACTTCTCCATTTATAAAAAATTTTGATAATTATTTGTATTTCACACCCAAAGCGGTCTGGGCCGCACTGGATTTATTCCAATGTTTATGATGGATCAATTTTTGGGCGGATGACTTGCGCGAATTGCTGCATCGTTTCCCTTACGCTTTCATCTTGCGGGGGATGTGGCAGGATAGTAATGTTGTCCATGCCCATGGCTGTCACCGCGCGCACCTTCTCGGCAACTTCATCAGCTGTTCCCGCCCAGCAAAATTTCTCTACGAAAGCATCCGGAACCAGATGGGCATTTTTTGCCATCAGGTTGTAATCTCTTTGGGCGATGATCGCTTCCAACTTTGTCGGGACTTCTAATCCGACCTGATGCACAAACTCGCGATCCGGGTAGCTTGTCCACAAGAAGACGGCTACCATTGGGCGGACAGCATCAAAAGCAACTTTTCGGTCAGGGTGTATGCACGCATCAACCCGGGAAAATAGGGTAATATCTTCGAGTTTTCGATTAGCTCTTTCGGCTCCGCGTGCCACGTGCTCTAACGCAAAGCCTATCCCGATTGGTTCGGCAAAGGTGGCAATCATCGCGCCGTCTGCTACTTTCCCGGCGGTTTGGAGGACCAACTTGCCGCGCGAGGCTACAACCACAGGAATATCTGCGCGCGCTTGAAAATTCAGGCAGCCCCGGTCGCACTGGATCACCTCACCTTTAAAGTCCACTTCTTCGCTTTTCCACAATCTGCGGATAACCTCCACAGCTTCGGCAATTGCCCTAGCCGGTCGTTCGCGTTGAATGCCCATGACCGGAAATCCGGTTCCGCCAGCACCTATTCCAAGGATTGCTCTTCCATCAGAAACTTTGTCAAGCGTGCCAATCGCGGCTGCTGTCATTACCGGGTGCTGGCTGTAAGGATCGGCCACAAAAGTGCCGATTTTTACGTGTTTGGTGTTTTCAGCAACCACTGTGGCTGTAATGTACATTTCATGGAAGAACTTCTCATTGCTGATCCAAAGCTGGTCATAGCCGAGTGATTCGGCTTCTTTCGCCAGATCAACAAACTGTTTATATGAAGTTCCTTCCTGCCAGTGCAATCCTAAACCCAGTTGCATAGCCTGCCTTTTTGGTTTTGGTAAAGGGATGATCTCCCTCATCCTCTAGCCAGCTAATTTTTTTCTGTGTTACAGAAACGATGTCTGCTAACCATACTTTCAAAAGTGATAGAATCGATATTCAGTTCAAATCGTCAGATAAATGAGTCGATCCACTGAGATCAAATACATGTGTTGGAGGACCCAATCCACTTACACAATTTAATTAATAAAACAGCCGTGAACACCTTGTTGATCCATTCCTCTTGATTTAATACACCTTGATTCCTTATTGTGTGGGTACTGCTCGTAAACTTAACGCTCTCCCAGGTAAGCAGCAATAACATCGGCTTTTTGAGATAGTTCTGCAGCAGGCCCCTGCAGACGAATGCTGCCCAACTCCATAACAAAGGCATAATCCGAAATCTCTAAGGCGCGTTTGGCATTTTGCTCAACCAGCACAATAGTTGTTCCGTCTCGATTTATTTCTTGAATAATATTGAAAACATCAGTGACCAGGATAGGGGCTAATCCGAGAGTGGGTTCATCAATTAATATCAGCTTCGGATTTAACATCAGAACCATAGCGATTTCCAGTATTTGCTGCTGCCCACCACTCAGATTCCCTGCCAGAATATTTCTTTTCTCTTTCAGTATGGGAAATCGTTCATAAAGTTTCTCAATATCTGCCTTGATTTTTTGGGTGTCATCACGAATATAGGCTCCGATTTCTAAGTTTTCCTGAACACTCATGGCGGGCAGATTAGATCTTCCTTCAGGGAGATAGGAAATGCCCTTTTGTAACAATTCGATTGGTTTCGAGTGGGTTATGTCTTCACCATTGAATAAAATTTTTCCGTTGGTTGGATGGATGAATCCAAAAACACTTTTCATCAGGGTGGACTTACCAGCACCATTTGCTCCCAGTACAGATAAAATCTGTCCTTCTCTGGCAGAAAAAGTAACATCTTTTAAGACCTCAATATCCCCATAGCCAGAATCGATGTTGACAAGTTCAAGAATATTATTATTTGCCAAAGTACGCCTCCTGGACCTGTTCGTTATTCCGTATTTCTTCTGGTGATCCCTCGGCAATTTTGATACCGTGATCCAGGACTATAATCCGTTGAGAAATATCCATCACCACCCCCATATTATGCTCCACCAGTAATATCGTCTTTTCTTCGGCATTGAGAGCCAATATAAATTCTTTCATTTCGTCAACCATCGAGGTATTCACACCCGCCGCCGGCTCATCCAGCATGATCACTGCGGGGTTTGAGATGAGGACACAGACAAACTCCAACATTTTACGTTGTCCATACACGAGATTTGTAGCAAGGTCATTGCGGAAATCGTACAATTTCACTTTATCGAGGAATTCAAGCGCGTGTTCGGTTGCTTCTTTTTCTAATAATTGAATGTCTTTAGTGTGTAGAATACGTTTCAAATTATTTTCTTCCTGGTGTTGTTGTATCGAAACCAACATGTTGTCCAGAACCGAGAGACTTGGGAAGATACTTACATTCTGGAAAGTCCTTCCAATTCCCATCAACGAAATCTTATCAGGGGCCAAATGGGTGATTTCTTTATCATAAAAAAATATCCTCCCTTCTTCTGGGTTTAGAAAACCCGTTATGCAATTAAACAACGTGGTTTTTCCAGATCCATTGGGGCCGATTACACTTAGCAATTCACCAGCAAATAGTTCGATATTAACCTTATCAAGGGCAGTTACACCATCAAATCGTTTGGTTAACTGCTCAACTTTAAAGACTGCGCTTTTATTGTTTTTGGGATTTTCCATCAGTTCTGGCTTCATGATCCCGCCTCAGAAGGAGAGTTTTTCAGGTTTTTGATTTTTTTCTCAACACGGCTTATGAAGCCGTCTAAACCATCTGGAAGATAAAGGGTAACCAATATCAGGATCAATCCATATACAATTTGTTGTATCTGTGGAGTAATCGCTCTTTCTCCACCCGCTTCCAGAAAACGGGGAAGCACACTGAATATAATCGCACCAATTATCACGCCTCTCATTTTCCCTACCCCACCAACAAACACCATGATCATCAAGGTGTTCGTAATTTCTTGTCCCATTTCAGAGGGACAGACAACCGTAAGGTATTGAGCTTGAAAACTGCCCAATGCGCCAATTACGAATCCACTCAAAGCAAAAGCAATCAACTTATACTTCAGAGGGTTGATCCCAATTGCAGCGGCGCGAATTTCGTCTTCCCTGACCGCGATGAATGCGCGACCTGTTCTGGAGCGATTGACAGCCCAGATCAGTATAAGTAATACCGTTGCTATGGGTAGTAACAGGTAGTAATACTGATAAGGTTTAGTGATTTTTAATACTATGTCTGTGAAAGGAATGGATATAAGAGGACGCTTTATACCGAGTGAACACAGAGACCCCCCCGTAATATCGACCGCTGAATTGACCACCATCTGGGCGATCATAGCGAATCCAAGGGTGCCAATTGCGAAAGTAACATGTCGAATACGGAAAAAGGCTATTCCAACAAATAAAGCTAAAATCCCCATCAATATTGCAGAAAACACAATGCTCCCAAACCAGCCAAAACCATACTTTGATCCAACCAGAGAGGTCAGGTATGCTCCCAATCCGAAGAAAACCGATTGGCCTAACGACACCTGTCCAACTTGACCTGCAATCAGATCAAATGCCAGCGCAAAAACTGTCCACCTGGTTGCATCGATTAATGCGTTTATAACATAGCCAGATTTGGACACCTGTGGTGCAATAATGAGGAATGCAAACAATAAAATAAGAAGGATGATTTTTAAGGTGCTTTTCCGTTTCATAGCCCAATCCTTTTACCAAAAAGGCCATTTGGACGCAAAAATAATACCGCGATAAAAAAGACAAAAGCTGCAACATCCTTGTAGGCCAGTGACACATAGCCTCCAAACAGCGATTCAATCATGCCGATAATGAAACTGGCATAAATGGCGCCATTTACCTGTCCCATTCCTCCTAGAATGATCGCTGCGAGTGCTTTAAGCGTTAACATGGATCCCATGTGAGGGTAAACATTAAACAGGGGTGAAACCAGTGCGGCCGCCAGCCCGGTTATTGCACCACCTAGAGCAAAAGTCGTAACGGAGATACGGTGAGTATCGATTCCAAACAATTTGCTCACGGTCTGATTTTGAGAAACAGCTCGCATCGTTTTCCCGAGCTTGGTGTACCGTACAAACCACTGTAAGGCAATAAAAACCAGCACAGTAACCACCAATACGATCCATCGTTGAATGGAAGCACGCATGCCAAAAAGGGTTACAACCTGTGAGGTATACACTGTGGGTACATGCCGTGGGTCAGTAGAAAACAATAAAATTGCAGCATTTTGCATGATGATGGAAAGTCCCAGAGTTGCAATGATATGAGCACGAAAGCTTTTATCGAGGATGGGATTAATTGTCAATCTTTCCATAATCACTGAATACAAAGCCGTCAGGGGGATAACCAAAAGTACAATTAACCAGTAAGGAAGTTGAGTGAAGTGCATGAAAAGATATAAGGTGTAACCAGAAACCATGAATAGATCACCGTGAGCAAAATTCACTACATTAAAAACGCTAAAAGTAAGCACCAGCCCCAGTGTGACAAGAGCGTAGAGGGAACCTAACGTCAATCCATTCAACAACTGCTCCATTAGCATTGCAACTGAAGAACTCATATTCTCATCCTATAAAATATCCCTGATATAAATTTATCCCAACCTGCAATTATGAGGGAAGTTCGATAGCAGTACTTCAAGTACTGCTATCGAACGAACATCTAGTAAAACCGACTATTCAACAATATAGTCTGAGTGGTCAACTGGTTTTAATTTCACGGTTGTCAAAACTGTAGCCTTGCCATCTTTGTTAATTTCCAACGAGGCATCCAGATATCCCTGATTGTATTCATCAAACTTAATTTTGCCAGCAGGAGTATCCAGGTCAAGAACCGCAATAGCATCCCGTATATTCACACGATTAATTTCCTTGCCTTCTGCAATCACATTTTTAATGGCCGGAACAACTACGTATGTGAAGGCATAATATCCTGACATGCGCTCAAGTGTCACAGGTTTATTGTGGAATTCTACAAACTTCTTTGAGAACTCTGGATCCTGGTCAGCAGAGAAGAAGGAAAATTCTTCTACTCCCTCTGCTATTTCGAGGTTGTCCTCCAGCAGCTCGTTTACCAGATCGGACACACAGGAACCACGAGCGAACATAGGCAGATCGAGACCCACTTCATAGCGCTGGCGCATAAACGTTGAACAAGACTGATCGTCCATGAAAGCCAGAATAGCTTCTGCATCCGAGTTCTTGATTTTTGTCAAAGCAGGACGGTAATCGGCGGTGCTTCCTTCAAAGTAATCCTCGCTGACTACATCAACTCCCAGTTGGTCAAATTGATTGGTATAAACCACTCCCGCGCCCCGGGCCATTTGGTTATCGTTGCCGACGATGGCAATTTTCTTGGTCTTTTCCGAGATATATTCAGCAAAGCCCTGGCCCATTATCAAATCATCAGGGTTGATTTTGAAGAACCACTCATTTCCCCCTTTGCCAATCTGCATGTACACAAAAGCATTAGTAGAAGAGGCTTCTACCGTTGGGGTTTCCAGTTCATCAATGATGGGCACTGCCGGTAATGTGGCTGAGCTGGAGCCACAACCGATCATTACGTCAACCTCATCCACCTCAACGAGCTTGCGCACAGCGCTCACTGCGTCCGTGGCATTTGCCTTATTATCACCTTTGTAGATTTCGATGGGGTGGCCTTCAATTTGCCCATCAATTTCGGACATAGCTAACTCAATCCCCAGAACATAGCTTTCACCGAGTGAGGCCAGAGTTCCGGTCAGCGGGAGGCAAAGCCCAAGTTTTATAGGTTTTTTCTCGACCCCTTCTTCTGCCGGTGCAGCATCATCCCCGGCAGGCTGCTCTCCAGATTCGGAAGGAGCATTTGCGGCATTCTCTTGAGCACCAGGCGCAGCGCAGCTGGCAAGAAGAATCGTGAGTGCAATCAGTACATTTAGAAGCCAATACTTTTTCATTTTCTACTCCTCAAAATATGTTAAAGCCCGAAGGTTTTTGCTCTCGGGTTGCACGACTTAAGATTGATAAACACCACCAAAACAATAATGTATTTTATTCACAATATCGATTCTTCTTTCAACTTTGGGCAATCTTACGCACTTCTTTTTGTTTCGTATCGTTAAAGAAGAGTGAATATCGAATTCCGCTTTTTAATAAATATCACAAGTTTTTTGGTTCTACCGCTTTGTGTTTGCTTTTGGAGCACAACAAAGATCAGTAATTCTTATAATCAATGCCAGTTGTGTAATCGTTTATGTTGTATCTATTTTTGATCTCCTCCGCAATTTCTTGACCGAGCGTTATCAAAGTATCGATATTCAACGTGCCATTATGGGTAAAGTGACGGGGATAAGTCAGACTTACTGCCAGGTTGATTGGGTGCCTTTCTGGCGCGGACAAATGTATGGCTACTGCACCCACAGAATCAAACTGCTCACCATCATTAATTGCATAACCCTGTTGCCGAATCACTTCAAGTTGCTTTAACAATTCCTCGGGTCCGGAAATTGTCCTTGCTGTGTAGGTCTTTAATTGGTTGTTTTCCAAAAACTTTTCAATAAATTTTTTATCCTCAAAAGCAAGCAAAACTTTTCCCATTGCATTTGAATGTAAAGGCAATGATAAACCAGGTTCAACGGCGATCTTAATTGGCCCTCTTCCGTCCAATACAGCCAGGTAAATAACTTCAAACCGGTTGAGCATACCCAAATAAAGATTATGTTCAAATCGATCGGAAAAACTTTCAAAAACTTTTTTTGCGATCGCTGGTAACGGATTACGGGCAGAATAGAGATTGGCTAGTTTCAAAACTTGAGGCCCAAGCGAATAGCTTTGATCCCCATTCTGCTCCAAATACCCCTTGTTCTTCAGGGTTTGTAATATTCGATAAACCGTTGCGGGGTTAATCTCTACTTCACGAGATAGCTCCCTGACGCCCCAGGTGTCCTGATTTGCCGAAAAGGCCTCTAACACTTCAAGTGCCTTGGCTAAAGTCTTGTGTGGGTGCTCCGATACCGATTTTTGCTTCAAGACGTGGTTACTCCGGGAATATGAAATTCATTAATGGGTGGGAAGAAGGATAATAATGCTTCGTGAGAAACAACATGTGTTTCTTTAGGTGAAACAACGTTTCATTTATAAATATAATACAGAATATAAGGTGTCTTGTCAAGTATGAAAAGACATATGTTTATTTTATAAACTAAATACATGGATAAAATAAGAACAGCGTACAGGAAAAATATAAGTGGAGGATTGGGTTGTTGCTGATCCACGATCGATCGCAGCCTAGCGACTCTGCTTCTTTCGCCAGCCCAACTGTGGATAAGATGTGCCTTCTTGCAGTGCAGTCCCTAGCCCAGGCGCATACCTTTCCTGTGAAATGTCATCTGGTTTGAAAGAGGTCCCTTTAAGGTTTTTCCATTTGCGTAACACGAAGTGATTGTTTAGCTCGAAAAATGAGGCATCACTTCTTCCGCGAAACGCTGCATTTGCTCCTTGTATTCGCTGATTGAATTGGCTGTGAAAAGAATACCAGCGATATGGGTAACACCGATTTCACCCAGCACTTCAATCCGTTCAATGACTTCTTCGCTTGTACCGATCAGATCAATATCTTCGAACTGATATCCTTCACCAACCTGATCCTTCAAAGTTGTCTGACTCAAAGAGAGCAGGTGTTTGTACATCTGACTGGTTTTAAAAGATTTCAGAGCGGATTCATGTGTGTTTCCCAGACAGGCGGAGAATTGTGGAGCAATGTCTATGCTGTCAGGCTCACGTCCTGCCTGAATCATTAATTCTGCCAGAGTCTCCAGCGCTTTGCGAAACTGTACTGCGGGCATACCAGCGCCAATCCAACCCTGTCCATAGAGGGCTGTTCGACGTAGCGCATTGGGATTATTGCCCCCAATGTAGATCGGTAGTGGTTTCTGCATCGGTTTCGGATACATCTCCACATCGTGAAAGTGGTAATAAGTGCCATCCCAACTTGTCTGGCGTTCTTCAAAAAGGAGACGTAGTGTCTGAAGGCATTCTTCCAACGCGTTGCCGCGGTGTATGTTCGCCTCGGGTTGAAGTGCTTCAAATTCCTCTCGGTATGCGCCTACCCCCACACCCAGCGTCAGACGACCATTACTGAAGTGATCCAGCGTGGCCAATTGTTTGGCCAGAACCACCACATCCCGCCGCATGGCAGGAACCAGCACACCCGTGCAAATCCGCAAGTGTTGTGTGTGCATGGTGATAGCCGTCAGGGTAATCAGTACTTCCCAGAAGTTGGGCGGGGCAGGCATATCTTCCCGCACATATCGTTGCGTGGTCATGTGATCGTTGCCCCACACACCTTCATAGCCGAGTTCCTCGGCGAGCTGGGCGATTTCGATCATTTCTTTGGGCCCGGAAAAGGGAACAGGGTACATCATTCCTTCCATCCCGGTTGGTAATCCTGCGCTGAATCGCATTTGATTTATGCTCCAAACAAATTTTGTGTTTGATTATGATCTGAAGCTGCTCTCAATTTCCGAAAGACCGTACTGTATACCTATCGGTTCTTCAGGCGGGGATCCAGTGCGTCCCGGAGTCCATCTCCAATCAAGTTCAGTGCAACGATGGTGATAAAGATGATTAAGCCGGAATAGGTTACCATGTAGGGATGGCTGAAGATATAGTTCTTAGCCTCTCCCAACATCATGCCCCATTCTGGTGTGGGGGGTTGGACACCTAAGCCCAGGAAACCCAATCCCGCAGCGGTGGTGATGGCATAGCCCAGATTGAGCGAGGCGTTAATGATGACTGGTGACATGGAATTAGGCAGTACATGCTTGAAAATAATTCGCCATTCGTTCGCTCCCACACAGCGTGCAGATTCCACGTAAAGCATTTCGCGGATGCTGAGGACAGAGCCCCGTACCAATCGAATAAAAGATGGAATGGCAAGAACACCCACTGAAATTACCACATTACGTACCCCAACGCCCATCATCGCTACCAGGGTCAGGGCCAGCATAAAGCTGGGGAAAGAAAGCAGAATATCTGCCAGGCGTTGGATCAGCATGTCTGGCCAACCACCAAAATAGCCAGATATGGCACCCAGTGGAACTCCGATCAACAGCCCCAGGCTGACTGCAAGGAGTCCAATGGTCAGCGATAAACGTCCACCGTAAAGCAGGCGTGTCAGGATATCCCGCCCCAGATAATCCGTTCCCAGAACATGTTCTTCGCTTGGAAATTCCAATGAAACGCGCAAGTCCTGCTTTACCGGATCGTATTTTGTGAGCTTCGGTGCAAACGCGCTGGCTAGAATCAGCAGGGTAAGAATAATCAATCCAATAGTTGCGGGTATATTTTTGCGAAACCTTTCCCAGACAAGAGTGAAAGGTTTTTCGGTTTTATGTGTTTGAATGTTAGGAGTAAGGTTAGTCATACTTAATTCTCGGGTCAATATAAGCGTACAGGATATCAACAATCAGATTCACCAAGATAAATACGCCGGAGAATACCAACACTAAACCCTGTACCATTGGGTAATCCCGCGAAAATAGTGATTCGGTCAAAAGGCGCCCAAGTCCAGGCCAGGCGAAAATCGTTTCCGTTAGAATCGCGCCTCCCAACAGAGAACCAAATTGAAGACCAATTACGGTTACGACCGGGATTAATGCATTTGGCAGCACGTGCCGGTAGAGTAAAAGGCTTTCCTTCAAGCCCTTCGCCCGGGCGGTGATCACATATTCCTGTGATAACACTTCCAGGACAGAGGCGCGTGTCATGCGTGTGATCAGTGCTACGGAAAAGAGTGCCAGTGTCACGGATGGCAGTATGGCGCTCTTGATTGGGTACTGATTGCCCGCCGCTGGCAGCCAACGTAACTTAATAGAAAATACCAGGATTAACATTAAAGCCAGCCAGAAGACTGGCATGGCAACGCCAAATAAAGTCCCTATAGAAGCCAGCGCATCGAAAATAGAATTACGTTTAATGGCGGCGATTACACCGCCCGTAACCCCAAAGATGCTTGCGATGGTAATACTGATGACAGCGAGTTTTAGTGTGTTGGGGAAGCGTGCTTTGATTTCATCCAATACGGGCTCTTTCGTGCGCATCGAATCTCCCAGATCGCCGTGTGAGAGATCCTTTAAAAACATGACGTATTGTGTGGAGATGGGCTTATCCAAACTCAATCGTACACGAAGCGCTTGAACTTCTGCTTCGGTTGCCAGATCCCCTGCGAAAAGTCGGGCTGGGTCGCCTGGCAAAATTCGCAGCAGGAGGAAAATTAAAATTGAAACTGTGAATAAAGTAACGGCTGAAAAAAGCAGTCTCCGGATGATATATTTGAACATAATTAAACGATCCTGTCCGACGGATAAAAAAATAATGATAAGAGCTTCAGGAACGTGAGTTCCGGAATAAGGAGTGGAGGAAAGCTCCTCCACTCCTGTTGTTTCAAATTCTAAACACGTTTATTCTGCGTCCACTGGGCGAGCGTAGATTGCCTGTACTTTTTCACTTGGGTGTCCAAATACATTGGTGATCTTGGACGAGTGGAGAATGACAAATTTTTGATTGTGCAGGAAGATCAATGGGGCATCATCCCAAACGATATTATTGGCTTCGCAATACAGTTCGGCTGACTTTTCTGCGTTTGGTTCTGCGGCTGCTTCTGCGGCCAATTCATCAACCATAGGATTGGAATAGCCATGACCATTGAAGTAGTTACCAGTTGAGTGGATCATCATGGTGTGAGAACCGTGGAAGTAACCACCACCCCAACCCAGCAGGTACATATCTGGGCGGTCTTCCAGTTTGCTGTCAGGAGAGTTGAGGGTTGTGGCGATGTAAGTCGGCCAGTCCATGGTTTCGATGGTAACGTTGACACCCACATCTGCCAGGTACGCGGCGACGGATTCGCCAACCTGATAGTCATTCAGATAGCGGCCGCTGGGAACCAGGAAACGGAGGGTTTCGCCCCAGTTCTCAGGCACACCAGCTTCGGCCAGCAGGGCTTTGGCTTTTTCAGGGTTGTATTTGTAATAACCAGTCTCGCACCAGCCGAAGAACATCTCAGGCATGGGAGATACCAGGGGAACGCCAGCGCCTAACAAAATCTTTTCCACGATGGCTTCTTTGTCGATGGCGTAGTTCAGTGCCTGGCGTACTTCTTTCTTCTGCAAATATTCGTTGGATTGATTCATGCCGAAATAGATGAAGCGATTGCCCTGTTCGAGCAGTACCTGTACATCAGGATTGGCTTCTAATGCGGGAATGTCGGAGATGGGTGGATTGATAGTAATATCAACATCACCAGAAAGTATCAGACTCTCGCGTGTGGCAGGATCGGGTGCAATCTGGATGTAAACCTCATCGTAGTAAGGCATCTCTCCCCAATAATTGGGGTTCTTTGTCATGGTGACATGGTCGCCAGAAACGAATTCTTTGAACATGTAAGGACCAGAGGCCACGAGACCATTTTGGTTGCCAATGTTGGTGTAATTATCAGTACCTTCGGCGATGAAAGCTGGAGAAACCATGGCGAAATTGGTGTTGGCCATAGCGCCCAATAATGGGCCAGAAGGAGTTTCTAATTTGAAGTTGAAGTGAGTATCATCAACAACTTCCACATCTACTATTGAGTCATATGGCGAGCGGGAGCCTAAATCTGCTTCGGGGTCCAGGGATCGCTTCACATTGTAGGCGACTGCTTCGGAGTTGACCGGAGTGCCATCATGGAAGGTTGCACCTTCCTGTAGTTCAAAACTGTAGGTCAAACCATCTTCTGAAATGCTCCAGCTCTTGGCCAGACCAGGAACAACTTCCCCGTCAGCGGTGACTTTGACAATTGTTTCTGCCATGAAGTCCACGATCGCGGCAACTGCGACAGTGTTGTTACCGTGAGGATCGAAAGTATCAACATCTGTGTTCAGTGCAATACGCAGTACAGTAGGTTCTGTTGAAACAGGTTCTTCTACAGCGGGTTCTTCAGCGACAGGTTCTTCTGCAGCGGGTTCCTCTGCAGCAGGTTCTTCAGCGACTGGTTCTTCTGCAGCTGGTGCCGCAGTGGGTTGTGGGGCGCAGGCGGCTAGCATGCTGACCACTAACAATAATGTAACGAAAATCAATAAGCCTTTTTTATTCATTTCTTCCCGTCTCCTTTTCTCATTAAACAGGTTTATCAGAATGAGTGTACAGCAAATAATGGAGCCAAAACTTTCGGTTTATTATATGGATCGGATACCTCCTTTTCCCAACTGGGACCATTTTTAGAAATTAAATTTCTATATTTTAATATACGATTAGCCGAGTGGAAGAAAATCCAATACAGCCATACATAAAGCTGTTACTCCAAGTGGCATCACCGATTCATCCCAGTCAAATTTAGGGTTGTGGTGTGGGTAATCGTTCTCACAGCGTGCTGCTCCGAGAACAAAGTAGCAACCTGGGGCTTTTTCCAGAAAATACGCTGCATCATCAGATGGTGTGGATTGCTGGTCTGTGGTAATGTTTTCCGATCCAACGATCTTGGCGACAACTTCGCGTACACGTGCCGATACGGTTGGATCATTCACTGTCGCGGGAAGCAATTTTTTAAAGGTCGCTTCACCTTTCCCCCCCATTACCTTCGCTGTCCCTTCAACAATATCACGCACACGTTGGTGCACCAATTTTTGAGTTTCCGGGCGGTAAGTGCGGATGCTTCCTTCGATTACAGCGGTTTCAGCAATTACGTTGTGTGTATCGCCAGCGCGCAGGCTTCCGATACTGACTACTGCCATATCGAGCGGATCAACGTTACGGCTGACTATGGTTTGCAGTTGTGTCACAATATATGCTGCGATCATCGTTGCGTCTACGGTGGCATGTGGCTCTGCGCCGTGTCCACCTTTGCCGGTGATCAGAGCATGGAAGGTGTCAGCAGCTGAAAGGATCGGTCCATCTCCAATCTGAAATACCCCAGCTGGAGTCTGAGAATGTAGGTGTATTCCCAGAGCATAATCGGGGCACGGATTGTCAATTGCTCCGTCATCAATCATCGCTTTTGCGCCGGTGCCTTTTTCCTCCGCTGGCTGGAAAACCAGTAACACTGTTCCCCTGAAAGCATCACGATGCTTGATTAATAACGTAGCAACCCCCATTCCCATAGCGGTGTGGCCATCGTGCGCGCAGCCGTGGAACTTACCCGGTGTTTGAGAACAATAATCGGTATCGTTTTCTTCCTGTATGGGTAGGGCATCCATATCGAAACGAATCATCAATGTTGGTCCATCTTGCGTACCGTGTACGACACCGACTACCCCGGTCTTTCCCAGGCCGGTTCGGGTTTCTATCCCCAGGCTTTTCAGGTGGGCAGTGACAATTTCTGCTGTGCGAAATTCTTCAAAACCAAGTTCTGGATGGATGTGGAAATCGCGACGCCAATGGACCAGGTCATTTTGTATTGCTTGTGCTTCCTTTAGGAAATCGATCAAGGTTTCACTCCCGGCTAGATAAATTTTTAAATTCCAAAATAAATTGTGATGGGGTAACTGGTATATCTCTACGTCTACCCGTTACCAAGAAATTCTTGGGTGTTTTGTGATTCAATACCGCCTTGGCGTTTTCTTTTTGTTTTTAATTTTCTGCGTGGAATAACTCTTTGAGGGAAAATATTAAATTTTTCGAATAGCGTGGATCAAGGAATTTGAGCGCTCTCGAAAAAAGTTTTTGATTGTTGAATGGACTTTAAATTTATGTTACAATTGTTTCGTTAGAGGAAACACTGTTTAAGATATTAATATTTTACTCTTTTTAAAAGTTTTGTCAAGTGATTTTTTTATGTAGCAGTGAGTCGTGGTGATTGAATATCGGTACCCATCCATTCTGCAATATCTGGCTTCTTCTCCGGCTGATGTTTTACAGATCTCGAGATACTTTGTATACAGCTTTTTGCCGAACAGGTGATTTGATATCGTCTTTCAGGAATAACTGAATATGAAATTGACTTCTGATAATAAACTCATTAATCACACTCTGGCCCGAGCGCTATCGGTTCTGGAAGTTTTTTCGGAAAACCAGCCGGTTTGGGGAGTTCGTGAAATTTCCCGGCATTTGAAAACCAATCCTGCAACAGCTTCTCGCATCGTTTCTACCTTGCAGGCTGCCGATTATTTGGAACAGGATCCCCAAACGCTGCGCTACTCTTTGGGGCCTAAAATTGTCAAGCTGGCCAGTATATACGCCAGGCAAAACCCGATCCAGGAAGTTGCTCATAAGGTTTTTGTAAGCTATTCCAATCGCTTTGAGCACAATTTCTATCTGGGGCAAATTTATAATTTCGAGGTGGTTTACCTTACTGTGGCTGAGGGGCGTGGCCCACTGCGCATTACTGTGCCTGCGGGTGGCTCGGTCCCTCTTTATGGCACGGCAATTGGTAAAGTTTTGTTGGCCTATCAGGATATGGGATATCAAATGGAATACCTGGACCATGTCAAACTAGAACCCTTTACAGGTAAGACCATTGTGGACCCGCAGGAGCTCCTGGCAGTCCTGAAGGAAATTCGCGAGGCTGGTTTTTATATTAATCACGGAGAGTATTACGAGGATATTGGCGCGGTGGGTATGCCGGTGTTTGAGAAAAACGGAAGTGTGCGGATGGCAATCAGCTTATCTTTTCCGCACCACCGCTTGCTGGAGAATAAATTGAATCTTGAGGAAATCATTTCTTTGGCTCGTGAAATTTCGTCTGAAATCACGCAGCGAGTCTATTCTCTGGTTGGATGATCAATAGGACGGGGCGCTGGTCTCATGCAATAACCTCAATAAACAACGTGTGGCTGATGGAGATTGGACTGGCTGAGTGGGGAAATGGATATAGTTTGTTGGGTAGTTGTATGGAGTAGTAGGTTATGCGTGTCTTGGAACATTGTGATGAGGCAGGCTTATTTAATGAATGATACCTTAATGAAGGGGGAAAGTAGTTGTTGCAGGGGGATCTGGATGCTCAAAAAATCAGTTTTACTACTCGAATTTATTTGTTTAAGGAAAAGGCGATCTCTCTAAGGCGACGGAGAGTTTTGCGCAAGTATGTTGCTTGTAGTAGGTGTAAAACGAGATTAGGTTCATGCTCTGAAAGTCGATCGCAGTCCCGAGTTTGGGAACGATACTTGGGTCAAGTGACGATTCTTTCTGCATGTTGATGGTGCTGGTGTGACAGGGAATGTATCGGTTGTGTTTTCCGTTTATGATATAAAACTTCTTGCGATCGTGACAAACGTCCGTGACAAATATCTGGTGACAAATATCTGGTTGACAGGGGATTGTGATTTTGTTATCATCTAACTGTGAACTGTTGACAGTTTACAGTTAGCAGTTTACAATTTGACCGCACAACACTGTTGAATGACTCCCCTTCGCGCAGGCTGTATTTCTTAATCAATCAAAGGACAAAATGATGGCAGGCTTTTTTGATGAAATCCCCCAAAAAACTCTTGAAAGTCAGGTGTTGGACCGGTTGCGCGAAGCGATTGTGGAAGGCATTTTTGAACCTGGCTCCCAAATCAACCAGGTTCAGGTTGCCTCCCATTTCGGCATCAGCCGGGGGCCGATCCGGGCCGCGCTGAACAAACTTGAAGAGGAAGGGCTGGTCATCAATATCCCTCACCGCGGCACCTTTGTCGCGCCGCTGGATAAAAAGATCGTGGCAGAGGTTTATGGCGTGCGCTCTGTCCTCGAGGGGTACGCGGTGCGCCTCACCATTTCCAATTTTGATGATGCCGATCTGGCTGGGCTGGAAGAAATCTATACCGCAATGCAGGAAGCAGCCCACAACAATGATCTGAAAGCTGTTGTCAAGCACGATTTTGAGATGCATAAATTTTTTGTGGAGATGTCCGGCAATGCCGTGTTGATGCAGAGCTGGTCCACCCTCCAGATACAGGTCCGCCGCATCCTTTCTTACCGCTACTTCAGCCATCCTTATCTTCAGGAAATGGCCGATTCGCACACCGCGCTGCTGGAACAGGCTCGCCGGCGTAACGCGGATGAAGCCGGACGCTTGATTGAAGAGCACATCATGGAAGCGTGTGAAAACATTTTAGCCAATTGGGGCGTGCGCGTGGATGAATCGGAAAATATCAAGAGTGCCGTATAAGTTAAAATTTGGTTTTTTCTTCCATCATCTTTATGCAATAGATAGGAACGGGTGTCGTACAGGAATACAGTTCTATGCGCTTGCCTGAAAAACAACTCAGACCGCGTATCAAAATTTTCAGGGTAATGGATTTTTCTTCCGGCAATGGATAGAAGTCAATGCGGGAAGAAACATTCCGGCAAGGAGAACGGATGACGATAAACAAGCTCAAGGTTGCGGTTCTTGGCGCGGGAAGGTGGGCGGAACTGGCTCATATTCCGGGCTGGCAGCGCGACCCGCGTTGTGAGGTGGTCGCGATCTGCGACCCGATTCTGGATCAGGCTCAGGCTTATGCCGCGAAATTCAATATTCCGCTGGCCACCAGCGATTGGCAGGCTGTTGTCAGCCGTGAAGATGTGGACGTGGTGGATGTGTGTACCCCCAGCGCCACCCATTTTGAACTTTCCTGGGCCGCTCTCGAAGCGGGCAAGCATGTGCTGTGCGAGAAACCGGTGGCCTATGATTTCCGCCAGACTCTCAAAGCCGCTGAGCTGGCCCGTTCTAAAAACCTCAAGACCAAACTGGGCTTCACCTTCCGTTACAGCCCCGGCGTGCAGTATGCCAAATCGATGATCGATGAGGGTTTTGTTGGCAAACCGTTCATTTTTAACGGCTACGAACAGAACTCGCAGTTCCTCGATCCGCTGAACCCCATGCGCCAGGTTAATCCAAACGCCGACCCCAATCTCATCCAGACTTCATCGCTGGAAGGCTATGGGGCGCCAATCATTGACATCAGTCACTGGTGGGTTGGCGCGGACTATTCCCGCGTGGTCGGTACCATGCGCAATTTCATCCCGGAGCGGATGGTGCGCGAGACCAATGCCTGGATGCGCCTCAATATCGACGACGGCGATATCTATCTGGCGGAATACACCAACGGCGCGCTGGCTTCCATTCAGACCAGTTTTGTGACCATTGGTAATTATCCCGGCATTGAG
>ENA-OSEO01001942-OSEO01001942.1-sediment-metagenome-genome-assembly--contig:-NODE-1942-length-32722-cov-3.903201_pt1 | contig 32722 bp, 25 predicted proteins | sample MGYA00237883_ERZ534232 | MGnify/ENA metagenome assembly ERZ534232 | reverse complement strand
AAGCTTATCTATCTCGGTCGTGGCCTCGCCTTTGGAACTCTTGATCGAATCGATGCCGCGTCCCACAACCCCCCGGGAAAGGAGACGGATTTATTTTTCAAAGATATCTAACCTCTACTCCACCGGACGGCTCACAGCCTCCGATGATCAGCACGTAATGAGTACTGAAAAAAGTCACTACTATTTCTTCACTCTGGTATTTACCGACTTCAGGAAGAAAGAAAGGGCCTCCCGGACTTCAAATCCGGTGTGGGGCGCTAACCATGAAAAGGTTAAAGGAAGGTTAAAGAAATATATTCGATAAAAATCGAATTTTGCTCATAAAATGGCGGAAGTGCATGGGAATCGAACCCACCTGGGAGGGTTTTAGCCCCCCACACCGGATTTGAAGTCCGGGAGGCCCACCAGTGACCTTGGCACTTCCGCGCGATTTGGTTGTCTGTTGTTATCTCTTTCACCGATCCTTGTCAATCACCGAGATATTCGGGATATTTTACGAAATCCTGTGAGTTGTCAAGGATCTGCACCATAACCTGACTTCCCGCTTTCACGAAATCGGCATCTTCAGAGATTACCATGATTCCGTTTGCCAAGACCATGGAACTTAGAATGCCGGAGCCCTGTTCCCCGGTAATCTCGGCGACGAAACCGGCGCCCTCATTTTTCACCTTGGCCCTGAAAAAATATCGAAGTCCCTTTTTCTTCTCGATGTCATGGGCCAGTGTGGCCCGGACGGTCCGGCGAAAGATATTCTCATGCCCCGTCATCTTCAGTATCGCGGGGCGGACATACTGTTCAAAGGTGACCATGGACGACACGGGGTTACCCGGAAGTCCAAAGACCGGTTTTCCCTCTCTGGAACCGAAGGTCATGGGTTTCCCGGGACGCTGCGCAACCTGCCAGAGCTGCACTTCAATCCCCATATCCTTCATGACGTCTTTCACAAAATCATAATCCCCCGCCGATACTCCGGCCGAAGAGATAATGATATCGGCTCGGAGAGCCGCCTGGAATTTCCGGGTCAGGTCGTCTCTGGTGTCCTTCGCGATACCGAGCTGTAAGGGGACGCCTCCGCATTCCATCACCTGCGCCGCGAGAGAATAGCTGTTGCTGTTGACAATCTTATCGGTTGACACGGCATCATCGATATCCACCAGTTCATCGCCCGTGGATATGAGCGCCACCAGAGGCCTACGGTGGACTTTCACAAAGGAGCGCCCGAGGGCCGCCAGCATCCCGATTTCCGCCGGTCTCAGGACCGTCCCCGCGGTTATGGCCAAGTCTCCCGTCCTGACATCTTCACCGGCACATCTGATATGATTGCCGCGCTGAGCGGGTGCAGATATGCGCACCGCTGCTTCATCACACGTCGTTTCTTCGACCGGTATAACGGCGTCTGCCCCCTCCGGGATGGGGGCGCCCGTCATGATCCGTGCCGCTTGACCGGGCTCGACCTTCTTCAGGGGTGTGTACCCTGCCGGTATATCCTCAATAACGGTGAGAATGGCGGGATTATCGGCCCCGGCGGCTGCCGTATCTTCCGATCTCACCGCGTAGCCGTCCATGGCCGAGTTGTCCTTCGGAGGAATGTGGCGGGGGGCGCGGATATCCTCTCCGATCACCCGTCCCAGGGCGCTCAGGATATCCGTCTTTTCAAGACTGAGGATCTCAACGGAATCGAGAATGCGGGCCAGGGCCTCTTTGACCGTCACCATGGTTCAACTCCCAGGCTCCGGCGGATACAGACTGGCCCGGAGCGGCGTATGGAAGGCTCTTAGTATATGAAACACGTATCCTTGTCAATATTTCCGCCTTGAATAAATACGATCTATGGTATATTCAACTCCCTTATACGCGAGGGGAAAGACGCGGGAGATTGACATGAACATCCTGGAAAAACAGAAACAGATCAGAAAGCTCCTTGATGACAACAACGCCATTCTGCTGGCCCATTACTACCAGCCCGGCGAGATTCAGGATATCGCGGACATACTGGGGGATTCTCTGGCCCTCAGCATGGAAGCGGCCGAGACGGCGGCGGATGTCATCGTCTTCGCGGGGGTGCGGTTCATGGCGGAAAGCGCCTCCATTCTGTCCCCGAAGAAAACGGTCCTTCTCCCTCGCCCCGACGCGGGATGTCCTCTCGCCGATACGATCACCGTGGAAGAATTGAACCAGGCGAAAGCCGACCATCCCGGAGCTCAGGTGGTAACGTACGTGAACTCATCGGCCGAAATCAAAGCTTACAGCGACATATGCTGTACCTCTGCCAATGCCGTGCGCATTGTTGAAAGCACCGACACGGATACCGTCCTGATGGTGCCGGACGGAAATCTCGCGCGGTACACGGCACGATTTACGGAAAAGAAGGTGATCCCGTGGAAGGGTTTCTGTTATGTCCACAACAACCTGAAGCCGGAAGAGGTACGGAAGGCGCAGGCCGCTCATCCCGGAGCACCGGTTGCCGTTCATCCCGAATGCCGCCCGGAGGTGATTGCCATGGCGGACTTTGTGGGGAGCACGGGGGGAATCCTGAAATTCGCCCGCGAGACCGACGAGCAGGAGGTCATTATCGGGACGGAGCGGGGGATCATGCACCAGCTGAAGAAAGAAAGCCCCGGCAAGACGTTCATTCCCGCGTCGGATCACCTTATCTGCCGGGATATGAAGCGCATGACTATCGATGATATCCTGAGCGCCCTGCTCGAAATGAAGCATGTCGTGCGGGTGCCCGAAGAAATCGGAGAACCCGCTCGCCGTGCCCTGAGCCGGATGCTGAAGGCATCGAAGTAGCATTACAAGCAGACTTTTTGCGTGAGGAAACGAATATACCAAGATTCCCTGATCGGGGATTCCTCCCTTCGCGCGCTTATTGAGAAGATCCGTCGGGGAGACAATCCGGTGGATATCTGCGGCCTTCAGGGGTCCGCAAAGGCATTTGCCGCGTCACTTCTTTTCAAACACACAAACAAAACAATCCTTTTTATAACCCCTTCCATGAGGGATGCCGTCGACGTCAGTCGTGACCTTTCCTTCTTTCTCGGCGGAGAGGATGTCCTGCTCTTCCCCCCGTGGGATATCATTCCCCCGGACGACACTCTTTCCCGACAGATGGAGATTGCCGTTGGACGGGCCGGTGTTTTATCGAGCCTTCTCTCGGGGAGGTCAGCCCTTATCGTCGCCTCCCTGAGCGCTCTGATACAGCGGGTCGTCCCGAGGGGAATCTTCGCAAGCTGTGTGGCGACCATTTCGATCGGAGACATGCGAGACCGGGACCTCCTCGCGCGCACTCTGAGAGAAGGCGGGTATGAGCGGGTTCCCCTGGTGGAAAAAGAGGGGGAATTCAGCCTGCGGGGGTATATTGTCGATATCTTTCCCCCGGCGTACCCCTTCCCTTTCAGGCTGGAATTCGTCGGCGATGAGATCGAATCGATCAGAGAGTTTGACCCCGCAAACCAGAGATCCCTGCGGGAGGTGGTGGACTTTGTTCTGTCCCCGGCGGGTGAACTGATCCTGTCCGGGGAACGGAAGATTCGGGCACTGAGGAATCTGCGGGTCAGACTGAACGAGCTGGACATCTCACGGACGCGCAGAGAGCGGCTGATCGACACCATTGAAAGCGGCCTCCTGCCGGTGGCGAATCCTCAGTTTCTCCCCCTGTTCTACGGGGATCCGGATAGCGGAGACGATGGACAGGGGCTGGATACCCTCTTTGAGTATCTCCCCGAGGACACGGTAATCATCAGTGAAAGTCCGGCTGTCATGGAACAGTCAGCCGAGGAGATCCTGAACGGCGCGGACCGGATTATTCGGAAGACCGAAGAGGAGAGAAGATTTTTTCTTGAAAGGAACTGTTTCCTCGCATCATGGGAAGAAATCTCCCGGAGGTCGAGCTCCTTTCGCTTCATATATAGTGACCGCCTGCAGGCCGAGGCCCCGATCCCCTTTGAGGTGGAACAAATACGGATTGAAACGGCCTCCGCACCCCACGCCGGGGACGATGGCATCCTTGCCCCCGTGGTGGACAGGATCAGGTCGTGGATTGTCGAAGGGTTTCAGGTGCACTTTCTCTGCGTGGAGGGAAACGTTCCCCGGATGGAGCATCTGTTGGATGGGTACTCTCTCCCCCTGCGTCGGTCGAAGGACCCCTTTCTCGTCGATTATGCGGATGGTGACGGAGGATGCCTCATCCTCAGAGAGGGAAAGATAACCAATGGATTTTCATATCCTTCTCTGGGCACCGTCATCATCGGTGAAGAAGAGATCTTCGGGAGGAAGACACGCAGGAGCCGCAGGGGCCGCGCCCGGGAAGGGTATTTTCTCCGGTCTTTTGGTGAGTTGGAAAGGGGGGATTTCGTCGTCCACGTGGACCACGGCATCGGCCGGTATCAGGGACTTGAGCGGCTGACCTTCGGCGGCATGGAAAGCGATTTTCTCCTTCTGGAATACCGGGATACGGATCGCCTCTATATCCCGGTGGACCGGCTGAACCAGATACAAAGGTACATCGGCCCCGACGGGCACATCCCGCAGGTGGACAAGCTGGGGGGCACCTCCTGGGAATCGGTGAAAAACAAGGTCAAACAATCGGTGCGCGCCGTCGCCGAGGAACTGGTTTCGATTTACGCAGCCAGGGAGGTGATGAGCGGACACAGATTTTCCACCTCCAGCCGGGAGTACGAGGAGTTTGCCTCGTCCTTCGAGTTCGAAGAAACCCCCGATCAGGCGCGGGCCATCGAAGACGTCTACGACGATATGGGTGATTCGAAGCCTATGGACCGCCTCGTCTGCGGCGACGCCGGATTCGGAAAGACGGAGGTTATGCTGCGGGCATCGTTCAGGGCGACTATGGACGGCAAACAGGTGGCGATCCTGGTTCCAACGACCATTCTGGCGGAACAGCACTACCGGACATTTTCCCGCCGTTTTGCCCATTACCCGGTCCGCGTAGAGGTCCTGAACCGCTACAAAACAAGCGCCCAGCAGAAGACAATTGTGGCGGACCTGGAACGGGGCCTCGTGGATATCGTTATCGGCACCCACCGCCTCCTGCAGAAGGATGTCAGATTCAGGGACCTCGGCCTGGTGGTTATCGATGAGGAACAGCGTTTCGGCGTTGCCCACAAGGAAAAACTCAAAACACTCCGGACCCTCGTGGATGTACTGACGTTGACGGCAACCCCTATTCCCCGGACATTGCAACTGTCTCTTGTGGGGATACGGGACCTGTCAGTCATCGATACCGCTCCGCAGGAGCGCCGCCCCGTGGAGGTTCACATATTTGAATTCAACGAGGACCTCATCAAAAACGCCATCGAACGCGAACTTGACCGGGAGGGACAGGTCTTCTTCATCCATGACCGGGTTCGGTCCATATACAGCATGGCGCGCCTGGTCGAAAAACTGGTTCCCCGGGCGAAGATAGCCGTGGCGCACGGGCAGATGAAGGCGAAGGAACTCGAGGATATCATGGTGGGATTCATCCGCGGGGACTTTGACGTTCTCGTCTGCACGACGATTATCAGCTCCGGCGTCGACATCCCGGCGACCAATACTATTATTGTCAACCGCGCGGACCGGTTCGGTCTTTCCCAGCTCTACCAGTTGCGGGGACGGGTGGGCAGGGGGAACGAAGAGGCTTTTGCCTATCTCCTCATCCCCGAAGAATCCACCCTGTCGCGCGACGCGAGGAAGCGGCTTTCCATAGCCCGCGAATTTTCCGAGCCGGGGTCCGGCTTCAAGGTGGCGACACACGACCTGACCATACGGGGCGGGGGAAGTTTCCTGGGGGTGTCCCAGTCCGGTCACATTTCCGCCATCGGGTATGAACTCTACACGGAGCTGATGGAAAAGACCATCAGGGAACTCAAAGGAGAGCGGCATCCCGAAGAGGAGATGGAGCCTGAGATCCACCTCGGCATCCCCGCCTTTATTCCCGACAGCTTCATAGGAGACACGCATACCAGGCTGATAACCTATAAGAGGATAGCCACGGTATCGTCGGAAGACGATCTGCCGGCGATCAGAGAAGAGCTGGCGGACTGTTACGGTCCGGTTCCACCCCAGGTGGACACCCTTCTGGATATTATCCGCATCAAAAACAGACTCAGGAAGATACGGGGGGAACGGATGGAATACAACGGCAGGGAAATGCGCATCGCCTTTCGCGAGGACACGCCTGTGGACCCGGTCAGGATCGTAGCGCTCTCGCGGGAGAAATCAGAGAGCATACGGTTCACTCCCGATAACCGCCTGATCGTGTCCATGCCGGATCTCGCGGCGGAGGACATCGTCGGCCGGGCAAAGGACCTCCTCGGCGAACTGGCGATTGAAGAACGGGGAACATTCTGATAGTGTTATGCGGTTATCAATAACGGGGGGATTGTATATGAAATCAAAAGTGTCTCTTTTCACCACTGTCTTTTTCTTTGTCTGTGCGACGGTTCTCTGCGCCGCCTCCGAGGACAGGATCGTCGCCGTCGTGAATGACGGCGTCATAACGCTTTCCGAATTGAATAGCGCCCTCGAGCGGGTCATGGAGCGGATTGAGAAGATCCCTGAAGAAGGCAAGCGAAACCAGGTGGCGACACAGGCCAGAGAAGCGGTCATGGACCAGCTCATCGATCGCACTCTCCTCGAACAGGAGGCGTCAAAACTGAAGATCACCGTGACCGGGGACGAGGTGGACAAGGCGCTGGAGAGCCTCTTGGCGGACAGAGGATTAACGTATGAAAAATTGCGGGAGACCCTCGCGGCGGAAGGGGCCGATATTGCCGAATACCGCGATGAAATCAGAAGAGACCTCCTGAGGAGAAAACTCATAGAGCGAACGGTCAAATCCAAGGTGTCCGTCGCCGATGAAGAGGTGGGGGCGTACTACGCCAAACATCGGAACGATTACGAAGGGAAAGAGGCCGTCAGGATACAGCAGATATTGATCGTGAAGCCGCGCGACGCCACAGACCGAACCATACAAAAAGCGAAGAAAGAGGCGGAAGGGGTTCTGAAAAAACTGAAAGATGGTGAATCCTTTGATCTTCTGGTGGGGACGCATTCTCAGGGCCCCGCTGCGAAGGCCGGAGGGGATCTGGGCTTCATGGAAAAGGGGATGATGTTCCCCGCAGTGGACGAGGCGGCCTTCAGAATGAAAACAGGGGAGATCAGCGATGTCATAGAATCTCCCATCGGCTTCCATATCATCAGAATCATAGACCGGAGAGGCGCCGGGATCAAGCCCCTGGAAGAGGTGCGCCAGGAGATCGTGGGGAAAATAGGAAGTGAAAAAATGAAGAAAAAATTCGAGGAATGGATGGAGGCCGTGAGGAAGAAAGCCTATATCGAGACACGGCTGTAGTCTCGAGATAGTCTCAGAATCGTCTATGAACCAGATAAAGATACGGGGTGCCAGTCAGCACAACCTGAAACATGTCAGCCTTGATATCCCGCGGGACAAACTTGTCGTCATAACCGGTGTCTCCGGTTCCGGGAAGTCTTCTCTTGCCTTTGACACCATATACGCGGAGGGACAGAGGCGGTACGTGGAATCACTCTCCACCTACGCGCGCCAGTTCATCGGACAGATGGACAAGCCGGAGGTCGAATCCATAGAAGGCCTCTCTCCCGCCATAGCCATTGAACAGCGAAACGCCAGCCGCAATCCCCGCTCGACCGTGGGGACCGTCACCGAAATATATGACTATTTGCGTCTCCTTTTCGCCCGGGTGGGCATTCCCCATTGCTATAACTGCGGGAAGACGATCGAGGCACAGACCATCGATATGATGGCGGACCGGGTTCAATCCCTCTCCGGTGGGACAAAACTCAACGTCATGTCGCCGATGATCAGGGGGAAGAAGGGGGAGTTCCAGAAAGAACTCGGGAGGCTTCGCAAGGAAGGGTTTGCCCGTGTCCGCGTCGATGGGACGATACGGGATCTCGCTGAGAATATCTCCCTGGACAAGAATAAACGCCACGATCTGGACGTGGTGGTTGACCGGCTGATTGTCAAGGACGGCATCGGAAAGCGACTGCGCGATTCGCTGGAGATCGCCCTCGGTCTTTCGGGAGGGTTGGCGGGTATCCAGATTATCGATGGCGAGGAGATGCTCTTCAGCCAGAATTACGCCTGCCCCGAATGCGGCATCAGCATGCCCGAACTTGCTCCGAGGATGTTTTCCTTCAACAGCCCCTACGGGGCCTGCCCCGTGTGCGGTGGACTGGGAACACAGATCCATTTCGACGAAAACCTTGTCGTTCCCGACCCCGGCCTCTCCATTCGCGAGGGAGCCATCGCTCCGTGGGAAAACAAGGATTCGATCTACTTCCACCAGATGCTCGACGCCCTCTCCAGCCACTACGGATTCGACATCAACACCCCGTTCAACAAGCTCCCCGAACGGGTGCGGCACGTGCTGCTGCACGGTTCGGGAGATGAGAAGATCGGGTTCTACTTCGACCGGAGCGGGAGACGGCATTTCTACCAAAGACGCTTCATCGGCATCCTCGAAAAACTGGAGGAGGCATACCGGGAGAACGGCGCCGGCAACAGCCGGATGGATTTTGCCCGGTATATGAATATCAGCGACTGCCCCGCCTGCGGAGGGGCGCGTCTGAAACGGGAAAGCCTTTCCGTAACGGTAGGAGAAAAAAACATCGACGAGGTCTGCCGCCTGTCGATCCGGGAATGCATGCGTTTCTTCGAAACCCTCTCCCTGTCGCGCACCGGTTCCCTCATCTCGGAACGGATCCGCAAGGAAATACGGGAACGGCTCCAGTTCCTCATCGACGTGGGAATCGATTATCTGAGTCTTTCCCGGGCATCGGGCACCCTTTCGGGCGGTGAGGCGCAGCGGATCCGTCTGGCCACGCAGATCGGCTCAGGACTGGTCGGTGTGCTCTATGTCCTGGATGAGCCCACCATCGGACTTCATCCGCGGGACAGCGTGCGCCTCGCGTCCACCCTGAAACGACTGCGCGATATGGGGAATACGGTCCTGGTGGTCGAACACGATACGGATATCATGAACGCGGCCGATGACATCATCGATGTCGGCCCGGGGGCGGGGGTACAGGGAGGAGAAATCGTCTTCCAGGGGTCTCCTGAAGAAATCCGCCAATCGGAGGTCTCCCTCACGGGGAGGTACCTTTCAGGCAGGCTGTCGATCCCTGTTCCGGAAGAGCGAAGGCCCTCTTCCGGGCGATTCATTGTTATCGAAGGAGCATCGGAGAACAATCTCAAGAGTGTCGATATCCGGATCCCTGCCAATGTCTTCACCTGCGTGACGGGCGTGTCGGGATCGGGAAAGAGCACCCTGGTGATCGAGACATTGTACAAGGTGCTCCGCCGCCGGTTGAACAAGTACCGGGGCAAATCAGGCCGGATAGGAAGGATACGGGATTTCGGAGGCATAGAACGGGTTATCACCATGGATCAACAACCGATAGGGCGCACCCCCCGGTCGAGTCCCGCGACCTACACGGGGGTTCTCACCCATATCCGCGACCTTTTCAGCCAGCTCCCCGAGGCGAAGATGCGCGGCTACAAACCGGGACGGTTCAGCTTTAACGTGCGAGGAGGGCGGTGCGAAGCCTGCCAGGGGGAAGGGGTCAAGAAGATCGAGATGCATTTCCTCCCCGATGTGTACATCACCTGCGACGCCTGCCAGGGAAAGCGGTTCGGCAGAGACACCCTCGAGGTGCGATACAAGGGGCTCAATATAGCGGATGTTCTCGACATGACGGTTGATCAGGGCCTTGCCTTTTTTGACAACATCTCCCCGGTCCGCTCGAAGCTGCAACTCCTCTCCGATGTGGGGCTCGGGTATATCAAACTGGGTCAGTCCGCCACGACGTTTTCCGGGGGCGAAGCGCAGCGGATCAAGCTGGCGCGAGAGCTGGGTAAGCGCCTGACAACCGGTACGCTCTATATCCTGGATGAACCGACGATCGGCCTCCATTTCGCCGACATCGAGCGGCTCCTCATCGTCCTTGCGCGGCTGGTGGACATGGGGAATACCGTCGTGGTAATCGAACATAATCTTGACGTGATCAAATCAGCGGATTACATTATCGACATGGGGCCGGAAGGGGGAGACGACGGCGGAAGGATCGTCGCCGCCGGCACCCCTGAAGAGGTGGCGCAGATAGAAGAGTCACTCACCGGGAGGTTTCTGAAGGGCGTTCTTCCGGAGCGGGGCGACTAGACCTGTTTTGCGTCATCCGTCACCCGTAATCCTTTCAGAGGAGTGGAGAGAATATATGCCCATATACGAATTTTACTGTCCGCGGTGCAACACCCTGTATAACTTCTTTTCGCGGTCGGCCAATACCGAGAAGATCCCCTCATGCCCGCGGTGCAAGACGAAAAAGCTCGAGCGGCGGATGTCGATCTTCTCCGTCGTCTCCGGACAGAAGGGTGATCTGGAAGACGACCTCCCTCCCATCGACGAGGCAAAAATGGCACGGGCCATGGAAATGCTGGGCAGGGAAGCGGACGGAATTGACGGAGACGACCCCCGGCAGGCGGCGGCGATGATGCGGAAACTCTCCGAGGCGACGGGGCTCAAGCTCAAGCCGGAGATGGAGGATGCCCTGAGCAGAATGGAACGGGGGGAAGACCCCGAAAAAATAGAGGAAGAGATGGGCGAACTCTTCGACGACGATAATCCCTTTTCTCTGGAAGGGGCGAGCACAACAAGGGGACGGCGTCTGATCCCCCGCGTGGATGAAACGCTCTACGATCTGTAGCGGCTCCGGTGGCAGATGAATCATTACGGTGAGAGGTCTCATTCATTCATCAGCAAAAACAGAGCTTTTATAGTCCTGTTACAGTATTGTTCTCTGGGAGATTGAAGACCATCTGGCTGCAGCCCACGAAGGAGAAAGCCCTCCAGGCGGCCCGGATGTTGATCGGTGAATATCGAGATCGTTTTCCTCAGGCCATCGCTATCCTGGAAGAGGGTTTGGAAGATGCCCTGCAGTATCTGTCGTATTCATCATTCGATCATCGGAAGATCAGCTCCACTAACATTCTCGAACGCCTGAACCGGGAGATTCGCAGGCGGTCACGGGTTGTGGGGATTTTCCCCAGCATGGACTCTTATATCCGACTGATCACTTCATATCTGATCGAGCACAGTGAAGACTGGTCTGTAGGGAATTTTACATCAAACCGTCACTCATTGAGGAGCAAAGAGAGACACTCCAAAGGGTAGCCTAACAGGGAAATATCGATGACCTCATGAATCGAAATTGCAAACATTTATTGACGTGACCGTTAAAGAGATCTTTCGCACCCATGGAATCTCTGACGCCACGTACTATAACTGAAAATCGAAGTGCGGTGGCATGAGCGCTTCGGATTTGAAGCGCCTCAAAGAGATGGAGTGGGAGTGGAGTGAACCCCACTGACTGCACAAAGTGTGATAGAGAATTTAGACAGGATCATCGCCCCTGCGGGGGAGAAAGGATCATGTCATGAGATACAGAAGGTTCACCCATGAATTTAAGAGATCGTTAATCGAGCAGCTTCTCAGTGAGACGGTAAGTCCTACGGAGTTGTGCCGCCGCCATCATGTTTCATCGGGCCAGCTTTACACCTGGCGTCGGCAGTATCTCGAAGGCAAGTTGGACGGCAGGCCTACCCGCAAAGCAGAGCTTGAAGCCAGAGTCCGGGAACTGGAGCGGCTGCTCGGGCAAGTCACCCTGGAGAATGAGTTTTTAAAAAAAGCTGTACGGTCACGCTCCAGACAAACCGAGAGAAGAGAGAGTTCATTGCCACGCATCGTGTCCTTGTCAAAAGCGTACAAAGGGGATGTGAACTCATGAACCTTTCTCGGAGAAGCTACTATTACACACCTGAGGATTATCCAGGAGATGCTGGGTTGACAGCACGTATCGGCGATATCTGTCTTGAGTTTCCCTGTTACGGATATCGCCGGGTGACCAGGCACCTTCAGCGGGAAGGATGGAAGATCAACCACAAGAAGGTGGCCCGGATCATGCGTGAAAAGAGCTGGTCCTGCAAGCCGAGGAGGCGGAAATGGATTGCCACCACTGACAGCCGCCATGGGTTTCAAGTATATCCGAACCTGGTGAAAAATCTGGCGGTGACGAATGTCAATCAGTTGTGGGTTTCTGATATCACCTACATTCGGATCATGACCTGTTTTATATACCTGGCGATCATCCTGGATGCCTTTTCCCGGAAGGCAGTGGGTCACGCCCTGTCAAGGCAGATTGATACGAACCTGACTTTGGATGCTCTTCGGAAAGCGATTGCTGATCGGCACCCCGGTCCGGGCTGTATTCATCATTCCGATCGGGGTGTTCAATATGCGTCAAGTGACTATGTGAAAGAACTCAACACGTACGAGTTTCGGATCAGCATGAGTCGCAGGGGAAAACCCTATGACAATGCCTATGCCGAAAGCTTCATGAAAACCCTGAAGGCCGAGGAGGTCTCTCTATGGGAATACCGGACCATGGCTGACATCCTCGAAAGAGCCCCCTTTTTCATCGAGGATGTGTATAACCGGAAACGGCTTCACTCTTCGCTGGGCTCTATGCCCCCTTGTGGGTATGAAGACATGGCATCATTAACCCCAAGCCCCTGTCAGGATGCTCTAATCGCACTGTCCTGATCTGTGCAACTCATGGGGTTCAGTCCAAAGAAAATATGTCTTGACTTTCTTTGAAAATAGAATTACACGATCCACCCATTGTTTACCGGATGGGCTTTTGGGCTGTCTGACTTTGAGACGCTACTTTTTCTCAATAAGCACGTTATTAGCCATGGGGCTATACTGGTTGAGAGGTTTTTCGCTCAGGATTTTTAGAGGTACTTAGTGAATATTTTTGTTTCTATAATAAAACCGCAATTCATACCTTTAAAGATGAAAATAAAAGAGTGATTGGGAAATGCCGAGAAACTTCATCAAGCCTCTCTTTTAAAATGATCAGAAAGATCAATCTCTTTAAAGTTAAAGTATTCTTTACAACTTACAAATCACCTCTTTCCGTAGTGAGCGCGATAATGTTTTCTGTATCCCAAATCAACCAAATGGGTATAGCCACTCCAAGCAAACACCAGCCCCATCTCTACACGGCGTCGTATAATAGCTTGGAAGGTTTTATAAGCGCAATCGGGAGGGATCTAGCTACCTCTTACTTTACCTTCTCACCTTCGTGCTCCACCTGAGCATGATTGAAAAACGTGGCCCAAGGTGAGGTAACGGAGTGACAGGTATTACAAATGGTGATACTCACATGCCTATGTGTGATATTTCCGAAATATTCGAGTCCTGAAATGCAAAGACAAATATTATCATCAAAAAATGAGCAGCGCGGTAAAGGCTGAGTTTCTTTTTTGGGCAGATGTGTTGAAATAAGCGAGGGTCATGGACAAAAGGGTTTTGTCTCAAAGGTGGTTATTGGTAATAAGATGGTTCGGAAATGTGTTGACATGTGTGATAAAAAACATGCAGGGCCAATCACGTTTGAATAGTAAAATATCATGTCCATAAAACGGGCAGGTTCATGGAGAAAAAATGTTTAAGAAAGAAATCGAAGATAGCATCGCTATAGTTAAGCTCGATAGACCCCAGCAATCAAATGCTTTGAATAGGGGACTTTTTATTAGTTTGACTCAAGAGCTTAAGGACATGGAACGCAGAGATGATATCAGGGCGGTCATTTTTACCGGAGAAGGGCAAAAGGCTTTTTGTGCGGGGATTGACTTGAAAGAAAGGGCTCAGAAAAGTCGCGAAGAGATTTTTGCTGATAGAAAAGAAGTTATTCGGCCATTTTATTCGGCGTTAGGAGACTTTTCCAAACCGACCATTGCGGCCTTAAATGGCCTCACCTTGGGCGGTGGTGCGGAACTGGCATTAGCTTGTGATATTAGGGTGGCTTCTCATGGAGCTAAATTTGGTCAGACTGAAATTAAGTGGGGTATGTTGCCCTCGTGTGGTGCGTGTCAGCGATTACGCTTGATTGTTGGTCTAAGCGTTGCCAAAGAAATTATATTCACAGCGCGGATTATCGAGGCTGAAGAAGCCTATAAACTTGGGATTTACAGTTATTTGGTTCCACAAGAGAGGCTCATGGATCAAGCAATGTCTTTAGCAAAAGAAATTGCAGGGAATTCGCCAGTTGCGGTCCAACAGGCCAAAAAAGTTTTGAATTTCGGTTCTGACATTTCGCGATCCTTGGATTTTGACTTTGAGGCATCTACAGAATGTTTTTTGAGAGGTGATGCCTTGAGTAAACCCAAGACATTTTAGCTCCCGACGGGAATTCCCCACCGTTAAGGTGGGGGGATGAGAGTAATATTCAGCCTAACTTTTGCATCCGTGAAAATCAGGCTGAACAAGTGAAATTTGAATAAGAAGATACCACGTCTGTAAGGGAATGCGGGTTCATTTATAATAAAAAATCAGATTAACAAGGCATCCTAATTGAGGGTTCTAAAATAAAAATCGGTTGCCGAATTAAATAAAAAAACAGTAGGAGGAAAGTAGCATGGATTTGAAAGATGTTGTTGTGGTCAGTGCCCAACGTAGTCCAATGGGTCTTTTTGGTGGTAGCATGAAAGATATGTCAGCTCTGGATATTGGGGCGCAGGTGATCAGGAAAACTCTGGATAAGGTCAATTTAAAGCCGGAAATGGTAGATATGACGGTATTTGGTAATTGTCGCCAAGCAGGAAATGGAGTCAATCCGGCCAGGATAGCTGCGGAGTATGCTGGAATTCCCGTCGATAGATACGCTCATACGGTCAATACTGCTTGCCCAACGGGTATTAAAGCTTTGATTCTTGCTTCCCAAGATATACGATGCGGTGACGGAGAGGTTATAGTGGCGGGGGGTATGGAGAGTATGAGCACTATTCCCTATCTCCTTACGGGGTATCGCTGGAAAGGCTTCCGTTTGGGAGATGTCAAGTTAATGGATGGCTGGAATGACACAATCGATAAGATAGCAGGCATCCCAATGGGCATGACAGCCGAGAACGTTGCGGAGAAGTATAATATTTCCAGGGAAGACCAAGATCAATTTGCCTACGAGAGTCACATGAAGGCATCGAAAGCACAAAAAGCGGGTCTGTTTAAGGAAGAAATTGTCCCAATTGATGTACCCGCTGTGGGGAAAACCGAGGGATTTTTGTTTGAAGCGGATGAATGCATCCGTCATAATGCCAGCATAGAAGGCTTTGCCAAGCTCAAACCGGCATTTAGAAGGGATGGAAAGGGTACGGTGACGGCTGGTAACGCATGTGGTATGCCGGATGGGTCTGCTGCTATGGTTGTTATGTCCCGGGGCAAGGCAAAATCTCTTGGCTTAGACCCCTTATTCAGCATCGTGTCCTATTCGAATGCAGCGGTAGATAACGCTTATATGGGAATTGGACCAAGCGAGTCTATACCGATTGCGCTAAAAAGAGGCGGGCTCACGGTAGATGATATCGATGCGTTTGAAATTAATGAAGCTTTTGCCGCTACAAATCTTGCCTGTGAGAGGTTATTAAAAATTGATCATGAAAAACACAATATTAATGGTGGTGCCATTTCCCTAGGCCACCCGACTGGGTGCAGTGGCGCGAGAATTTTGGTAACGCTCTACAATGTGCTTAAGCAGAAAAATAAAGAGTTGGGTGCGGCAAGTCTGTGTGGCGGTGGTGGTGTTTCGTGTGCGATGGTTATTAAGAGAGAAAAATAATGAGCGAATAACCGGATGGCCGATTTATATGGTTTACATGGCCCCGTCCACAGGTCGGGGTCATGTAGTGATTCGTATAAGTGTTGCCTGTTGTCCTTTGAGAGTTGTTTGGTCCTGCCAGGACAATGTAGATCGTTTTCGGTTTGGAGGAACTAGAAAAGCAGATAAAAGGAGGAATATTATGAGTTATGACGTCATTGAAAAGCAAACTTGGATCGGCGCCACAGCACTAACTCCTGAAGAAATGGGCACTGCAATGGGTCAAACGCTTAATGAGTTGGGACTTGATTTTGAGAGGGTAGGGCAGGACATAGAATATCCACCGAAAAAAGAGGTTCATGTTTTTAAGGTAAAGCAGCCTCAGATAATAATCGATTTTTATTGGAACGTGCCAGTATGCTCAACTTATCCGTTATGTCCGACGTTAGAAGAGTGTTTGTGGGCCTATAAACCTCTAGGTATTGTCCGTATTGCCCCTGTATGTGCAGAAACGGAGTCTGTACTTCAAAGAATTCTAACCGCGTGGGTGGAAAAGTTGCCAAGAGAAATTTGGCGCTTTAATAAGGAATATTTAGAATACTATGTAAACGAAAAAGGAATGTCGAGAGCCCAGTTAATGGAACTCAACTTTCTCAGAAAATGGGCGCGGTGGGGAATCACGGAGTTCCCATCGGGAGTTCAAGATCTGCCTGAAGGATGTTTATCCCTATCCCTCTAGGTTTAGAGCGATGCAAACCAAAAATCTGAGAAAGGAGAAATTGAATGTTTGCTACCAAAGATGAGATATTGGAATCACAGAGGCAACCGTGGATCGGTATGACGGGTCTTTCCCCTGAGGAGATGGCTGGTGCTACGCAAAAGGCAATTGAATCTATAGGATGTACATTTCAGCGGGAATTAGATAAATATAGGCAAATATCTAATATTTATGCCTTCATGTTAAAGAATCCGGATATAAAAATATCGTATTCCTATTTTGGACCAGAATGCCCCACGTACCCGCTATGTCCAACGTTGTTGGAGTGCGTATGGACAAAGCCCATCCCTTTAGCGAGGGTGGAGCCTGTTAATGATGAAACCAAGCCGGTTTTGGATCGTATATTTGCTGCAGCTCGAGACTACATGCCGCGGGATATTTCGGAAATGTCTGACGAATATAAGGAATACTATCGGCGACGGCATGGAGAGCAACGTAATAAAGTGTTTAAAGAGTGTATTCAGAGAAAGTGGTCCTACTGGGGGTATAAATTCTAGTAGGAGAACAGTATCCATCGAATTAAATTCTTAGATAGCGATTTTGTTGTCCTGGCAGGGCAATATGATGTTAAAAGGAGCATGTTATGATCATTGATTCGCATGAGCATATAGGTGATTGCCGTGTTTTCAGCCATGAAGTGGCGGCGTCGGAGTTGATAGATGCAATGGACAAAAATGGTGTCGATGCTTCATTGGTTATGCCTTTTCCCGGCGCATCGGATGAAATATCGACACATAATGCAATATCCGCATTATCTAGGGAATATAAAGGGAGGATCTTTGGGGTAATCAGCATTAATCCCCACATTGAGGAACAAGCCTATTTTTCTGAGGTTGAGAGGTGTGTCAAAGATTTAGGTTTTGTGGGACTTAAATTGCATCCTTTTGGTCATGCCTGTCCTGTGTCCACTCAGGACGCAAATAAAATATTTGAAGCGGCTCAACTATTCAATATCCCTCTTATCATACATTCCGGTCTTGGAGCACCGTATGCGTGCCCGGCAATGTTTATGCCAAGGGCCCGGCAATATCCAAACGTGCAAATCGTTGTTGCACATTCAGGAGCTTATATTTACTCGGCTGAGGCCATAATATTAGCGCAGGAATGCCCAAATGTATTCTTGGAAACCTCATGGTGCGCGCCTCATAGAATTAAGGAGTTTGTAGATACGCTGGGGGCGGAAAGAGTCATGATGGGTTCTGATATATACCCTAGCATAGCAACCGAGTTAGCAAAGTATCATTCGTGTGGGCTGTCGGATGATCAACTTGAAACGTGTTTGTATAGAACAGCAAAGAATGTTTTTAGATTAGATATTTAATACAATGTATTCCATGGAACGAATTTCATGGTTTGCTCATTTGGAGTTACATTCTTGATGGAGGTATGCACATGTCTTGTCAGTCAAAATTCAATTTCGACGTTATACGGGAGAAGAAATTCGGTAACAGAATCGTAAAGATTTATGCCGACAGATCAAGAGACGTGAACCAGATATTTGCACATACGGTGTGTGAATACGGTAATAAAGAGGCTCTGGTCGATGGTGATGTTAGGTGGACATATAATGAATTCGCAACTTTTGTTAATAACATGGCGTATGGTTTGGCAGAAGAGTGCAAGATTGCAAAGGGTGATCGAGTGGCCCTCATCCTTGATAATAAAAAAGAGTTTTGTGTCGCATTGATGGCCGCTTTTCAAATTGGTGGTGTTGCTGTTCCTCTTAATACGCGATCCTTAGAGAACGAACAAAAATTCATGCTGCAAGATTCAGGCGCGAAGGTGCTTGTTGTTGATGAGGAAAATATAAATATTATTCAAAATATACGGGGTGAACTCAAAGAGTTGGAATATGTTATAGTCGTGGGTTCCCCCAAGGAGACAGGTTGGATTGCATATGACTCGTTTGTTTCGCAACCGGCCCCATGGAAAGTGCTTGTTGATGTTGCTTCCGAAGATATTGCGATGATAATGTATACATCGGGTACCACTGGCAACCCAAAGGGTGCGATGATTGCTCATCTGAATTTTTGCGTTAATCTCCTCAATATTCACAAGGCTATAGGCACGCGTTCTGATGATAGAACGGTAATCGCTGTGCCGCTTTTTCATATCACCGGGTGTTTTTTTCAGTTTCTGCATATGATTTTAGTTGGTGGAACCACAGTTTTGATGAAAAGATATAAAACATCAATACTGCTTGAAATGTTTGTAAAAGAAAAAATATCTTTTTTTATTGGAGTCCCTACGGTCTGGGTTTTCTTGCTGGGCAATGAGCAATTCAGTAAGCTGGATTTATCACATTTAAGGCTTGCTGTGTATGGCGGATCTATCATGCCCGAAGACGCGATAAAAAGACTTCAAGAAACACTTCCCCATATAGAGCTGTACAATACATATGGGGCAACGGAAGTGTGCGGCTCAACGTCTGCGCTCCCGAGTAATATGGCAATAAGCCATAGAACATCTGTGGGGTATCCTTTCCCTACAACGGAATGGAAAATAATGGATGATTCGAATAATGAGTTGAAAACAGGTGAGATCGGAGAGATATGGATTAAGGGAGCCACAGTAGTTAAGGGGTATTGGAATAACCCCAAAAACACTGCTTCCGAATTTACGGATGGATACTGGCATTCCGGTGATATTGGTTGTATTGATGAAGAGGGTTTACTATACATCAAAGATAGGAAAAAGGACCTCATTAATCGAGGGGGTGAGAAAATTTTCTCTGCCGAATTGGAAAACCTTATCTTTGGTCATCCCAAAGTCAAGGAAGTTGCTGCTGTTGGCGTTCCCGATGATGTATTTGGTGAGCAAATTAAAGTTGTTGTTGTTCCTGAGGAGGGAGTGGAGATTCAGCCGGAGGAGATCCAAGAATTTGTTCGGAAAAACCTTGCCGATTTTAAAGTACCCAAATATGTCTCGTTCGTTGAGGAATTGCCGAAAAATGCCTCAGGAAAAGTTCAGAAGGCGAAGCTCATTGATCTGTAGAAATAAAATTTTGTAAGGAGGAAAAAGGATATGGATTTTCAGTTGAACAAAGAGCAGCGAACGCTCCAAGAAAGTGTGAAAAAACTACTCAATGAAAAGTTAATACCTATTGCAGAAAAAGAGGGCGAAAACGATTTCGATATCTGTTGGGATATCTGGAATATAATGGCCGAAAAGGGGCTCATAGGGGCTTATGTGCCAGAAGAATATGGAGGAGCAAGCAGACCCGGATTTGAATCTCTGAGGATCGTTCTGATTCGTGAGCAACTCGCGCATTGTTCATTAGCTGAGTTGCCCTTTACAGTGAATGGATTAGGAAGTTATCCAATAGTTGTTGGTGGCACGGAGCAGCAGAAAAAGAAGTACTTGCCATTAGTTGCGAAAGGAAAGAAGCTGTGCTCATTTGCTCTGACAGAGCCAAGTGGAGGAAGCGACGCTGCCGCTATCTTGACTACCGCCGTAAGGGATGGCGATTCATATGTTCTCAATGGCCACAAAACTTTTATATCGAATGCCGGAATATCAGATGTGTATGTTGTCTTCGCAAAAACGGATCCAAGTGCCGGCCATAAAGGAATTTCGGCATTTATAGTAGAAAAGGGAACAAAAGGCTTTGAATGTGGGAATATGACGAGGTTGATGGATCCTCACCCAATCGGGGAGTTGCATTTTAATGACTGTCGAGTTTCTAAGGACAGCCTCTTAGGGAAAGAAGGGGAGGGTTTTAAGATTGCGATGAAAGTGCTGGATGTTTTCCGTCAGACTGTGGGAGCCTTTGCGGTGGGGATCGCTCAGAGGGCGCTCGATCTGGCGGTGGAATATTCCAAGGAAAGAGTGGCATTTGGCAAACCCATAAGTGCATTTCAGGGTATTCAGTTTAAACTTGCGGATATGGCGGCATCCATAGCTGCGTCTCGCTTGCTAGTGTATCAAGCTGCGTGGCTAAAGGATAATGGGTTCCCCTTTAGCAAGGAAGCTTCCATCGCGAAACTGTTCGCTACTGAAGCTGCTCAAAAGGTTGTTTACGATGCGCAGCAAGTTTTTGGAGGATACGGTGTTGTCAAAGGGTATCAAATCGAGAAATTATACCGTCAGATTAGGGCGTGTCAGATGTACGAGGGTACATCTGAAATCCAACGGCTTGTCATCTCAAGACATTTGCTTAAAGAATAAACGAGGTGGGTAAATGACACAAAATATAATATATTACGATGACTTGGAGATCGGACAGGAATTTCCGGAATTACGTCATACCATGACCGCTGAAATCGTTTCTAAGTATGCTGAAGCGGTAGAGGATTTCAACCCTTTGTTTGTGGATAAGGAATACGCACAGCAATCTGAAGTTGGAGCTCAGATTGCACACCCTTCAATAGCAAGCACATATATACTCGAGTCATATAAAACTGCTGGCGCTCAAGGTCCTCCAGGTGGTGTCCATGCGAAACAAAAGTTCGTTTTTTACGAACCTGTTATTGTGGGTGAAAAATTGATTACAAAAGCAAAAGTGCTGAATAAGTACATAAAAAAAGAAAAACATAAATTTGTGGAACTTGAAACCATCACAAAAAATGAAGATGGTAGGGACAAAGTTTATAGTCTAATAACTATAATCTGGGCCAAATGAGAGGGTGAGAACATGAGAGATGATTTGAATTCAATACAAGTCGGCCATGAAAGTGTTCCGATTCGCAAGAAGATTACTCAGGATAAGATAAATTCTTATGCCGAAGCGTCAAGTGACTTTAATCCCCTTCATATTGATCCGGAATTTGCCAAGGGGACAAGATTCGGTGGGACCATTGCACACGGGCTCTTATCGGCAGCCTTTATTTCGGAAATGATGACATCGTGGTTCGGGAAGGGATGGCTGTACGGTGGAGAACTGGAGATAAAATTTGTGGGCCCGGTTCAGCCTGGCGATACCATCGTCACCAAGGGTAAGGTGATGGAAATTGAAAACGATGGAGTGAAGAGATACGCCGTTTGCGAGGTTTCTTGCGAAAATCAAAAGGAGAAGCAGGTTATTGTAGGAACTGCGAAAGCATATCTCTCTTAAAGAAATAATGTTAACGCAGAGAATAGATTTTTCACTGACAGAAATTTGAATGTATAGATTGTTGTTTGCATGGCCAATACACTAAAGAGTGTGCAGGATAAATTGTTTAACGTGGTGCATTCATAGCGATGCGATCCTAGATGGAGTTCTAGAAAGGGAGGCTTAAAATGATTTTAAAAGACAAAGTTGCAATTGTAACAGGGGCAGGGCAAGGTTTAGGGAAGGCTTTCGCGGAGGCTTTTGCAAGTGAGGGAGCAAGTGCTGTTGTTGCCGATGTTGCAATTGATAACGCACAAAATGTGGTGGATGGCATAACAAAAAATGGGGGATCAGCACTGGCTGTCAAATGCAATGTGGCTGATAGGGCTGATATAGAGGCAATGGTTAATAAAGTAGTCAGCACCTATGGGCATCTTGACATACTCGTGAATAATGCCGGTATTATAAGACCTGCCGTGATTTTAAAAATGACCGAGGAACAGTGGGATGCTGTTCTTGGGGTTCATCTGAGGGGTAGCTTTAGTTGTTTGCAATATGCGGCCAGAGAGATGAAAAAACAGCAATATGGCCGGATAATCAATATTACGTCAGCAGCCGGGATAATGGGCACAATAGGCCAAGTGAATTATAGCTCGGCAAAGGCCGGTATTTTAGGGTTAACGAAATCGGCCGCCAGAGAACTTGCCCAGTATAATATTACTGTGAATGCTGTTGCTCCCGGGGCCGCCACACCAATGACCGAAACGATCAGAACGGATGAGAGGTTTAAAGAAAAATATCTTCAGAGAATACCATTGGGTCGATGGGCAGAACCCGAAGAAATTGCGCCATTGGTGGCGTTTCTTGCATCTGAAAAAGCTGGTTATATCACAGGTCAAGTTATTGCATGTGATGGGGGAATGACGATGTAGGTTTTTCCTGCGTATCAGTTTTACGCTATGATGATCCATATTGATAGGACGGAGCGCTTCGCGCCCCGCCCTATCCGGGGTGCTCGATTATTTGATATACTTCCTTGATGTAAGTTGAAAAGCGATCAAGTAAAACAAAATGCGAAAATGTACTATAAGCTTGGCTCAAATATACCTTGAAAATTTTTCAGAAGTAATACATAGTGCCAAAACCAAATGAAAAGGAGGGACAAGAGATGTGTGTATTCAGTAAGAAAGCGCAGTTGGTGGTTATCATTTTCGTTTGCATGTTGGTATCTTTCTTTTTTGCGTCAGGAGACTTACTGGCGCAGGATAAAAAACCGGTCAAGATAGGTTGTATTCTTCCGATGACAGGGGTCGCTGGGTTATATGGCGAACAGGCCAGTTCCGGCGCTCTGGTCGCAGAAAAGAAAATCAACGATGCTGGCGGAATACTCAATGGGAGACCGGTTAAGGTTATATTGGGCGATGATCAGGCAAATCCGATAGAGGGAGTAAATGTCGCAAAAAAAATAATGGCTCGTGAGGGAACCAAGGTTTTATCAGGGGGTGTCAACAGTTCCGTAACGCTCGCCCAGATCGAGGTTATTAAAGAAGCCGGTGCGTTGCTCCTTGTTACAACATCAAAAGCACCTGCGATTCGAAAATCGGGGTACCCCGGAATCTTCGCGCTGAACAGTACCAATGATATGGACGGTGCAGTATTTCATAAATTCATCGCGGAAGAATTAAAACCAAAAACAGTGGGTGTATTAACAGAAAATACGGATTATGGAAGGGCGGAGATCGACGCACTGAAAAAAGCTTGGGAGCCGAAGGGAATTAAAGTTCATTGGGAAATGTTTCAACTGGGCGAACTCGATTTCACAGTACTTCTTAACAAGTTCAAGGCATTGAACCCCGATCTCATGTACTACACTATTGCTGCCCCAACCGCCAATGGAGCAGTTCTAAAACAAGCCTACGAAGTGGGGCTCAGGGTTCCAAAAGCAATTGCCCCGGGCAATTTAAACAGAGATGTGATCAGGCTGGGTGGTGCTGGTTCTGAAGGTTTGTTTTGCGCTGACATTTACATTACGGAATTGGAAAATAAGCTGAATCCTCAGTTTGTAGAAGATTACAAAAAGATGTGGAACAGACCACCCGAAAAAATGGAACTTTTGGGGTATGAGACTATATATCTTTTATCAAAATCAATAGATAAGGCTGGATCAGACACCGATATTAAGAAGATATCCAATGCTCTCAGAAACACAAAATGGGAAACACCGCGTGGCCCATTAACATTCAACGAAATTGGACAGGCTACTGGAACAACCTTCGTTCAGATTGTAAAAGACGGTAAGATTGCAGCCTACAAGTAGAAAAGGAGGAGAAATCATGATTATAAGAGGAAAAAAGTTACGGGCAGTTGTGATTATCATGGCGGTCATACTCGTGCCGTTGTTTTGCGCAAATGGTGTGCTTGCTCAAACCAAGGAACCGGTGAAAATTGGTCTCATTCTCCCCATGACCGGTCCCGCGGCATTATATGGGGAGCAGTGTAATCGAGGAGCAGAGTTGGCGGTCGATTGGATCAACAAAGCGGGGGGAATACTGGGTGGCCGTCCGGTAAAAATATGCTTGGAGGATGATCAGGCAAATCCTGTTGAGGGAGTAAACGCGGTCAAGAAGCTTATGACACGCGAAGGGATTAAGATGATTACGGGTGGCGTTAACAGTTCGGTGTCGCTGGCCGAGGTAGAGGTCACCAAGGAAAATAAGTTACTGCAGTTTGTTACCTGTTCGACAGCTCCCGCGATACGGGAACAGGGTCATCCGTGGCTGTTTGCCCTGCAACCGACCAATACCATGAAAGACGATTTCTTTCTTCCGTGGGTGACGAATGGTTTGAAGGCCAAAACCGCCGCGCTCTTAACCGAAAATACCGATTATGGCAGAGCAGAGCTCGATGGAATTAAAAAATACTGGGGTGGAAAACTGCCCAAAGTTATTAGCAGTGAAATTTTCCAGCTCGGGGAGACCGATTTTACAGTGCTATTCAATAAGTTTAAAGCGCTTAAGCCTGACATTATATACATCACGACTGCGGCGCCAACAACGAACGGTGCTATACTAAAGCAAATTGCGGAAGTGGGTTATACAGGGAAAGTGCTCCTGGCTCCTGGTAACTTAAATATGGATGTTGTCAGGTTGGCCGGCAAGGGAGGAGAAGGAACGCTCTGTGCAGATTACTACATCAATACGCTTGATACGGAACTGAACAAGAAATTTGTCAAGGGATGCATGGAGAAATTTAACGTCATGCCTGAAAAGATGGAGATGCTTGGATTTGAAACAATATGGATTTTGGCAGACGCGATAGACAAAGCAGGTTCGGAGTATGATGTGCAGAAAGTGACTGATACGATCCGGAACAACAAATGGCTCACCCCTCGCGGGTATGTTACTTTTAACGAAAAAGGACAATGCATAGGAGCGGGGAAAGATATAGTCATTGTTATTAAAGATGCTAAGATAGTACCCTTTGAATAAATATCGGCAGTGACGAGTGTTGTTTACAGTTTATTAAATAAACTGTAAACAACACTACTCGGTCTCTTGCAAATAGAATTTTCTTTGGTTTGTGGCTTATTCCCTTAAGCGGCTTGAACATTCAACGAAATTGGACAGGCTACCGGGATGACCTTCGTGCAGATTGTAAAAGACGGTAAGATTGCAGCCTACAACAAGTAGAAAATGATGAGAAGCTTATGAATTTAAAAGAGAAAAAGTTACGGGCAATTGTGTTCGTCATGGCGGCCATACTCATGCCGTTATTTTGCGTGACTGGTGTATTTGCTCAAACCAAAGAACCGGTGAAAATTGGTCTCATTCTTCCCATGACGGGTCCAGCAGCATTATATGGGGAGCAGGTTCATCGCGGTGTTGTACTCGTAACCGATTCGATTAACAAAGCGGGGGGAATACTGGGTGGCCGTCCGGTAAAAATATGCTTGGAGGATGATCAGGCAAATCCTGTTGAGGGAGTAAACGCGGTCAAGAAGCTTATGACACGCGAAGGGATTAAGATGATTACGGGTGGCGTTAACAGTTCGGTGTCGCTGGCCGAGGTAGAGGTCACCAAGGAAAATAAGTTACTGCAGTTTGTTACCTGTTCGACAGCTCCCGCGATACGGGAACAGGGTCATCCGTGGCTGTTTGCCCTGCAACCGACCAATACCATGAAAGACGATTTCTTTCTTCCGTGGGTGACGAATGGTTTGAAGGCCAAAACCGCCGCGCTCTTAACCGAAAATACCGATTATGGCAGAGCAGAGCTCGATGGAATTAAAAAATACTGGGGTGGAAAACTGCCCAAAGTTATTACCAGTGAAATGTTCCAGCTCGGTGAGACAGATTTTACAGTGATATTCAATAAGTTTAAAGCGCTTACGCCTGATGTTATATACGTCACAACGGCGTCGCCGTCAACAAACGGTACCATGTTAAAGCAAATTGCGGAAGTGGGTTATGCCGGGAAAGTTCTCATGGCTCCTGGTAACTTAAATATGGATGTTGTCAGGTTGGCCGGCAAGGGAGGAGAAGGAGCGCTCTGCTCGGATTATTACATCAATACGCTTGATACGGAACTGAACAATCAATTTATAAAAGCGTATTTGAAAAGATATAATAGGATGCCTGAAAAGATGGAGATGCTCGGGTATCAAAGTATATCGATTTTGGCTGACGCAATAGACAAAGCAGGTTCGGAGTATGATGTGCAGAAAGTGACTGATACGATCCGGAACAACAAATGGCCCACCCCTCGCGGCTATGTCACTTTTGACGAAAAAGGCCAATGTTGGGGGGAAGGGCAATCGATTGTTACCGGTATTAGAGACAGCAAAATAGTAATTGTTGACTATACGAATTAGGAGCGGGAATTTAATCTTTTGAAGAGAAAAAGAGGCGAGTGGGTGATATCAGGAGGAGACTCTCTCGCTGTTATCTATTGCACATTATCCTGTTTGAGGACTGAAAACGCCGTTGTCTCTCCACCGTGCACGTGCATAAAGTATTGTTCGAGTCAAAGATTTAATAAAGTGAGGACATTAAAATATGTTTACATTGGACCTTTTTATTCAACAGATTGCGACTGGGCTTGTTATCGGTATAGGGTATGCGCTCGTAGCTGTCGGCCTCACATTGATTTTTGGAATTCTCAATGTGATTAATTTTGCGCATGGTGAGTTTTATATGCTGGGCGCTTTTATCGCCTTTGTTTTTGCCCAGTACTTGGGGTTTGGATATCTCGCATCGTCTCTTTGCGGAATTGCTGCCGTCATGGTAATTGCGGTTATTGTTGAAAAGCTCGCTATCCAAGTTTTTATGAACCGCGACCCCGAGATGACTCTATTGTCAACGTTTGCTGTCAGTCTTATCCTGATGAATATGGTTGAAGTTTTTTGGGGAAATACCCCGCTATTATTAAAATCACCTTTATCAACAACAATAAATATGGGACCCATTACCCTAACATACCAAAGAATAACAATAATGATAATGGGGGTCTTATTCATAATAGTGTTAACTCTGTTTCTGAAGTTTACCCTGTGGGGAAAAATAGTAAGGGCGACGGCACAAAATAAAACTGCCTCCCAAGTAGTAGGCATTAATATTACCGCTGTTTACAGACTGATATTCGCCGTTGGCGCTGGTATTGCAGCGTTAGCCGGAGTCTTAATAGCGCCCCTGTCGAATCTATATGTGCATATGGGTCAGGGAATGTGTTTGAAGGGATTTGTGATTGTAGTGTTGGGAGGATTAGCAAGTATCCCCGGTGCCATTGCGGGAGGGGTTATCTTGGGTCTCCTTGAAGCGATAGCGGCATGTTATCTGTCCAGTGCATGGAAGGATGTCATTGGTTTTTCCATATTGATATTAATATTAATGTTTCGGCCACAAGGCTTACTGGGAAAGAAAATTGCTAAGGTGTGAGGCTTAACTAAAACAGGAGGGTGCGCGTTTAATGAAAGCGAATCAATTTAGTATTAAAGCGAGCCATGTAATCTTTGCTGTCATTTTTTTGGTGTTGCCATTTATACTCCGTGGCGCTTATATGCATAATATTCTCGTTGTATTTGGAATATACTGCCTTTTGGCCATGAGTGTAAACATCGTTGTCGGTTATATGGGAGAAGTGACTTTAGGAACCGCCGCATTTTTTGGTATTGGCGCTTATACTTCCGCTCTATTAGGTAAGACCTTCGGGCTGTCGTTTTTGTTGTCCGCACCTTGCGGTATGATCTTGGCTGGTCTCGTGGGGTTGTTGCTTGGCTATATAACTTTGCGGTTGTCAGGTCCATACTTCGCCATAACTACGTTGGTATTTGCTGAAATCATTAAGCTTATATCCACAAACTGGGTCAGTCTTACGCGTGGCCCAATGGGACTAACCCAAATACCTTTTCCGACGTTTAACATTTTAGGGATTTATAAATTTCGGTTAACCTCTGAAGTTCAGTATTACTATTTTATTTTTATCCTGGTCGTCATTGCGCTGGTTGTCATAAATAATTTTATTAAATCACCCTCTGGAAGGGCTTTGTTGGCACAAAGGGATCATAAAGACTTGGCACGATCTGTTGGAATTAATGCAACGAATTATAGATTACTAGCTTTTATCGGATCCACGATGCTTGCCGGTTTAGCTGGTGCCGTTTACGCACATCATTTTAGAATTCTTAGTCCTGAAAATTTAGCCGTTTATTATTCCGCGCTCCCCTTGCTTATGGTATTTATAGGTGGGAAGGGTTTATTGTTTGGTCCTTTAGTCGGTGCTGCGATATTTTCGGCGCTACCCGAGATATTGAGGATTGCAGAACATATCAGGATGGCAATCTTCTCTGCTTTATTGATTATCACCATCACTTTTATGCCTGATGGAATAGTGGCTAAGGTGAATGGTTTTTTCAAGAAAAGTGAGGCAAGACATAAATAAGAACCAATCCATCACTAAAACATTCAATCGTGGAGAAACTAACAATGGAGTTGCTAATTGTAAAAAACTTAACTTGTGCATTTGGTGGGGTTATTGCTCTTGATGATGTTGATTTCACGGTAAAGAAAGGCGAGATATTTGGATTAATAGGTCCCAATGGGGCAGGGAAAACAACTTGTTTTAATGTAATAACTGGGTTTTATAAAGCAACTAACGGGTCGGTACGGTGGCATGAGAGGGAAATCCTTGGCTCAACAATGAACGCGTTGGCAATGGGGGGCCTTGTTCGAACATATCAACATACGAGTCTATTCCCCACTCAGACTGTCTTTGAAAATATCATGATTGGGGCTCATAAACATGCCTATAAATCCCTCTTATCTCATCTGTTATACACAAAAAAACTACGCAATAGTGAAAAGCAATTAAGTGATCGGGCAAACGAAGTTCTAAAATTTATGGATATGAATGCAGATAGGGATGTTATTGCCGCCAATCTGCCATATGTCTCTCAACGGCGGTTAGAGATTGCTATTGCATTGGTGGCTGGTCCTGAACTCTTGTTGTTGGATGAGCCCGCAGCAGGCATGAATCCATCTGAAGCAGAGCAGTTGATGACGCTCATTAAAGAAATTAGAAACCAGGATATAACGGTTATGTTGGTGGAACATAACATGCGCCTGGTTATGGGTATCTGTGACAGATTGGTTGTGCTCGATCATGGTTTGAAAATTGCGGAGGGAATCCCCCAAGAAATCAGAAATAACAAACAAGTGATTGATGTATACTTGGGAAAAGCCGACGAGTAAAATCATTACCGGTAGTTTGTATTTAAACAGAGTCGTATAGGTTGGGTTGAAGAATGCATTCAAACATCAGGCTCGCCATTTTATCACAGTGAGTATAATCCTATACTATTTGAAACCTCATTCGCGTCTTTATGTTGGCCACCGTGACGAGTCTAGGCGGGTTGATCTTAAATTTTGCATACAGGAGTTTTTGAATGATATCAATTACAAGGAATGGCACGTATTTTAAGTGAGGTTAGAGAGCGCTTGCCCGGTACAAGGTGGTTGTAGGAGGATACGTCAAAGTGTATAAATGGCAGGATTATATTTAGCGTAATTCCGACTAATGAATAGGAGATACATGGGGGTATGACAATGCTCAGATTAGTTGATATCGATGTTTATTATGGACATGTGCATGCACTTAGAAAAGAGTCAATTGAGATTAAAAAAGGGGAGTTAGTCGCCCTGATTGGTGGCAATGGTGCTGGTAAAAGTACGACCCTGAAAGCAATTTCAAACATCAACCCAATAAAAGCAGGGGAGATATATTTCGAAGACACTCGGATTGATCGTTTAAGTCCTCATGCATTGGTAAAACGTGGGATTTCCCATGTCCCGGAGGGGCGGCAAATATTTCCTCAGTTAACAGTAATGGAAAACCTCGAATTGGGTGCTTATAGGTCGCCTGATGAGGCACAGAGGGCGAAAACATATGAAACGGTCTTTACTCATTTCCCCATATTAAAAGAAAGGGACAAGCAACTTGGGAGTACTTTGAGTGGTGGAGAACAACAGATGTTGGCTATAGCGCGAGGTTTGATGTTAAACCCCAAATTGCTTTTGCTCGATGAGCCTTCCTTAGGTTTAGCGCCAGTTATTGTTCAACGTCTGGCAAATATTATTACAACACTGAATGAATCGGGTTTGACAGTGTTGATTGTAGAACAAAATGCTCGCATGGCTTTAAAAATGGCTCATCGTGCATATGTGCTGGAATCAGGTAGAGTAATATTAGAGGGCACTGGCGAAGAGCTTTTGCATAATCCTGAAGTGCAAAGGGCTTACTTGGGCATGTAACTAACTGTAACGAAAGGACTGGCGTAGATGCTGAAAAGCATTTTTTCTCCAATAAAGATAGGTCTAGTACAAGTCCCAAATCGTCTCGTAGTACCGGCAATGGTGATGAACTATTGTAATGACGATGGCACTGCAACTGAGCGTTACATCGCCTACCACGAGGCAAAGGCTCGCGGGGGATGGGGGCTTATCATTACTGAGAATTATGCGGTTGATCCGAAAGGAAAAGCCTTTTCCAATATACCGGGGTTGTGGAATGATGATCAAATAGAGGGGCACGCGAGGCTGACCAAACGGATCCACGATAGCGGCGGGATAATATTTGCCCAGATTTATCATGCCGGGCGGCATACAAATTCCAGTATAATAGGATGTCAACCTGTAGGTCCTTCCTCGATGCCGTATCCCTCGAATCAGGATTTGCCCGATGAGCTGACAGTTGATGGGATCAGACAAATTGTGAAGAATTTTGGTGACTGTGCTTTACGGGCAAAGATTGCAGGGTTTGATGGTATCGAAGTTCATGGGGGGCATGGATATCTAATAGCCCAGTTTATGTCTCTTTATTCAAACAAGAGGGTTGATCAGTATGGCGGGAGTCTGATGAACCGCCTCCGCTTTCCATTGGAGATTCTTTCTGATATCCGTTCGAAAACTGGAAGTAATTTCCCCGTCATCTTTAGAATATCGGGGGACGAATTGGTGCCGGGCGGGCGAACAATTGAAGATACGAAAGCGATAGCAATGGTGCTGGAAGAAGCAGGGATTGACGCTATCCACGTTTCGGCCGGGACCTATGCGAGCAGATATGCCATTGTCCCCCCAGCCGCCGTTGATCATGGCTGGATTACAAGTTATTCACAGGAAGTAAAAAGGGTAGTCAAGATTCCGGTAATAACGGTGGGCCGGATTAACGATCCGTTTTTGGCAGAAGCGGCTCTCTCTGGTGGAAAGGCCGATTTGGTTGCCATGGGGAGAGCTTCACTTGCCGACCCGTCTTTTCCAAACAAGGTCTTAGCAGGGAAATATGAAGATATTAATTTGTGCATTGGATGTATGCAAGGATGCGTGGGCATGATATCGCTCGGCCGCCCTGCAACCTGTTTGGTCAACCCGACTCTGGGGCGTGAGGATGAGTTCAGGATTCGTCCTGCCACAGTGAGAAAAAAGGTATTTATTGCCGGGGCAGGCCCCGCCGGTATAGAGGGGGCCAGAGTGGCGGCAAAGCGGGGACACGATGTTCATTTATTCGAAAAAGACTCACAAGTGGGAGGACAGTTTCGCTTAGCGGCCATACCCCCCACGAAAGGGGAGATTGCGACTTTTGTTGCCTTGCGAAAGAAACAACTCGGAGACAGCAATGTCACCGTTCATCTCAACACCGAGTTGACCGAAGAGATTGTAACACGTGAAAAGCCGGATGTTGTTGTGATTGCTACGGGAAGTGAGCCTGTAACACTTACTGTGCAGGGAACTGCGAACGGCCATACCGTTACGGCTCATGATGTGTTAGAAGGAAGGGTTGTTGTTGGACGAAGGGTAGCCATTGTCGGCGGAGGTATGATCGGTTCCGAGACGGCGTGCCACTTGGCTCATCATGGTAAAAAAGTGACTATAGTGGAACTGCTTGCAGATATAGCGAAAGATGAGCATGAGCATGTTCGCCTTTTTCTTCTTAAAGAGCTTGCCCAGAAAGATGTTATGATATATACAGGGGCAAAGATCAATAAAATGTCTGGTGACTCGCTGGTAATTGAGCGAGGGGGAAAATGTGAGACGATTGGCCCCTTTGACACGGTGGTGACTGCAATTGGGTTACAGTCTTCCACTCAATTACATTCGAAACTTGAAGGTAGGGTTGACCAAATTATGACAATCGGCGATGCCGCAGGAGTTAGGAAAGCATTGGAAGCTATAGCCGAAGGATATCGTGCTGGCCTTGAGATATGACTTCTGCGTTTGCAGCATTAAGAATCATAAATCTTTTTGGTCAAATGTCCCATAGATGGACGAATAGGGTGGACATTTGGGTGTCCAGTGCGCCTAAAATGTTCAGCCTTTTCTTCAAGTGAAAATTGAGCTCGGCGATCCTAATGGAAAAAACATAGACTCTTCAACAAAGCTGTCGCACAGAAGCCGGATTCATCGAAAGCGACGGCTAAGCTCTTTAGGCTATAGTATTCTGTAATATGGTAGGTTGCTATTGTTATGTGAACTCTCAAATATCTTTGAAAGGGGGAAGGTTATCGAAAAAAAATAATATTTTCAGCAAAGTATGGTGTTGGTTATTTCGTGAATCAAGAGTGAGGAAAATAGATTCACGTTTTATTTAATCGTACAAGTTAAAATTTTTATGATAAGGAGGGTATTATGACATCGATTCGTAGAAAGCTTAGATTTGCATTGCTAACA
>ENA-OSEO01001940-OSEO01001940.1-sediment-metagenome-genome-assembly--contig:-NODE-1940-length-32772-cov-4.739716_pt1 | contig 32772 bp, 29 predicted proteins | sample MGYA00237883_ERZ534232 | MGnify/ENA metagenome assembly ERZ534232 | reverse complement strand
TGCAGCGCACCTGGGTTTTCTTCAAGGGAAGGCCAGCTAAGGTATCCGGCCTTCTTGGGTCTTTCCCGCCCGCTCGCGGGATATCTTATCTCCCACCTCAAGGGGCGGCCTGGACCTCCAGCTTGACCAGCCTGGCCCCGGGCGAGATGAGTCTGGCGTAGGCGGCGATGTCCTCCAGGTGGGCCCGGACCGCCTCGGGCCCGATGCCGGCCGGGGCGTAGACGGCGAAGACGGCCTCGGTGGTGGCCGGGGTGATGCGGCTGCGCTGGTCCGGCCCGTAGAGCACGCTGGAGATGACCCCGGCCTCGTCGGCCATGAACATGTCGCCCTCCTTGAGCTGCTGGGTCTCGCCGCTCAGGCGGACGTAACGCTCCTCCCCCGTGGCCGCGTCCAGGCTGATCGCTCCATTGACCGCCTTGAGGTCGTGGCCGGCGGTGAGGAGGAGGTTCTTCAGCTCGGCCGTGAACATGGCCTCCACCAGGGCGGCCACCCGGGGGATCGGCTTGGCCTTGAGGGCCACGGACTCGACCTGCTGGGCGACGTGGTAGGTCTTCTTGAAGGCCTTGTAGTAGGCCGCGTAGGCCTGGGCCGCCGGATCCGACCTGATGGCCTCGCGGTCAGGGAACCTCTGCCGCAGGGCGGCGGTCACCTCCTCCTTGACCGGCTCCAGGGCCGGACAGGTCCGGGGGTTGCTGATCTCGGCCAGGGCCAGCCAGCCGGCCGCGGCCCCGGGAAAGGTCTTCCGCCAGCGCTCGGACACCAGGAAGTCAGGACCCATGCTCGCCTCCTCTTCCGGCCGCCGGGACCGGTGGACTAAACTAGCTGACAGTATAACAGCCAGCCCGGGGGCAGCTCCAGCCCGAGTCCATCCCCGGCCGGACTTGACAGGGAGCCCCGGGGCGGCGACCATGTCTTGTCCTTAGATTCACCCCGAAGCCTTCCGCCCGCGCCGGGCGGGGAGGGGAGCAGAGACATGACAGGACTGCCGTCCTACCTCCAGCCGGGCGCCCCCCGGCCCGAGCTGCCCGGCCTGGAGGCCGTCTTCGACCGGCCGCCCTTTGTCTTGGCCGATTTCGTCGGCCGGGCCCTGGCCTTCCTCCAGAGCCGGGAGGCGGCCGGGATGGGCTTCCGCTTCCAGGAGGCCGCCGTCCTGCCCTGCACCTGGAAGTGCGTGGACGAGTCCCTCTTCGGCCTTGACCTGATCCTCCTGGCCTACACCGGGCGCTATCCCTTTGCCAAGGGACTGATGGGCGGCTTCTTCAACCGGGCCGCCCTGGGCGCGGCCGTCCACCACGGCCCGATCAACCTCGACTTCGGCGGCGGCCACGTCGGCTACCAACCCGGCCCGGACGGGGGGAGCTTCGGCCGGGTCTGGCGGCCCCAGCACGGCCATGACTCGACCGACTGCGGCTACCTGATGGCCCTCCTGGCGCCCTTTGTCGAGACCTACCGGAAGGCCGGCCAGGACATCCTGCTCCACTGCCCCGACGGGGACAGGGTGGTGGTCAGCCTGCCCCAGGAGTACCTCCGGCCCGAGGCGTCCGGCCAGCGGGTCAGGCTCCTCGTCGACCTGGCCGCCCTGACCTCCGGCCCGGTACCGCCCGGCCGGGCCGAGCCGGAGGCCGGCCGGTCCCTGTTTTACGCCCACCCCGAGTTCCTGAGCCGGCTGCCCGCTGACCAGGCCGGCCTCTTCCGCTCCCCCCGGCCCCAGCCCATCGGCCGCCACCTGAGCGAGGCCTACTTCAACATCTTTGACTCCCAGGCCGAGGTGGACCAGGCCGGCCTGCCGCGTCCCCGGCTGCTCCAGTTCATGAACTCCGTCGTCTCGGACCGCCAAACTCCGCCCGGCCTGGCCATCAGCCTGGTCGACACCTGCCTGGAGCACCAGAGCCTGGTCCAGGCGGTCCGGGAGCCGGACTTCGAGCCCTGCGCCTTTGCCTCGTTCAGCGGGGTGTTCCTCGATCTATACGACCAGGACCTGGACGATTACGTCAATCTCTTCCAGCCCTTAAGTCTGCTCCTCAAGCCGGCCGGCCAGAGCCGGGGCCTGGAGCTGGGTCCGGAGGAGGTCCACCAGTGCCTGGAGGGCCTCAAGCCGGTCGAGCCCCGGCGACCCCTGGCCCAGGTCCTGGGCTTCGAGCCGCCGGCCGACCTGATCGAGCGCTTCACCTTCCGGCCGGGCTTCTTCCGGGAGCCGGAGGAGCCGGCCGGTCACGCCTGAGCGGATCCCTGGCGCCGCCCTGGGCCGGCCGGCCTCAGGTCCGGCGGATCCTCACCGGGTCATGGGCCAGAGGACCTCGGACTTCCTTTCGGTCTGGCTCTTGGCCGGGAGAGCCAGAACGACCTCCCTCATGTGTCCGGCCGGCTGCCAGCCGGTCTGGCGCATCCAGGCTTCCATGGCCTGTTGGAGGCTCATCCGGCGGCCGTAGTCCACGGGCCCGGTCAGGATTGCCGAGGCCATCGGGCCGCCGGAAAGCTCCTTGGCCTCGATTTCTCCCTGGCCGGCGGTCTGCGGCGGCACAGGCACGCAGACCTCGAACTTGATGTCCTGGCCCGGCGGCGAGAGCCAGACAACCAGAGGCGGTCCGACCGGCTTGATCTGCCGCTGACTCAGGAAGGCCTTCATCTGGCCCATCATCTGAGTCAGGACCGTTCGAACGCTGTCCGATGGAGCGACGGCCTTGAGACTGAGCACATGCTGGGGCTCGACTTGCTTGAGCTGGATCTGGAAATCGTCTCCGGCCCAGGTCAATGACGTCAAAACCAGGCCAATGATCGCCAATGAGTTGATGAGCCTGCTCATAGTCACCTCCCCCTGAGTTGGACAGGATTCAGGGGGGTCCTTCTCTCTCCAGAAGGACGCCCCGGTTGACGCTCCCTTCGGCCCGCCGGGTCAGGTCGACCAGCCAGCGGTGCAGGGGGTTCAGGTCCACGAAGTGGCCCAGGCAGAAGTCGACCAGCTCGGCCGAGTAGAGCTGGGGCGGCGGCTTGAGGAGCGCGCTGGCGTAGAGCCCGTTGTGGAGGGCCAGTTCGGCCAGGGCCGGGTCCGGCTCCAGGCCCCGGGGCGGGCGCTTGTAGTGGCGGCCCTTGACCGTGAAGCCCCTGGCCGTGACCTCGGCCGCGGCCGCGCTCAGGGCCGGGGCGTGGCGGGGGTGGCTCAGGGAGCGGCGGAACTCCTTGAGCAGGGTCTGGCTGAAGCAGTAGATGCCCGCCCCCAGGAAGAGCGAGTCAGCCCCCAGGTGGAAGTAGAAGCCCGAGCAGTCCATCCGCTGGCCCGGGCCCTCCCAGAACCAGAGGCCTAGGTGGGTCTTGTAGGGGCTCTTGTCCCGGCTGAAGCGGGTGTCGCGGCTGATGCGGAAGAGGGAGCGGTTGACCTTGGGCTCGGCGTGGATGCCCGGGCTGAGCATCTCCAGGCGCTCGCCCAGGGCCACGACCAGGGCCCGGGCCGGAGCCATCAGGTGAGTCTCGTAGCGGTCCCGCTGGCTCCTGAACCAGTCCCGGTCGTTGTGTCGTCCCAGCTCGGCCAGGAAGTTAAGGCAGTCCGGGCCGAAGCCCTGGAAGACCGGCGGCTCGGTCACGATCCGGTCTCCACCAGTTCCTCCAGACCGGGGGTCAGTTTCTCGGCCCCGTCCGGGCCGACCAGGAGGGTGTCCTCCAGCTTGACCACCCGGCCGTCCCGGTCCTGAAGGTGCATCTCCAGGGCCAGGACCAGGCCGGCCTCCAGGGGGGAGGCCTCCGAGGCGGACAGGATGGGCGGCTCGTTGACCTCCAGGCCCAGGCCGTGGCCGACCATGCTGGACCGGCGGCCGGGGTCCAGGCCGAGGAACTCCCGGTCCAGGCCCAGGTCCCGGGCCGCTTCCAGGCTGGTCTTGAAGATGCGGCCGCAGCTCAGGCCTGGCCGGATGGCGGCCAGGGTCCGGTCGAAGATCTCCCTCAGCCCGGCGAAGAGGCGCCGGCTGGCCGGGTCGGCCCGGCCGGCGGCGAAGGTCCGGGTCATCTCGGCGTGGTAGCCCTCGAGGAGCACGGGCACGTCGATGACGACCAGGTCGCCGAGCCGGATTATCCGGCGCGACGGCCCGGTCGGCAGGGACGGCGACAGACCGGCCCCGGTGAGCGACTGGATCTGGCCGCTGAAGCGGGTCAGGTTGGGGCCCGAGCCCAGGGGGCCCCGGCTCATGAAGAAGTCGGGCTGGCGGATGAAGTAGTCACCCTCGTGGCCGGCCAGGCGCTGGGCCATCTCCAGCTCGGCGGCCAGCTCCAGCTCGCTCAGCCCCGGCCGGAGCACCTCCCTGACCCGCTCCAGCCCGGCCCGGACCGCCCGGCAGGCCCGGCGCAGGACGGCGATCTCCTTGTCGTCCTTGAGGCGGCGCTGGCCGAGGATGAGCGGGGAGACGTCCACCAGTTCAAAATCCGGGAAGGCCTCGGCCAGCTTGAAGTAGCGGTTGGCCGGCAGGACGTCCAGCTCCAGGCCCAGCCTGGCCCGGCCGTCCAGCCCGTCCCGGACCGCCTCGAAGATCCGGTTCGGACTGGGCTCCAGGCTGAGGCTCCCGGCCGGCAGGCCGGTCTGCTCCCGGGCCAGGTCCCAGCCGGCCAGGACGAAGAGCCGGTAGTCGGCCGGCCCGACCAGGAGATAGGCCGGTTGAACCTGGCCGGTGTAATAGAACAGGTCCCGGGACTGGCTGATCAGGGCCCCATCGAGACCCTCTACCGCCAGGCGGCGCTGCAGCTCGGCCAGGCGAGCCAGGTGGTCCATGCTTGCCTCCCGCCTTTGAGTCCCAGAGAGTAGCCCACCGGCCGGCGGCAATCAAGCCGTCCCGTTCAATTGCCGCCGGCCCCCGGGAGTGATACCATGCCCGGACCCGGCCGCGGCGGCCCTTCGGCCGGAGAGGAGACTTGGGGAGTGAATCAGCAGACGGCGGCCCCCCGGACCGATTGGGGCCTGGTCCTGCTCATCTTTTCGGCCGGGGTGGTCGCCGCCTTTCAGGTGGGCAAGGCCCCGCCCAGCCTGCCCCTGCTCCGGGCGGAACTGAAGCTGAGCCTCTTCGCCGCCGGCTGGGTCATCTCCACCTACACCCTGGTCGGCGTGGTCGGCGGCGGTCTGGCCGGGGCTTTGGCCGACTGGCTGGGGCACCGCCGCCTGGCCCTGGCCGGGCTGGGCTGCATCGGCCTGGCCAGCCTGGCCGGCGGCCTGGCCCAAGGTCCGGCTGGCCTGCTGGTCTCCCGGTTCTTCGAGGGCCTGGGCTACCTGGTCATCATCGTCTCGGCTCCGGTCCTCATCGTCCGGACGACCCGCCTGGCCGACCAACGTCTGGCCCTGGGCCTCTGGGCGGCCTTCATGCCGGCCGGGGCCTCGACGATGATGCTTCTTTCGCCCCTGGGGCTGCAGTCATTTGGATGGCGGGGCCTCTGGCTGGCCAACGCCCTTCTGGTCGGGCTCTTCATCCTCATCTTCGCCCGGGCCAGCCGGTCACTGGCCGACCGGACACCGGCCAGGAGGCGGCCCAGCTTCCTGGCCGACCTGAAACTGATCCTGTCCCGGCCCGGTCCGCTCCGGCTGGCCCTCTGCTTCGGCTCATATGCCCTCCAGTTCCTGGCCCTGATCGGCTTCCTGCCGACCCTGCTAATCGAGGACCTGGGCATCGGCCCGGCCCGGGCGGCGGCCCTCTCGGCCGGGGTCCTGGCTCTGAACGTCCCGGGCAACCTCATGGGCGGCTGGCTCCTCCAGCGAGGTGTCAGGCGGGCGACCCTGATCGTCATCGCCAGCGCCTTCATGGGCCTCTCGGCCGTGGGCATCTACGGCCACCTGGCCCCGGCCTGGCTCCGCTACGGCCTCTGCCTCCTCTTCTCCGGCCTGGGCGGGATGATCCCGGCCTCGATCTTTGCCGCCGTGCCCAGCCACTCCCCCAGGCCCTCCCTGGTGGCCATGACCAACGGCCTGGTGGCCCAGGGGGCCAACCTGGGCTCGACCCTGGGCCCGCCGATCCTGGCCGCGGTGGTCTGGGCCGCCGGCGGCTGGCAGGGCGGCTGGTGGCTTCTCATCGTCGCGGCCGGATTGACCGTCTGGCTGGCCCTGGGCCTGGGGCGGCTGGAGAGGCGGTTGGAGCGGGAAGAGGGCTAGTTCCGCGTTTGGCCCCTTAGACCCGCCGGTTCTACCTCCCCGAGCCGGGCCGGCTCCAGCCCCGGGAGGGGCGTCCCGGCTCTACCGGGGCGATTGCCCGGCCGGCCGGGTTTGGGTATCATGCCGCTATTGCCCGAAAACGACTCCACCTGAGGGCCGGGCTCGACCCGGACATAAGGAGGCGAGATGAACCCGGCGGGACGCCACTTCCTGCAGATCCCCGGCCCGACCAACGTGCCCGAGCGGGTCCTGGCCGCCCTGAGCCGGCCGACCATCGACCACCGCGGGCCCGAGTTCGCCCGGCTCAGCCTGGGCCTTCAGGAGAGGCTGAAGCTGATCTTCAAGACCTCCGGGCCGGTGCTCGTCTTCCCCTCCTCGGGCAGCGGCGGCTGGGAGTCGGCCCTGGTCAACGTCCTCTCGCCCGGCGACGCGGTCCTCATGTTCGAGACCGGCTTCTTCGCCCTCCAGTGGCGGCGGGTGGCCGAGCGGCTGGGGCTGGAGGTCGAGTTCGTCCCGGGCGACTGGCGCGGCGGCGTGGACCCGGACCAGGTCGAGGCCAGGCTGGCCGGCGACGGGGAGCGCCGGATCAAGGCCGTGGCCCTGGTCCACTGTGAGACCTCCACCGGGGCCCTCAGCTCGGTGGCCGGAGTCCGCCGGGCCATGGACCGGGCCGGCCACCCGGCCCTGCTCCTGGTGGACACCATCTCCTCCCTGGCCACGACCGACTTTCGCCACCAGGACTGGGGCGTGGACGTGACCGTGGCCGCCTCCCAGAAGGGCCTGATGCTCCCGCCGGGCCTGAGCCTAAGCGCCGTCAGCGACAAGGCCCTGGCCGCCTCGGCCAGGGCCGGACTGGCCAGGTCCTACTGGGACTGGCGGCCGATCCTGGAGCTCAAGGACCAGGGCTTCTTCCCCTACACCCCGTCGACCAACCTCCTCTTCGGCCTGGGCGAGGCCCTGGACATGCTCCTGGAGGAGGGCCTGGACAACGTCTTCGCCCGTCACGCCCGCCTGGCCGAGGCAACCCGCCGGGCGGTCCGGGCCTGGGGCCTGGAGCTGTGCTGCCGCAAGCCTGAGGAGTACGCCCCGGGCGTGACCGCGGTCCTCATGCCCCAGGGCCACGACTCCGACCGCTTCCGCAAGATCTGCCTGGACCGGTTCAACCTGTCCCTGGGCACCGGCCTGGGCCAGCTCAAGGGCCGGCTCTTCAGGATCGGCCACATGGGCTACTTCAACGAGCTGATGCTGGTCGGCACCCTGGCCGGAGTGGAGATGGGCCTCGGCCTGGCCGGGGCGCCCCTGGCCAGGGGCGGCCTCCAGGCCGCGGTCGACCACCTGGCCGGTGACCTGGGCTCATGAGCCAGTCCCGTCTGTCCCAACTCCAGAGCCGGCTCAAGGGCCAGGTCCTGGACGACCAGATCAACCGGGCCATCTACAGCACGGGGGCCTGCCTCTTCCGGGTCGAGCCCCTGGCCGTGGTCCTGCCCCGGGACCGGGAGGACGTCGTCGCCGCGGTTGGGTTCGCCGCCCAGGAGGGCCTCTCCCTGGTCGGCCGGGGCGGCGGGACCAGCCGCTGCGGTAACGAGCTGGGCTCGGGCCTGGTCCTGGACTTCAGCCGCCACTTGAACTGGGTCCTGGAGTTCAACCCCGGGGAGAGGTGGGTCAGGGTCCAGCCGGGCCTGATCCTGAACGACCTCAACGACTTGCTCAAGCCGGAGGGCCTCTTCTTCCCCATCGACCCCTCGACCCAGGACGTCTGCACCCTGGGCGGCATGATCGCCAACAACTCCAGCGGCCCCCGGGCGGTCCGGTACGGGACGACCCGCGACTGGGTCCTCTCCCTGGAGGTGGTCCTGTCCGACGGCCGGGTCATCGAGACCGCTCCGGGGACCGACCCGGCCCGCCCCGATCCGGCGGCCGACCTGCGCCGGGGAGTCGGGGACATCCTGGCCGGGTACGACCAAGCCCTCCGGGACGAGGAGCCCGAGGTGGTCAAGAACTCGGCCGGCTACCACCTCTGGCGCCTGGAGAGGGACGGCCGGGTGGATCTGACCCCCCTGCTGGTCGGCTCCGAGGGCACTCTGGGCCTGGTCACCGAAGCCAGACTCAGCCTGGCCCCCCGGCCGGAGAGGACCTGGATGGGCCTGCTCTACTTCGAGGCCCTGGAGCCCATCGGCCCGGCCGTCCAGATCATCAGGGAGCTGGAGCCCTCGATGATCGAGATCATCGAGCGCCGCATCCTCGACCTGGCCCGCCGGGAGATCGAGGCGGTCCGGCCCTACCTGCCCCCGGGCATCGAGGCCCTCCTCCTGGTCGAGTTCGAGGGCCGGGACGAGGCCGGCCTCCGGGACAGGTTCTCCCGGCTGGAGGAGGCCCTGGTCCGGCGGGAGGGCCTGGCCAGCGGCCTGCGGGTGGCTGGGGACGCGGCCGAGATGGCCCGGCTGGTCGAGGTGAGGAGCATCTCCGGGCCGATCCTCAACCGGGTCAAGGGGCCCCGGCGGCCCCTGGCCGTCATCGAGGACGCGGCCGTGCACCCCAGCCGGCTGCCCGAGTACATCACCGGCCTGCGCCGGCTCTTCGAAAAATTCAACGTCGAGGCCGGCATCTACGGCCACGCCGGCGACGGCGAGCTGCACATCATGGTCTTCCTGGATCTGAGCCGGCCCGAGGAGGCGGACCGGATGACCGCCCTGGCCGAGAGCTGCGCTGACCTGGTCCTGTCCCTGAAGGGGACCATCAGCGGCGAGCACGGCGACGGACGCCTCCGGACCCAGTTCCTCAGACGTCAGTATCCGAGGCTCTACCCCGCCTTTGTCGAGGTCAAGAACCTCTTCGACCCGGCCGGCCGGCTCAACCCGGGGATCATCGTCGGCGGCGAGGACGGACTCCTCGGCCGCGACCTCAAGGCCGGGCCGGAATCGCCCGTCGGGACCGGGACCGTCTTTGACCAGGCCTGGCTAAGGGAGGAGATCGAGGCCTGCTCCGGCTGCCGGAAGTGCCTGGCCTACTGCCCGCTGGCCCGGACCGAGGGCCAGGAGTGGCTGACCGGCCGGGCCAAGGTGAGCCTGCTCCGGGAGCTGACCGCCGGCCGCTTGGACCCGGACCTGCTGGCCTCGCCCGAGTTCAAGCGGGTCATGGACGCCTGCCTCAACTGCCAGCGCTGCCTCAAGGAGTGCCCCTCCGGGGTGGACGTGCCCTGGCTGGCCGTCCAGGCCCGGAGCGAGTATCTGGGCCAGCACGGCCTCTCCAAGGGCGAGCGCTTCCTGGCCCGGACCGGGGCCTGGTCGGAGAGGGCCAGGAGCCTGGCCCCGCTGATCAACCTGGCCAACCGCCTGGCCCCGGCCCGGCGGCTCATGGAGAGGACCCTGGACCTGGACCGCCGGCGCGACCTGCCGCCCCTCCAGCGCCGGACCCTCTTCCAGCGGCTGGCCCGGCGGGCGGGCAAGGCCGGCGGCCGGCCGGTGGCCTACTTCCCCGGCTGCCTGGAGAGGTTCCACACCCCGGAGCAGGGCCTGGACGCGGTGGCCGTCCTGGAGGCCAGCGGCTTCAGGGTCCTGGTCCCCGAGTTCAAGTGCTGCGGCCTGGCCCAGATCGGCCTGGGCAACCTGGACGAGGCCCTGGCCGACGTCGAGGCCAATCTGAGCATCTTAACCGGCCTGGTGGAGGAGGGGCTGGACGTCGTCTTCGGCGAGCCCAGCTGCGCCCTGGCGGTGCGTGACGAATACCCCAAGGTGGTCCGCTCCGAGCGGGCCGAGCTCATCAGCCGGCGCTGCTTCGACATCCACGACTACCTGGCCGGGCTGCTGGCCCAGGGCCGGCTCAACCTGAACCTGGGCCGATTGGGGGGCGAGGGGGCGGCGGGTCTCAAGGTCGGCTACCACCAGCCCTGCCATTTGCGGGCCCTGGGCGCGGGCCAGCGGCCCCTGGAGCTGCTCCGGCTCATCCCCGGCCTGGAGGTGGTCCCCTACTCGGACCTGTGCTGCGGCCTGGCCGGGACCTTCGGCCTGAAGAAGGCCAACTTCGACCTGTCCCTGAGGATCGGCCGGCGGCTCTTCCAGGAGATCGAGGCCTCGGGGGTGGATATGGTGGCCACCAGTTGCGGGGCCTGCGCTCTCCAGATCAGGCAGGCCACCGGCCGGCCGGTGACCGCGCCCGTATCGCTCCTGGCCGAGAGCTGCCGTCGGGCCGGGGACAAGGCCTGAGCCCAGGCGGACCTATAAGAGATCGGGTGATTCAGGCAATTGTTTTTCCCAAGTCTGAAGACTTGGGGCACCCTAAACCAGCCATGACATCGCCCACTCCGTGACGTCAGGGCTGCGTCCCTGACGTCAGGCCGAAGGCCAGGACCTATCGCCGGGCCGGGGTCGGGGCCTGAGCCGAGGCGGCCCCAAAAGAGATCGGCTGATTCAGGCGCTCGTCTCTCCCAAGTCTGAAGACTTGGGGCACCTGGAAAATGTTTGGTTATTCGTGTGACTGTATTGCTTGAAACGCTTGAGAAGGCCCATCCATTTATGGATGGGAAAAAAGAGATTCATTGAGCTGGGCGCTTGTCCTTATCGTGCTGTCAGGGCTGCGTCCCTGACAGCAGGCCGCAGGCCAGAACAACCTTAAAACGAGGTGGCGCGGCCATCCTGGCCGTGATTGATTCCTCTCCCACGGCCAGGGAAAAAGCCGATATGGCCTGGGTTTCCCGCCAGTGGTCCCGTTGTGTCGCTGTGCGATGACGTCAGGGACGCGGCTCTGACGTCATCTATGACAGGCTGCCGTGGGTCAAGGGGAAAGTAACCCTCCTCCCGATCGCCGCCGCAGCGAAGCCGGATTCCATCCCTCCGGCGAAGCGCAGGCGGCCTCCTTATCTCTCCTTGGGCTCTCCGCCAACCATCTATCAGGGCTCGCCTCAAGCGGCCCACTATCCCTATGAGATATTCGGCGTCCCAATCACGGGAAAGGTCTCGCCCCAGGCGGACCAGGCGTCAGGTAGGGTTACGCCGAAGCCTCCACCGGCTCCTGGTAGGGCCGGTTGTCTCTGAGAACGTAGTACGCAAAGGTGATCAGGCGGCGCGCCGTGGACACCACGGCCATCTTGTAGCCCTTCCTGACCACCTGCCGCCTGAAGTACACGTTCAGCTGCCTGCCCTTGAGCCTGGCCACCGTGTGGGCCGCCTCGATCATGGCCCCCCGCAGCCACTTCGAGCCCTTCCGGCTCATCCGCCCGTGCCGCTCCTTGCCCCCAGATGACTTTGACGAGGGAATCAAACCGGCGTAGCTGGCCAGCTGCCGGTGGCTCCGGAAGCGCGATATCTCCCCCACCTCGGCCAGGATGGTCATCGCCACCACCGCCCCAACCCCGGGAAGGCTCATCAGCAATCTGGCCCTCTCATCGCCCAGGGCCTTCCTCCTGACCTCCTTGTCCAGAGGCTCGATCGCCGCCTTGAGCTGAGAGCAAAGATCAACGTATGTCTTAAGCGGCCTCTGGTGGTGCCCCGGCAGCTCAACCTGGCTCAGAAACTCCTGTCCTCGCCGGGCTAACAGATCTGTCCGGGGTCCTTGAACGTTGTTCTTGGCCAACAGCGACCTGATCCTAACCTTCAGCCGGGCCGCGTCCCTGACCAGCGCGCTCCGGTGCCGAAGCATCTCCTTCAGCCCCCGCACCTCCACCTCGCTCACGTAGACCTCGGCCAGCAGATCGGCCCGCAGCAACTGGGCCAGCATGTGCGAGTCCACTTTGTCGTTCTTGATCTTGGCCGAGGCGATCGCCTTGGTCTGACCAGGATCGCTCACCACCACCTCATACCCGTTGCCCGCCAGAAGATCATACAGCCAGTACCACGACCCCGTCGACTCCATCACCACCTTGGGCGCCTCCGGCGCCCGGCCCAGAAAATCCAGTATCTCGCCTGGAACGTTCGAGACCTCCCCCCGTGAAAACACACCCCCTTTCCCATCTATGATCGTTAGGTAACTGCTCTTGCCATGTAGGTCGATCCCTGCATAATACATCCGGGCTGCCTCCTTGGTCGTTCTGGGGTTGTTAACCATTCCCCTCATCCTAACGAACCCCAAGAGGCAGCCTGTCATGTAATCACGGGCCAGATGCCCGGGCCGCCACTAGTTACCCCGGGCTCAGGAGAAACGGATTTTTCCCAAGTCTGAAGACTTGGGGCACCTGAATAAGCTTGTTGATTCGGGCGATTGTTTTGGCCGAGGGTCGGTGTCCTGTTCATCCTTGGGTGACTGGTGGCCCATCCATTTATGGATGGGGGCCGCGGGGTGTCCGTCACCTGGCCAAAAAAAGACCGACCCTTTGGGTCGGTCCGGCTGGCGAAATGGTGGAGGCGGGGGGAATCGAACCCCCGTCCGAAAGCAGTCCGCCAAGGCCCCTACAGGCTTAGTCCACGTTTTAATCTCGCCCGAGCCCCGCTCGCGGACCGGCTGGACTCAGGCCAACCAGGGCTTAATCTCGCCTAGGGTCGGCCCCTGGTGGGCCAACCATCGGCCAGCCCGCTAGTCGACGCCCACCTCAAGCCCACGGGCGAAACCTGAGAGGACGCTGGCCTATTTAAGCGGCCAGGGCGACAGAGTAATCGTCTGCCTTTACTTTAGGTGAGCCTTTGCTAACGGGGCCGGCTCAACCCCGGCCTGCGACCTTGGTTTTTCTACCTCCGTCGAACCCTTTTCGCCCCCACGGGGCAGATCTAGTATAGGCCTTCGCTGGGTAAAGTCAAACCGACGGGCGCGGTTCCTTGACCTGGCCCGGCGTTGAAGCCGGCCCAAGGCGCGGATATAATACCGCCCCTGGACGGCTCCGAGCCGATTCGTGAGAGGAAAAAACATGCTCAGAAAGCTCCTGCCCGCGTTTCTGGCCTGCCTGCTCTGCGCCGCCGGCGCCTCCGGCGTCCTGGCCGACGGGGATTCGCGGCCGGCCTCGCCGGCGGAGAAGGAATTCTTCCGGCGCGTCCTGGCGGCCTGCGAGCGGGCCGTCTCGCCGGTCCAGCCCGGCTGGGACCTGGTCGAGAAGACCGAGGTCAGCCCGCCCGAGCACGTCTCCCAGGGCGCGGAGCAGTTTCCCCTGATCGCCGACTATCGGATCGCCTGGGAGGACCGGGCCCGCAGTCAGACGGCCAGGGACAAGCTGGACCAGGACCTCCAGCGGGTGGTCGCGGCGAACAAGCCGGAGGCCGGAGAGGCGGATCTCCAGCGCCGGCTCATGGAAAAGGCCCAGGCCCTGGGCCAGGCGGTCGAGGCCGGCCGGCTCGAAGAGGCTCAGCGGCTGGAGAAGGAGATGGAGGCCCTGGCCGCCCAGCTGAATCAGATCTACAAGAAACGCGACCAGGCCATCAACAGCGCCGTCGCCGCCGGCCAGCCCCGCGACGTGACGCTCCAGATCTCCATCCGCCTCAACTCCACGGGCGAGAGCTTCCCGCGCCGGCCCGCCCTGGAACCCGCCGGCCCCGGGGGGGCGACCGTGTACCGGGTCGAGGCAGGGGAGTCGAACAGCGAGAACCGGCCGGAAGGGACCAGCTACGTCTTTCTGGGCCAGGCCTGGAAGTACGTGGCCCAGGGGAGCTCCTTCTACATGGAGGCCCCGCCCCGGGCCGGCCTTTCGCACCTGGTCGTCCAGACGGTCACGGTCCGGGTTCAGGCCGAACCGGAGAGGGCCGGGCGGGTCCTGGCCAGCCTTGACTGGGCGGCTCTCAAGTGCCTGCTGGAAAAATGAGCCCCGGCCGCGGCTTGACTCCGGCCCGCCCAGGGACGACAATCCCCTCGTGCCCGAGACCGGACAGACAGCGCCCCCGGCTCGAGGCCGGCCCGGCCCGATCTTCTTCGGCTGGTACATCGTCGGGGCCGGCTTCCTGATCGAGGGCCTGGGCTACGGGGCCCGCTACTCCTTTTCCGTCTTCTTCCCGACCCTCATCCAGGAGTTCGGCTGGCCCCGGGACATGGCCGCCTCCATCCTCTCGATCCACCTCCTCTGCTACGGCCTGGTGGCGCCCCTGGCCGGGAGCCTGGTCGACCGGGTCGGAGCGCGCCGGACCATGCTCAGCGGCACGGGCCTCCTGGCCCTGGGTCTGGCGCTCTCCCGCTTCGGCAACGCGCCCTGGCACTTTTTCCTCAGCTTCGGCGTCCTGACCGGGGCCGGGCTGTGCCTGCTGGGCTCGGTGCCCCTGACCGCGGTCATCCGCAACTGGTTCGAGCGCCGCCGGGGCGCGGCCCTCTCCCTGATCTACGTCGGCTCCGGCGGCGCCTACGCCTGCTACCCGGCCGTGGCCTGGCTGATCGACCGCCTGGGCTGGCGCCAGGCCTTCCTGGCCGAGGGCTTCATCGTGGCCGCGATCCTGGTCCCGGCCATCAGCCTGGCCATGGTCTACCACCCCAGCCAGAAGGGTCTCGGCCGCGACGGTCTGGCCGTTCCGGAACCCGGCTCGGTTCTCCTCCGGCGGGAGGAGCGGCGCATCGTCGACGGCGACTGGGCGGCCAGGGAGTGGACCCTGGCCGCGGCGGTCAGGACCGGCCGCTTCTGGCTGCTCTGCCTGAGCGCCTTTGCCATGTGGGGCGTGGGCAACCACTTGTTGGTAACCCACCAGATCGCCTTCGCCCTGGACGCCGGCTTTCCCCGGCTCTACGCCTCGGCCGTGCTCTCCCTGAACGGCCTGCTCTTCGGCCTGGGCTGCCTGGCCAGCCTGATCTCGGACCGCATCGGCCGGGAGGCGACCATGACCGTTGGCACCGGCCTCTGCCTGACCGGCATCGCCGCCCTGCTCATGATCAGGGACGCCTCCCAGGCCGGGCTGCTCTACTACTACGCCGTCAGCACCGGCTTCGGCTTCGGCATGTGCGTGCCCGCGGTGGCGGCCACGGTGACCGACATCTTCCAGGGCCCCCGGGTCGGGTCGATCATCGGCTGCATCTGGTTCGGCTTCGCCCTGGGCGGTACGGTGGGGCCCTGGCTGGGGGGTTGGCTCTTCGAGCTGGGCGGCGACTACCTGACCGCCTTTGCCGTGGCCGGGCTGATGTACGTCCTGGGCCTGGCCGGCATCTGGCTGGCCGGACCCGGCCGGGTCCGGCTGGTGCCGGGCCGGGTCAGGGGCTGAGCCGAGCCCGGCCTACTGAAGGCTTCTCTGCCAGTTGGGCGGCATGTCCAGCTGCACGACGAAGACCCGCTCCGAGCCGACGTTCTGGCCCCAGTTGGAGGCCCAGACGACCTTGGTCCCGTCGTTGGAGATGGCGCCGTGGGTCTCCTCCCAGTATTCCTGGGTGGTGTTGTAGACCTTGGACAGGTAGTAGGCCCTGGGGTCGGTCCGGGAGAGCTTGACCAGGATGTTGGCCCGGTCCAGCCAGTTCCTCTCGGCCACGCCCGGCTCCAGGTGGGTGGAGATAACGGCGTAGCCGGGGGCGTTGCAGGAGATGTGGACCCCGGCCGAGAAGCCGTTGGGGGCGTCCGAGCTGTAGAAGAGCTGAACCAGGCGCGTCCGGTTGGTGCCCTGGTAGCTGCCGCCGGCCACCAGGATCGGCCGGGTGGCCCAGTCGACCGGGATCAGGTCGATGTAATCCGTGCGGACGTTCTGCATGACCACGACCTCGCGGCCCTGGCTGTCCAGGCCGATGTCGGCGTGGCCAATGGAGTAGTCCAGGCGGTGGAAGCGGGTCAGCTCCCGGTTGGCCATGGTCAGGCCGGCCAGGTTGCCGCCGTTGTTGTAGTCGCCGCCGATCAGCACGAAGTTGCCCAGGTAGGACATGCCCACCCAGTCTATCTCGGACTCGGCCGGGAGGAGCCTTCTCAGGCCGATGACCCGGTCCTGCTGCCGGTCCCAGGTGAAGATGTAGCGCAGCCGGTAGTCGTCGCGAGTGCCCTGCAGGCCGAAGGCCCAGTAGCGGTTGTCCCGCGAGGCCTCCCCCTCCTCCCGCCGGGTGATGCGGTAGAGGTCCGGCTCGGCGGCGATGATCGGCCCCAGCCTGGAGTCGCGGCTGAAGTTCTTGATCACGGTCTCGGCCCCGGTGGCCGAGTTGACCCTGATGAGGCTGAAGTCGCGCAGCCCCCAGGCCAGGTCGGCTTCGACCGGATCCCACCTGGGCTCGGCCAGGCCGGTCAGGGTCCGGACCCGGTTGGCGCTGCGCTCGTAGGGCAGGGAGCCGGTCCTGAAGACGATGTAGTCGCCGCCGGCGGTGTCGTGGAGGATGATCCGGGACTGGTTGCGGTTGAAGGGGTCGAAGCGGGAGTACTGGTGCCTCAGGGCGCCGATCCCGGTCACCCGGGTGAGGATGGTCTGGAAGTAGTTGTCCCGGAAGGAGACCCCGACCTCGGGCCTGGCCCGGGGGACGAGGGGATGGCCCGGGTTGGCCGCCGAGAGCGGGTTGGGCACCCTGGCCAGGCGGAAATTGGGCGGATAGGTCAGGGTGGCCTGGAGGCCGGGCGGATCGACCCGGGGTCGGTTCTGGGCCGAGTGCGAGGCCTCGGGGCAGAGCCCCAGACTCAGCCAAATCAAGGCCAGGAGCGAGGGGGCCAGGAGCCGGGGACGACCGGTCATGGTTTCGCCCTTTCCTTGGAGAGTCTTAACTGATGACCCGATTTCAGACTACACCCCGGGCTCTGGCCCGGTCAACCCGGCGCCCTCTTTACGGACTCGGCCGGGCGTTGAACGGCCGGGCCGGGGAGGCTAAAATGCGGCCCCGGACAAAGAACAAGCTTCCGGACCGGGCCGGCCCGAGACCCGATCCGGCCAGTCAGGAGGCCCATGCCCAAGGAAATCACCCACTGGCTCATCGCCCGCCGGACGACCCAAGGGCTTAATCGGACCGCCTGGGCCGAACCGGTTGAGGCTCAGCCGCACCTGCTCAGGCTGGCCGCGGTCTTTCCCGACGTCCCCTTCTACCTGGGCGGCCCCGGCGACCCGGCCGGGCTGAGGGGGTTGGGGGCCCGGCTCCACGGCGCCGGCGGCGAGGACACCTTTGCCCCGGTCAGGAGGCTGCTAGAGGGCCGTTCGCGCCCCTCCGGCCTGGCCGCCTGGCTGGTCGGGCTGCTCAGCCACGTCTCGGCCGACGCCGTCTTCCACCCCCTGGTCGGCTATCAGGCCGGCGACCTTCGCCAGCCCGACCCGGGCCGGCGCTCCCTGGCCGTGCAGCGCCACCGCCGCCTGGAGGCGGCCATTGACCTCCATCTGGCCGGCGGCCTGGCCAGGGTCAGGACCTGTTCGCTCCGGGCCTCGCTCCGGCGGGCCGAGGCGCCCCTGGGCCGGCTCGGCGGCGCCTCCATACCCGGGGTGGGTCTGGGGCCGGAGGAGAAGGCCCGGTGGATCGTTCGGGGCTTCCGGCGCTTCGCCCTGGTCCAGGGGCTGACCCGGAACTCGGTCCTGGCCGCCTGGCTGCACCGGATCAGGGCCGGGCTGCCCCGCCCGGCCCGGGAGGCGGCCGCCCTGGTCTACGCCCCTCAGTTGGCCCGGAGCCTGGCCGGCCTTAACGGCCCCATCGCCTATCGCCACCCGGTCACGGGCCAGGCCTTCAGCCGCTCGCTGGCCGAGCTGGTCGAGCTGGCCGCGGCCGAGACCGTGGCCCTCTGCCGGCTGATCGAGCCGGCCGTGTTTGCCGGGGAACGCCTGGAGCTGCCGCGGGGACCCTGCCTGGACACCGGGCTAGTCGGCCCGGCCGGCCGGATGAGGTACTTCGCCAGCCGGCCGCTCATCGGGGTCTGAGCCGGCTGGGGAATCTTTGAGCCCGGGCCTCAGCCTCCGGAGGCCACCCTCCACCACCGGTCGATGAGGCCCTGATCGGTCTCGGTCAGCCTGATGCCCACCTCGCAGCTGTCCAGGGGCTCGGCCTGGCCGCTCAGCCAGATGACCTGGCCGCTCAGCCTGAGCCCCTGGTTAGGCTCGGAGTCGCTGACCAGAATGGTCACCTCGTCGTTGAGCCTGAGGTCCAGGGCGCCCAGGAGCCTCAGCTTGAGGCCGCCCGGTCCGGTGTCCAGGACCAGACCGAAGAAGGAGTTCTCCTGGTTCTTGGTGAAGCCGGTCAGGCGGGCGGGCAGACTGACGCCCACCCGGGGAGAGAGCCGCTTGTCCTGGTCAGCCAAGCCTTGCCCCCGCTGTAAGGACAATCAGAGCATAGACGACCCGGGCCCGAAAGACAAGCCGGGACGGCCGCCGCCTGACCCCTGGCTCGGGCGGGCAACACGCCCTTGGCCGGCGGCTAAAAAGGGTTTGCCACCTTGAACGGGCCTTGTTAGAATCCGGCCAGCATGCCGCCGGCGAGACTGGAAATAGCCCTCCGGGAAGAGCTGTTCGATCCGGCCGGGGCCGGGTTGAAGAGCAAGGCCTGGCGCTACCTGGGCCTGGACATCACCAGCGCCCGCCGCATCGACGTCCTGACCTTTGACCTGTCCCTGAGTCAGGAGCAGCTCGAGGAGGCGGCCCGGGAGATCCTGACCAACCCGGTGACCCAGAAAAGCGCCTTTACCCCGCTGGCCCACACCTTTGACTGGCTCATCTGGGTCGGCCTGAGGCCCGGGGTCAAGGACAACCCCGGCGACACGGCCCGGGAGGCCATCGAGAGCCACTTCGGCCTCCGCCTGGGGCCGGAGGAGAAGATCTACACCTCCCAGCTCTACGTCCTCAGGGCGCCCCACCTGGGCCGGGAGCAGGTCGAGCTGATCACCCGGGAGCTATTAGCCAACGAGCTGATCCATCGCTGGCGGGTCATCGGCCAACGGGAGTGGGACCCCCAGCAGGGCGTGGGGCTGCCCCTGGCCAGCGTGGAGATCGAGGGCCAGCCCGGATTCCAGGAGCTGGACATCCCCAGCGACCAGGCCCTGCTCGAGCTCTCCCTGAGCCGCTCCCTGGCCCTGCACCCGGCCGACGTGCCGGTCATCCGGGCCTACTTCGCCGAGGCCCGCCGGATCGAGGAGCGGCGGGACGTGGGCTTAAGCGAGCGGCCCAGCGACGTGGAGCTGGAGTTCATCTCCCAGGCGCGCTCGGATCACTGCAACCACAACACCTTCAACGGCCTGTTCACCTACCGCGACCTGGCCACGGGCGAGAGCCTGGTCATCGACAGCCTCTTCAGGACCTGCATCAAGGAGCCGACCCTGGCCATCCAGGCCCACAAGGACTGGGTGGTCTCCGTGCTCTGGGATAACGCCGGGGTGGCCGCCTTCGACGACGACTGGCTCTACACCATCACTGGCGAGACCCACAATTCGCCCTCCAACATGGAGGCCTACGGCGGCGCCCTGACCGGCATCGTCGGCGTCTACCGCGACCCCCTGGGCACCGGCCTGGGGTCCAAGCTCATCCTGGGCACCTTCGGCTACTGCGTCGGGCCGCGGGACTACCAGGGCCCCTTGAGCCCCCATCTCCACCCCCGCCGGCTCCTGGACGGGGTCATCGAGGGGGTCAAGGACGGAGGCAACAAGTCGGGCGTGCCCACCGGGACGGGCCTGGTCTACTTCCACCCGGCCTTTCTGGGCAAGTGCCTGGTCTACGTCACCGCCCTGGGGCTGATGCCCCGCCGGTCGGCCGGCCGGGAGAGCTGGCAGAAGAAGCCCAACCCGGGCGATCTGATCGTCATGGCCGGCGGCCGGGTGGGCAAGGACGGCATCCACGGCGTGACCGCCTCTTCGGAGGCTTACTCGGACAAGACCCCGGCCGGCCACGTCCAGATCGGCGACCCCTACACCCAGAAGAAGGTGATGGACTTAATCCTCGAGGCCCGCGACGAGGGCCTCATCTCCTACCTGACCGACAACGGCGGCGGCGGCCTGAGTTCCTCGGTGGGCGAATCGGCCAGACTGAGCGGCGGGGCCGAGGTCTGGCTGGACCGGGTACCGCTCAAGTACCCCGGCCTGGACATGTGGGAGATCTGGGTCAGCGAGAGCCAGGAGCGGATGACCCTGGGCCTGCCGCCGGAGCACGAGAAGCGCTTCTTCGAGCTGGCCGAGAAGCACGGCGTCGAGGCCACGGTCATCGGCCGCTACAATTCCTCGGGCCGGCTGCAGCTGAGCCACTCCGGCCGGATTTGCGCCCTGGTCGAGGTCGACTTCACCACCAAGGGCTTTCCCCAGTGGCGCTTCGAGGCCGAGTGGCTGCCGCCGGAGCGGCGGGGCCTGAGCGAGCCGGTCCTGACCCCGCCCCCCAATTACCGGGCCCTGCTGAACGGGCTGCTGACCTGGCCCAACCTGGCGGCCAAGAACTGGATCCTGCGCCAGTACGACCACGAGGTCCAGGGCGGGGCGGTGATCAAGCCGCTGGGCGGCGTCGAGCGGGACGTACCCAACGACGCCGTGGTCTACCGGCCGGTCCTGACCGGCGAGCGCGGCCTGGCCCTGTCCCAGTGCCTCAACCCGACCTACGGCCTGATCGACACCTATGACATGACCGCGGCCACCCTGGACGAGGCGGTCCGCCGCCTGGTGGCCGTGGGGGCCGACCCGGATCAGGTTGGGGCGGTGGACAACTTCTGCTGGCCCAGCATCCAGTTCCATCCGGCCGGCAACCCCGACGGCAAGTACAAGGCGGCCCAGCTCTGCCGGGCCTGCCAGGCCCTCAAGGACGTCTGCCTGGCCTACGGCGTGCCCCTGCTCTCGGGCAAGGACTCGATGTACGTCGACGGCGTCCTGACCGGGCCCTTCGGGGAGAAGCACAAGGTCTCGGGCCTGTGCACCCTCCAGATCACGGCCACCTCCATCGTTCCCGAGGTCAGCCGGGCGGTGACCAGCGACTTCAAGGCCGCCGGCGACCTGATCTATCTCCTGGGGGACACGGCCGACGAGATGGGCGGCGGGGCCCTTTACGAGTTCCTGGGCTACACCGGCCTGAACGCGCCCAGGCTCGACCCCCGGCCGGCCCTGGAGCTCTACCGGGCCGTCTTCGCCGCGACCCGGGCCGGTCTGATCCGCTCGGCCAAGGCCCTCACCCGGGGGGGCCTTGGCCTGGCCGCGGCCATGTCCGGCTTCGCCTCAGCCGGCTTCGCCGGGGGGCTGGGACTGGCTCTGAACCTGGACCCGATGCCCTGCCGGGGCGAGGTCGGCGAGCTGGCCCGGCTGTTCAGCGAGTCCTGCGGCCGGTTCCTGGTCACGGTCGCCCCCGAGGACCAGGCCGCCTTCGAACAGGCCCTGCAGGGTCACCCCGCGGCCCAGGTCGGCCGGGTTCTGGCCGAGCCGAGGCTGACCGTCTCCGGCTCCGGCCGGAGCCTGCTGGACGTTTCCCTGGCCGAGCTCAAGCGGGTCTGGCTGGCCACCTTCGGGGATCTGATATGAGCCCTTCCGCGAGCCGGTTCAGGGGGCTGGTCCTGACCGGTTTCGGCATCAACTGCGATTACGAGACGGCTCACGCCCTGGAGCTGGCCGGCTTCGAGGCCGACCTGGTCCACCTCAACGATCTGGCCGCCGACCGGGAGAAGATGGACCAGTACCACCTCCTGGTCGTGCCCGGCGGCTTCTCCTGGGCCGACGATCACGGGGCCGGGGTCCTCCTGGCCCACCGCCTCAGAAGCCTGGCCGGCGAGCTGAAGGACTTCGTCGACTCAGGCCGGCTGGTCATCGGCATCTGCAACGGCTTTCAGGCCCTGGTCAACCTGGGCATCCTGCCGGCCCTGGACAACCTCTGGCGGCGGGAGGTGGCCCTCATCGCCAACGACTGCGGCAACTTCCGCGACGACTGGGTCACCCTGTCCTTCAACCCGGCCTGCCCTTCGGTCTTCACCCGGGGGCTGGAAACCATGGATCTGCCCGTCCGCCACGGCGAGGGCAAGCTCTACGCCCGGCCCGAGACCCTGATCCGGCTGGAGGAAGAGCATCTGGTGGCCGCCCGCTACGCCATGCCCGACGGCCGGCCGGCCAAGGGGCGCTTCCCCTTCAACCCCAACGGCTCGCTGGGCGATATCGCCGCCCTCTCGGATCCCAGCGGCCGGGTCCTGGGGGTCATGCCCCACCCCGAGGCCCACCACCATCTGACCAACCACCCCCACTGGGCCCGGCGGGTGGACGCGGTCAGGCGGCGGGGCCAGGCCGTGGACTGGCGGGGCGACGGCCTGAAGATATTCGACAACGCCCGGCGCTGTCTGGAATCCGGGGCCTAGGGAAGGAGCGAGCATGGCCAGAGGCAAAATCCGCTTCCTGGGACACGCTTTCGTCGAGTTCACCACCGGCCAGGGCCAGGTCATTCTCTTCGACCCCTGGACCAAGACCGACGGCAACCCGGCCTGCCCCCTGGAGATGGACCAGATCGAACGGGCCGACCTGATCCTGATCAGCCACGACCACTTCGACCACGTCGGCTCGACCGTGGGCCTGGCCCGGCAGACGGGCGCCCTGGTGGGCGGGCCGGTTCAGACCGTCCGTCGGCTGACCGGGGAAGGCCTCGATCCAGACAAGGTGGTCAACTTCGGCTCCGGCTACATGGTCGGCGGCGGGGTCGAGCTCGACTGGGTCAAGGTCACGGCCGTGCCAGCCTTCCACTCCTCGGACACGGCCTGCGCCCTGGGAACCATTGTCAGGGCCTCAGACGGCACGACCGTGTACCACGCCGGAGACACCAGCCTCTTCGGCGACATGGAGCTCTTCGGCCGGCTCTACCCGCTCGATCTGGCCCTCCTGCCCATCGGCGGCGTCTTCACCATGGACGCCTTCCAGGCCGGCGAGGCGGTCAGGCTGCTCCAGCCCAAGCGGGTGGTGCCCATCCACTACGCCTCCTTCCCCATCATTGCCAAGACGGCCGACGAGTTCGTCTCCCTCTGCCGCCAGAAGGCCCCCGGGGTCGAGGTCAAGCCGCTGGCCGCCGGGGAGAGCCTCAGTCTTGGCTGACCGGCCCGGCATCGCCGAACTCAAGGAGAGTCAGAGCGTCGAGGCCGAGTTCCTGGTTCTGGAGAAGAACCTCCAGACTACCAGGACCGGCTCCAGCTACCTGGCCCTGGTCCTGGGCGATCAGACCGGCCGGATGGCCGGCCGGGTCTGGGAGGGGGCCGAGAAGCTCGACCGCTCCTTCGCCGCCGGCGACGTGGTCCTGGTCAGGGGCCGGGTCTCGGCCTACAAGGGCCAGCTTCAGCTCAACGTGGCCGAGCTCAAGCCCCTGGCGCCGGGCCAGGCCGAGCCGGGCCGCTACATGCCCAGCTCCAAGCGGCCGCCCGGGGAGCTGCTCGAGGAACTGACCGGCCTGGCCGCCGGCCTGGGCTCGCCCTTCAGGGAGGTCTGCCTGAGCCTCCTCAAGGACGCCGAGCTAGGCCCCCGGCTCCTCCAGGCCCCGGCGGCCAAGTCGGTCCACCACGCCTACCGGGGCGGGCTCCTGGAGCACACCCTTTCCGTGGCCCGGCTGGCCGAAATGGTGGCCGGCCACTACCCCTTCCTGCACCGCGACCTGCTCCTCTGCGGGGCCATTCTCCACGATTTGGGCAAGGCCCTGGAGCTGGACCTCCTGCCCGCGCCCGACTACACCGACCAGGGCCGGCTGGTAGGCCACGTCGTGCTGAGCCTCAACCTCTTCCGCGACCACCTGCCCGCGGACTTCCCGCCCGATCTGGCCGCCGAGATCAGCCACCTGATCCTCTCCCACCATGGCCTCAAGGAGTTCGGCTCGCCGACCACGCCCCAGACCCTGGAGGCGGTGGCCCTCAACCTCTGCGACGATCTGGACGCCAAGCTGAGCGCGGTCAGGGCCATGTTCGAGGAGAGCCAGGAGGACTGGACCGACTACAGCCGCATCTTTGACCGCTATTTCTACAAGGGCTCCCCGGCCCGGCCCGAGCCGGGGGCCGAGTCCCGTCCCAAGACTCGCCGCCGCGGCCAGTCCCAGGACCAATCCGCCAGGAGCCAGCCCGAGGAGCCGCCGCCGCTCTTTGACCAGATCAAGGGCTGAGGACGGCCAGCCGCCGGATTTTGTCCCGGCCGGGCGGCCGGCAAGACCCGCCCCTGCCTCCGACCCGGCCCGGACTTGACCGGACGGCCCGACTCTGATCTTAATTGAGTCAGGGCCGGCCAGGTCCGGAAGGCCGACCCCGGGAGGGACTCATGGCGGCAAGAGAGATTCTTCTCCTCGGCGACCCCAGGCTCCATCAGGTCTGCCAGCCGGTCAAGCGCGGCGAGCTCAATGACCTGAAGCCGGTTCTCCTGGATCTTCACGACACTCTCTTCGACTTCCGGGCCCGCTACGGGGCCGGCCGGGCCATCGCCGCGCCCCAGATCGGGGTGATGAAGCGCCTGGTCTACCTGCACATCGACCGGCCGGTCGTCTTCATCAACCCCAGTCTGGACCAGCAGAGCCAGGACATGATCGAGCTCTGGGACGACTGCATGTCCTACCCCGACCTCCTGGTCAGGGTCCGCCGCCACCGCTCCTGCCGCCTGACCTTTCGGGACCGGGACTGGGCCGAGAAGCACCTGGAGCTCAGCGGCGACCTCTCGGAGCTGCTCCAGCACGAGTGCGACCACCTCGACGGCGTCCTGGCCCTGGAGAGGGCCGTCGACGGCCGCTCCTTCGCCTACAAGAGCCAGCGGGAACTGTTGGGCGGTCAATAGGCCGCCAACTGTGAACCGTTTCCTTTGGAGCCGGGAGGTGGATCATGGCGCACGGAAAGTTCGAGTTCCAGGGCAGGGGCGGCAGTTTCCTTTGGCTGTGCATCTGGACCTGGATCCTGACGACCATCACCCTGGGGATTTACTTCCCCTGGGCTTACTGCGCCCAGCAGAGGTGGCTGGCCAAGAACACCTTCATTGACGGCCAGCCCCTCGTCTTCAAGGGCAGGGGAGGCGGCCTGTTCGGGAACTATCTGCTCATCTGGTTTCTGTCAATAATCACCCTGGGAATCTACTTCCCCTGGGGCTTCTGCCGGTTCAGGAGGTGGCAGACCAGTAACCTCTATTTCGCCGATGAGGGCGACATAGAGCAAGCCTGAGGGGCTGGCCTGAGCAGGGGCCTGACGGTCGCCTCAGCCCGCGTCCCGGCTTCTTTTGATCCGCAGCAGGATCACCTCCGGCGGCGAGCCGACCCGGACCGGCGGGCCCCAGGTCCCGGCCCCGCGGCTGACCAGGAGCCGGCTGCCCTGGTCCAGCTCAAACAGGCCCATCATCAGGGGAGAGAACTGCCGGACCAGCCAGCCGAAGGGCCACATCTGGCCGCCGTGGGTGTGACCCGAGAGCTGGAGGTCGAAGCGGCCCAGGGAGGCCGGCTCGACCACGGGCCGGTGCTTGAGGAGGATGGTGAACCTGACCGGGTTCTGGCCGGCCAGGAGCTCGGCCTCGGGGCCTGGGTTGGCCTCGGCCGGGGTGTAGTAGTAGTCGTCCAGGCCGACGATTCTGAGGGCCTCGCCAACGAGGATCTTCTGGTTCCGGAGCAGGTTGAAGCCGGCCAGGCGATGGAAATCAACGCTGAAGCTCTGGCTCTCATCAATGGTGGCCAGGTCGGCGTAATACTCGTGGTTGCCCCGCACGGCGAACTTGCCCCAGCGCGGCTTCAGCCCGGCCAGCCGCCGGGCCAGGGCCGGCCAGTCGGCCTGGTCCAGGCGGACGTCGATCAGGTCGCCGGCCGAGATGAGGAGGTCGTATTCCAGGGGCTCGATGACCTTCAGAGTCCGCTCCAGCCTCGCTTCGGCCTCGACTGAGAAGAGGTGCAGATCCACTAGGAACAGGATCCGGACCTGGTCCAGGTCCGGCGGCAGCTTGGCCGTCTCCACGGTCACCTGGCTGACCTGGGGCCGCCGAGCCGTGTAGTGGCCGTAGCCGACCAGGACCAGGGACAGGGCCAGGATGATCAAGAAGGCCGGCCGGCCCACCCTCCGGCCGCCCAGCCAGCGCAGCGGGATCATGATCAGGCAGCCCAGGTAGAGGTAAAAGGCCAGGCCCATCCAGAGGTAGGTCACCAGGGCGGCCGGGCCGGTCTGCAGGCCGGCCAGGCCGAGCACGGCCGGGGCCACCGAGACAAGGATCAGCCAGACAGTAAGAATCCGTCTCGCGGTCCGCTTCAGCGAGAGAGCCCAGTCCGCCTGGATCAGGATGGCCCACTGGATCAGCCAGTAGAGGCCGGTGAAGACGGCGTAGTAGGCGAGACCGCGGGCCAGGGCGGCTGTCACTTAAGGGTTCCAGGGTTTGGCAATTATTTCCCTGACCCGGCAGTCCAGGCACTGGGCCGAATTGGCCGGCTTGATTATCATGGCCGTGTCCGCGCCGCGGGCCGTGCCGGCGATGGTCAGGACGTCCTCGTCTGTTCTGACCAAGCCGGCGTCGGCGGCCATGTAGCCCATCTCCACCCCGACCTTGACCCCCTGGCCGAGCATGCGCAGGGTAAAGGCCATGATCTCATCGACCTGATAGCTGCCCAGCTTGTTCCTGACCCCCCGGCCGACGCCGCCGAAGGCGTGGGCCGCGGTCAGGATCTTGACCCCGGCCTGGAGCAGGGCCTGGCTGGCCGCCTCTGTCATCTCCTGGGCGTTGGGATCGGCAAAGCCGGCGACGTGGCGGACGGCGATGAGCTCGAACTCTCGCGGGTCAAAGTGCTCCAGGGCCAGCTCGGCCGTGCGGCCGGAGCAGGTGGCGATGAGGACCTTTTTGATCCCCAACTCCCTGGCCCTGGCCGCGGCCTGCTTGAGCACGGCCTCGGTGTTGGTCTGGCCCTTGGTCTTAAAGTGAAGCGTCTGGGTGATGAAGCTCTCGGACAAGGCGCCCTCCTTGATTGGCGATCACGGCCCGGTCATTATCGACCGCTAAATATATCCTGTCAGGCCGGTCCTGGCCAGGGCCGGAGAGGCAGAGGCTGGAAGAGGTGATCCGCCGCGAGCCGGGCCTGGGTCGGGCTGGCGGGGCATACGGCCGCGGCGGGCGGATCAGGCCGTGATGGCCTTGGCCCCCGGGGGCTCGTACTCGATCCCCTTCTTCCAGGAGTCGGGCAGGGGCGGCAGCTCCACCCAGAGGATGGAGTCGCGGACGAGCTGCAGGAAAGGCACGTGATGGTCCAGGCCGTTCTCGTGGGTGATGCGGGCGTTGACGAGCTTGATGAAGGGCCCGGATTCGTTGAGGACGTCCGAGGGCCGCATCGCCGAGCTGGTCGTGATGGAGACGTGGTACTCTCCGACGACGCGATGCCCCGTCCTCAGGACAAAGATCAATTCGACGAATTTGGTGCTCTTCTTGGCGCTCAAGCTCACTGCCATGGCTCGCCATCTCCTTGCTGAGACTGACCGGCCCCGACCTTCTCCAGCTCCCTGATCCTCTCCTCCAGCTCTATCTCCCGTTTGATCCACCCCGCTTGCCTTTTACGCCAGCGATAGGTCGGAATGGCCAGGCCGACGACCGCGCCGATGACCAGGCTGCGTATCTCTCCGGTGGTGAAAGAGGCGCCGATTCCGTCCAGGAAGCCGATGACGATGAGCAGGGCGACGATGACCGCCAGGGTCTGGCCGGCCCAGATGTAAAGCATCCTGGCGCCCCGGCCCAGCTCCCGGAAGGAGTTCTCGGGCTTCCTGGTCCGGTTCGGCTTTTCTGATCTCGCTTCCCCTGCGATCCGCTCCGTAAGAGGCCTCGACTCGGTCGACAAAGATAAACCTCACTCGATCCGTTTCTGACCTAATACACCAGAGTCCCGGTCAAGACAAAGTAAAACTGGCCCCCGGCCCGGGGAGCGTTGAGCTCCTGGGGCCGGCGGGGTATATTTTTTCGAGCCGCGTCCCCTCCCGGGGCGGCCTGTGTCGCGGCGGGCGGGAGGTCAGAGGGGTGAGCCGGATCGAGATCGATTCCCTGAGCCTGGCGGTCTCCCACCGGGACAAGGTCCTCTTCCCCGGTGACGGCCTGACCAAGGGCGATCTGATCGACTATTATCGCCGCGTCGCCGCGACCATGCTCCCCCACCTGAGCGGCCGGCCGGTGACTATGCACCGCTTTCCCGAGGGCATCGGCCGCCCGGGCTTCTTTCAGCAGAGCGCGCCCGAGCACTTCCCCGGCTGGATAAGGCGGGCCAGCCTCCCGAAGAAGGGGGGCGGGCGGATCAGCCACCTGGTCTGCGACCGGGCGGCGACCCTGGTCTTTCTGGCTGACCAGGCCTGCATCACCCCCCACGTCTGGCTCAGCCGGGCCGACGAGCCGGAGTATCCGGATCGGATGATCTTCGACCTGGATCCGGCCGACCAGGACTTCGGGGCCGTGCGCGCCGCGGCCCGGTCCCTGAGGGGCCTGCTCCAGGAACTGGGCCTGACCTGCTTGGTCATGACCACCGGCTCCCGGGGCCTCCACCTGGTGGTTCCCCTGGATCGCCGGGCCGACTTCGAGGCCGTGAGGTCCCTGGCCCGGCGGGTGGCCCGGGAGCTGGCCCGTCGGGAGCCCGGCCGGGTGACGGTCGAACCCCGCAAGGCCAAGCGCCGGGGCCGCCTTTACTTGGACGTTCTTCGCAACGCCTACGGCCAGACCGCGGTGGCCCCCTACGCCGTCAGGGCCAGACCCGGCGCGCCGGTGGCCGCGCCCCTGGACTGGAGCGAACTAGGCCGGTCCGGGATGGGGCCCCGGCGCTACACCATCAAGAACGTCTTCAGGCGGCTGGGCCTAAGGCCCGACCCCTGGGAGGGGATCGAACGGCTGGCCGGGCCCCTAGAGGAGGCCAGCCGCCGCCTGAGCGCCCTGGCCGGCCGCTGAGGCCCCGGCCGGGCGGCCTGAAGAAGAGCCGGTTTGCTCCGGGGGAGCTCCGGGTTAGAATGGAGCCGTAGAGTCCGTGGTTGGTCCAGGACAAGGAAGGAGAGGTGGTCAGATGCTCAAGTTCGCCCGTCTAGTCGCGGTCCTCGGTCTCGCCGCCGTCCTGATGGGCCGGCCGGCCCTGGCCGAGGACAAGAAGCCCTATCAGATCGTCAACGAGGCCCGCCAGATCATCGAGGAGGTCATGACCAGCCCGGACAGGTCCATTCCCCGGGACCTGCTCAACGGCTGCGCCGGCGTGGTCGTCTTCCCCTGGGTGGTCAAGGGGGGCTTCGTCGTCGGCGGCTCCTACGGCCGGGGCGTGATTCTGTCCCACGCCAAGGGCGCCGCCTGGCGCGGGCCGGCCTTCGTGGAGATCGGCGCCGGCAGCTTCGGCTTCCAGATCGGGGTCCAGTCCATCGAGCTCATCCTGGTGGTCATGAACCAGCGGGGCATGGAGGCCATCGTCAGCTCCAAGGTCAAATTAGGCGCCGACCTGGGCGTGGCCGCCGGGCCGGTGGGCCGCCGGGCCGAGGCCGGCACCGACCTGACCCTCAAGGCCGAGGTCTACTCCTACTCGCGGACCAAGGGGCTCTTCGCCGGGGTCTCGCTGGAGGGCTCCGGTCTGGGGATGATGGAGGAGCTCAACCACGAGTACTACAAGAAGGACTATTCGGTCCGGGACATCCTCTTCCGGGGCAAGGCCACGCCGCCCAAGTCGGGCCAGAATCTGATCCGGACCGTGGCCAGATTCTCCGAGATGTAGCCCGGGGCCGGCGTCGGAGAGCCGGATTGCTGGAGGGAGCATGAAACATCCCGGCCGATGGCTCTGGCTCGGTCTCCTGGCCGGTCTGGTCCTGGCCTGGACCGGGCCGGGCCCGGCCGCTCAGACCGGGCAGATCCGGGTCGTCCTCGAGCCGCCCGAGGCCGTGGAGGCCGGAGCGGCCTGGAGCCTGGACCGGGGCAAGACCTGGCACTTGAGCGGCGAGACGGTCGAGCTCGAGGCGGGGACTTACGCCGTCGACTTCAGGCTGATCTCCGGCTTCCATCGGCCCCAGGCCCGCCGGGTCGACCTGGCCGCCCAGGAGCGGGTTGAGCTCAAGGCGGCCTACGTCCGCCTGCCGGCCGGGCTGACGGTCAACCTCGAGCCGCCCGAGGCCGTGGAGGCCGGGGCGGCCTGGAGCCTGGACCGGGGCCGGACCTGGCGTTCGAGCGGCGAGACGGTCGAGCTCGAGCCCGGGGTCTACACCGTCGACTACAAGCTCATCTCCGGCTTCGAGCCGCCCGAGGCCACCGAGCTGATCCTGGCCGCCGAGGAGACGGCCCAGATCGAGGCGGCCTACCTGCCCCTCTCGGGCCGGCTGGAGGTCGTCCTTGAGCCGCCCGAGGCCGTGGAGGCCGGGGCGGCCTGGAGCCTGGACCAGGGCCGGACCTGGCGTCCGAGCGGCGAGGCCGTCGAGCTGGACGCCGGGGCGCACCAGGTCCGGTTCAAGTCCCTGCCCGGCTGGCTGGCCCCGCCGGACGGCCCGGTCACCCTGGCCGCCCGGACGGCCACGATCATCCGGGGGACGTACCGCCGCCTGCCCAGCAGCGGCCGGATCCAGGTCGACCTCGGCCCGCCCGAGGCCCTCCGGGAGGGGGCGGCCTGGAGCGCGGACGACGGCCGGACCTGGCGTCCGAGCGGCGAGGCGGTCGAGCTGCCGGCCGGGGAGCGGACCATCGTTTTCAAGCCTCTGCCCGGCTGGGCCGAGCCCGAGCCCACGACGGTCAACCTGAGCCCCGGCGGGCGGGTCAGGGTCAGCTACCTTTACGGGGCCGTGACCGGCCTGGGCCGCAGCGGCTGGCTCCGGGTGAGCCTGGGCCCGCCCGAGGCCGTGGAGGCTGGGGCGGCCTGGAGCGTGGACGCCGGGACCAACTGGTACCGGAGCGACCAATTAGTCCGCCTGGACCCGGGCCGCTACCTGATCATGTTCAAGGAGCTGCCCGGCTTCAAGCCACCCCAGGAGATGGAGACGTTCGTGGTTCTGGGCCAGGAAACCAGGGAGCAGGGGGTCTATCGCCGGCCCTGAGCCGGATCGCCGGCCCGGTGATAATGAATCTTGGGGAACCTAATCTCCGGCCGGGACGGGCCCGCGGCGCAGGCGCTTGGTCTGGCTGCGGCGGCGCTTGGCCTCCAGGCGGCGCTCCCGGGCGGCCGCGGTCGGCCTTGTCTTGCGGCGGGGCTTGGGACTCACTTCCGCCCGGCTGATCAGGGCGATGAGGCGCTCCAGGGCGTCGCGCCGGTTGCGCTCCTGGGTTCTGAAGCGCCGGGCGTCGATGACCAGAACCCCGTCCTCGGTCATCCGCCGCCCGGCCAGTCGGGCCAGGCGCCGGCGGACCTCCTCGGGCAGGGAAGGGGAGCGGCCCACGTCGAAGCGGAGCTGGACCGCCGTGGCCACCTTGTTGACGTTCTGCCCGCCCGGCCCCGAGGCCCGGACGAACTCCTCCCTGATCTCGCTCTCATTCAGGGCGATGCTGGGGCTGACCCGGATCATGCCCCCAGTTTAAGCCGGGCCGCCCGGCCGTTCAAGGGTCGGCTCCTCCCGGCCGGAACGCCGGCCCCGGACCCGGCCCGCGGAACCGGTTCTCGCTTTCACAGACTGAAACTTTCGGCGGTTGACCGCTCAACTCCATTATGTTAATAAAATTGTGAACATAATTGTTTCAATCTGCTCTCTGAGCCGGGGCGGCCTGAGGCGGGCCGGCAGGGAGTCCTTTGGTCGAGAAGAGCCGGCTGCTTGGAGAGGGAGTCCGGGAAGCCGCGTATCGGGAGCGCCGGACCGGGGAGGCGTCGGGCCCGGGAACTGAGGTCAGACCGGGAGGATAGAAGGGGCTGAGGCCATGAACCGCAAGCGGAACACCTCCAGGAAAGACGTGAAGCGGGACTTCCAGAAGCTGGTTTCCAAGCTGGAGAACATGATCCTGACCGGCGTCTTCAAGCCCCGGGAGAGGCTGATCGAGGCAACCCTGTCCCAGATGTTCAACGTCAGCCGCTACTGGATCCGCGACGCCCTCAAGATCCTGGAGACCAAGGGCGTGGTCACGGTCATCCCCTACAAGGGGGCCGTGGTCAGCGAGCTTAACGAGCAGGAGGTCGAGGAGATCTTCATCATCCGGGTCTCCCTGGAGCAATTGGCCGCCCGCCTGGCCGGTCAGAACGCCACCGGGACGGACATCCAGACCCTCAGGCGCATGGCCAAGAAGGTCGAGGAGGGTCTGGACCAGAATGACCTGGAGGACATGATCGCGGCCGACACCAACTTCCACGACTGCGTCTTTCAGCTCTCCCGGAACCAGACCCTCAGGCGGATGATCACCGACCTGCGCAACCGCTGCCGCCTCATCCGCTACTCGGCCTGGTCCTCGGCTGGAGTGCTCCAGGAGATCATCAGGGAGCACAACCTCCTCATCGACGCCCTGGAGCGGAGGGACGTTCCCAGCCTGGTCGACCTGGCCGAGAGGCACATCAGCCACGCCAAGCAGTTCTACCTGAACCAGATCAGGACCGAGGCCGCCCTGAAAGCCTAGCCGGTCCGGTGTGATTTCAGTCCGGTGCGCTCCGGCCGTCTGGCTGGAGTCATAAGACACGTGGTTAACAGTTAACTGATCCGGGCACGGGGAGTCAGTGTTCCGGCCGGAGGGCCGGAGCCCAAAACCGGCTCCCCGGCCATTTTCTCTAGACCTTGCCCCGCCGGACAGGGGAAGGCCCTTTGTTCCCGAGCCTGAAGGCTTGGGGCAGCCTCGGCCTTGACTTATATCGTATCAATGAAACGTCATACCTTGTGGCGCCGGGGCCGCGTCCCTGGCGCCAGGCCGAAGGCCATGTTTTACCCCAGGTCTTCACGGCCGCTAACCGGGCCGCGGCCCGGACAAGGTTGTTCCTCGGCGCCGCCCGGGACCCTTCCCTCTCGCTGCGCGGGGCGCCGGGGACGCGGCCCCGGCGCCACTCCTTTTTTGACCTTCCCCCAGTAGTGTGGACGCCTCG
>ENA-OSEO01001939-OSEO01001939.1-sediment-metagenome-genome-assembly--contig:-NODE-1939-length-32781-cov-3.557944_pt1 | contig 32781 bp, 29 predicted proteins | sample MGYA00237883_ERZ534232 | MGnify/ENA metagenome assembly ERZ534232 | reverse complement strand
CGGCCAGCACTTCCTGGTAGAAAGGCCGCCAGGCGGGCAAGCCGGCGCGGTGGGTGAGGAGGCTGCCCAGGGTCAGGTTTTTTTTATCCGGCGGCAGCCAGGCCTCGGGCAGGGCCTCTCCCAGGGGCATGGCCAGGTCGAGCCGGCCCCTTGCCGCCAGGACCATGAGGGCCAGGGTCGTGGCCAGGGGTTTGGTGAGGGAGGCCAGGTCGAAGAGTGTGTCCCGGGTGGCGGCCGGGGCGCCCGGGTCTCGGGAGACCCTGCCCGCGGCCCCCTCCCACAAGAGCTGGCCCTTCAGTCCCACCAGGGCTACCGCGGCGGTGTAAACGCCTTGGCTGACGCCGGCTTCCAGGAGCTCTTGCAAAGGGACCCAACGGTCTGACAAAGAATGACCTCAAGCAGGGGGCGCAAAGCGCGCCCTGCATCTGACTGCCCCCGCACCCCGGCCCTCCCCTGCCAGGGGAGAGGGGGAATGAGAGGCACTCCAACCTTTCCAGGACGGTAAGCTGAGAGCTGACAGCTCCTTACTGCTTCTCCATCGCCAGGTTAATCAGAGTGTCCAGCAGGGCCGGGAACTCGATCCCCGCGGCCTGGGCCCCCTGGGGAAAGAGGCTGGTGGCGGTCATGCCCGGAATGGTGTTGGTTTCCAGGACAAAGATGTCTTGGCCCCGCACCATCATGTCGGTGCGGGAATAGCCTCGGCAGCCCAGGGCCTTATGCGCGGTCAGGGCGCACTGCTGGGCCCGGCGGGTGAGCTCGGCGTCCAGGCGGGCGGGGCAGATTTCGTGGGTGGCCCCGGGCTGGTACTTGGCTTCGTAATCGAAAAAATCATACTTGCTGGTGGGGACGATCTCCACCAGGGGCAGGGCCTGGAGCTCGGCGTTGCCCAAAATCCCGCCGGTGACTTCGATGCCCGGGATGAATTCCTCCACCAGGACCCGGGAGTCCAGGGCAAAGGCCGCGTCCAGGCCGGTTTGCAGGCTCTCCGGGGTCCGGGCCATGGAGATGCCGATGCTGGAGCCTTCGTTGACGGGCTTGATCACCGCGGGCAATCCCAGGGCCGCTTCGAGGGCCTCGGGAGAGGGGGCCTCATTGCGGTTGAAGATGAGGGCCCGGGGCACTTTGAGCCCGGCCTGCTGGTAGATGGCCTTACTGAGCTCCTTGTTCATGGCCAGGGCGGAGGCCAGGACGCCGGAGCCCTGATAGGGAATCTCCAGGAGGTCCAGGAGCCCCTGCATGGAGCCGTCTTCGCCGCCGCGGCCGTGCATGATGATGAGGGCCGCGTCAAGCCCGGCGGCTTCCCGCACCAGCTTTTCCAGATCCGTCAGGGGATCATAACGCCGGATGTCGTATTTGCTCTTATCCAGGGCCTGATGGACCTGGGCGGCGCTTTTCAGCGAGACTTCCCGCTCCGAGGATTTGCCCCCGGCAATGAGGGCCAGCCGTAGTTTTCCCATGATTCCCTCCGGCAGTGGTTGAGATGCAGCAGGTTGGACGGGTCCAGGGGCAGGGGCGCAAAGAGCTTCTGCTCCAGGGCCCGGGCCCGGACTTCGGTGGCATGAATGCGGTCCAGAATTTCGGGGGTGCGCCCGTAGCGCACCTTGAGGTCGGCAAAGCGGTCGTCGAGCGTGACCACCTCATCATGGAGCACGCGCTTGTCGGCGTAATTGACGACCTCGGCCTCCCTGAGGGGCCGGGGGTCGCTGACCGTGCCGTCGAGATGAACATGCTCCCGCACCACCTGAGCCACGTGCGCATAGCCCAAATCATCCAGGACCGCGGCGCCCCATTCGGCGTGATTCAGGGTGGTTCCCAGACAGGCGGTCTTGCCCAAATCATGCAGGAGGGCGCCGGTGGTAACCAGGGGCAGGACCAGGTCAAAGCCGGCGGCGACCAGGGCGTCCCCCAGGTAGAGGGCTACCTGCATCACCGCAAAGCTGTGCTCCCGGATATTGGGGAGCATGCGGTGGGCTTCCATCAGGGCCAGGCAGTCGGCCAGGGAAGGGATGGTTAAGGAAGAGGAACTGCTCATAGTGGTATTATAACAGAGGCGAAAAGGGGAAAAGGGAAAAAGGGGAAAAGAAAAATAATTCAGGTGTCTGATACCATCCCGCCATCAGAGGGTGGCACAGGCTTTCCAGCCTGTGCAGGGGCGGGCTTTCGCCTGCGGCTACGAAAATACCTCTTTGAACGCCATTCGGTCTAAACCCTTTCCCCCTTTGGCAGTCTCGTTGCCAGGTTGGTCTTGGCAAGGACTCTCCGCCCTGGATTCATCAGGCATCCAATCTCGTTCCCAAGTACAACTTGGGAACGAGGGAAAAAGGCCCATGATGTCGGCGGCCACAGGCCGCCCTATGCTATGCAGCGTCATTCCAAAAATTTATAGGGCGGGCCGTGTCCGCCGAATTTGGCCAAGCTAAAACTTTTGCAACAGAAAGGTTTTTCGCCTTGGCCTGGGGATCAGGACTTGGTGACCAACACCACCGCGTACGCGGCTATGCCTTCGCCCCGGCCGGCGAAGCCCATGTGTTCGGTGGTGGTGGCCTTGATGTTAATCTCCGCCGGGGTCAGGTCCAGGATGGGGGCCAGGTTGGCCTGCATGCCGGGAATATGAGGCGCCAGCCGCGGGGCCTGGGCCACGATGGTGGCGTCTACGTTGACCGGGACAAAACCCCGCTCCCGCACGATGCCCATGATCCGCGTCAGCAGGATGAGGCTGGAGATGTCCTTATAAGCCGGGTCCCGGTCGGGGAAATGGGTCCCCAGGTCGCCGGCCCCCACCGCGCCCAGGAGGGCGTCGCCGATGGCGTGGCTCAGGACGTCGGCGTCGGAATGCCCCAGCAGCCCCAGGGGGTGGGGGATGGCCACCCCTCCCAGGATCAGGAGGCGGCCCGCCACCAACCGGTGGGCATCATACCCCAGACCGACTCGCACGCTTCTTCCTCCGCTGTAAAGACAGGATGGCTTCGGCCAGCAACAGGTCCTCAGGGGTGGTGATTTTCAGGTTAAAGGGGGAGCCGGGAATGACCGCCACCTCCTGGTGAATCTCCTCCAGCAGGGAAGCCTCATCGGTGCCGTAAAAGTTGCGGCTGTAGGCCTCGGTGAAGGCGCGCCACAACAGCGGGGCCTGGAAGGCCTGGGGGGTCTGAATCTGCCAGATATCCTTGCGGTCCAGGGTATGAATCACCTTTTTCTGGGGGCTGACCCTTTTCAAGGTGTCCTGGGCCGGCACCCCCAGGATGGCCCCCCCATGGCTGCGCGCGGCTTTAATGACCTGGCGGATCTGTTCCGGCGTGATAAAGGGGCGCACCCCGTCATGAACCAGGATGATGTCCAGATCATCCTCCTGCTGCAGGGCTTTCAGGGCATGATAAACGCTATCCTGTCGTTCTTTACCCCCGGGCACCAGGCGCAGCACCTTTTTGAAGCCATAGGCCCCGATCACTTCTTCCCGGCAGTAATCCAGGTCATCGGGGTGGGCCACCACCGTCACTTCCTGGACTTCCTTGACGGTCTCAAAGACCTCCAGGGTATGGGCCAGGATAGGTTTTCCGGCTAACATGAGATAAGGCTTGGAAATCTGGCTCCGCATGCGCAGGCCCATGCCCGCCGCGGGAATAATGACCGCTACTCTCACGACTTAGTCTCCAAGTTCCCCTGACAGGACACGGTCCCGGCCCGGCCGGGAAGGCGCCCCTGCCTGACTCCGGCCACCGGAATCTTCTCCCGGGCCGCCAACAGCTCCCGGGCCCAATCCTCCAACCGCAAAAACTCCACCCCCTGCTCCCGGCACCGGTCCAACAGACCGGCGAAATCCCCCCGCAAAGGTCCACCTTCCACCTCCGCGTGCACCGTCAGGACCTGGGGCACCTTTTCCTTTTGCACCCGACTCAAGACCAACTCCGTAAAGTCCTCAGAACTGCACCCGTTAAAACCCAGCAACTCATCCAGCGTGGGCAGGGTGGTGGGAATTTCCAACAAAGGATTGATCTCCTCCCCAAAGCGGGGGAAATAGGGGACGGACCCCCGGGTGTCGCTGCTGTATAAAAAGCCGCTCGCAGCCAACACCGCCCGGTGCGCGGCGCTGCACTGCCACCCCGGCGCGGCAAAAGACCGGGCCGGGTGTCCCAAGAGAGAAGCGAATAACTCCTGGGCCCGGGCTAATTCCCGGGAAACCTCCTCCCGGCTCATGGTTAACAGATGGTCGTGCCAACGCACGTGGTCATAGCCGTGCAACCCCACTTCGTGACCCGCCCCGGCAATGATAGGCAAAATCTCTCTGGCACCCTCGCCGATCAGCGGCGCCGGCAGCAGAGTACCATAAAACATGGTGCGAAGTCCATAAAGCGCGGGTGCCCGGGTACGCCACATCTTTTCCAAAAAACCCTGTTGCCTGAAGACCCGGAAGATGGCCTTGCCGGAGTTATCCGGCCCCAGAGCCACAAAAAAAGAGGCCTTAATCCCCCGGGCCGCAAATATATCCAACAGAGCCGGGACTCCCTCCCGGAAGCCCTGCAAGGTGTCCACGTCTACTTTCAATCCCAACTTGGGAGGCACGTAGGCTCCATATGACGGTCTCTGAGAGATGGCCTAATCAGTTGCCAGTTATCAATAATCAGGAACCAGTTATCAAAATCATTACTGACCACTGATCACTGATCACTGATCACTGATCACTTTCCCGCCCCCAAACCCCTCTTCCCCCCTCGCCTCCTCCAGGAAAGAATCCAGGGTGATCTTCAGCGAGGTTTTTAGATCGGTTTGCGGCTCCCAACCTAGAAGTTCTTGGGCCTTGGCGATGGAGGGCTTGCGGCTGGTGATATCCTGGTAGCCCTTACCGTAATAATCTTCATGGGGCGTCTCCACGATCTCCGCATAAACCCCGTCGTCTTTATGGTCCGGATGCTGTTGGAAAAGGTCCCGGAGCATATGGGCCAGTTCTTTTACCGACGCCTCGTTATCCGGGTTGCCGATATTAAAGATCTGGCTGTCGGCCGCGCCCCCGGGGTTTTCGATGATCCGCATCAGACAATCGATACCGTCTTCCACGTAGGTGAAGCAGCGTTTCTGGAAGCCGCCGTCCACCAGGCGGATGGGGCTGCGCTCCAGGAGATTGAGGATAAACTGGGTCACCACCCGGGAGCTCCCTTCCTTGGCGGCGTAGAGGTCATCCAGTTTGGGGCCGATCCAATTAAAGGGGCGGATCATGGAGAACTGGAGCTTCCCCTCCTGGCCGTAGGCCCAGATGACCCGATCCAGGAGCTGTTTGGAGCAACTATAAATCCAGCGCTGTTTGTTGATGGGCCCCAGGACCAGGGTGCTCTCGTCCTCGCTGAATTCCGCGTCCGGGCACATGCCGTAGACTTCCGAGGTGGAGGGGAAGATGATGCGGGTGCCGTACTGCACGCATTGGCGGACGATGCGCAGATTTTCCTCGAAGTCCAGCTCAAAGACCCGGAGGGGATTCTTGACGTAAACCATGGGAGTAGCGATGGCCACCAGGGGCAGGACCAGGTCGCACTTCTTAATGTGGTACTCGATCCATTCCTTGTTGATGGCGATGTCGCCTTCCAGGAAATGGAACCGGGAGTGATCCAGGGACTCCTCCAGTTTGTTGGAGTAGAGGTCCATGCCATAAACTTCCCAGTCCCGGGTGTTAAGGATGCGCCGGGTGAGGGCATTGCCGATGAAGCCGTTGACGCCGAGGATTAGAATTTTCATGATTTTTTATTATCACCCTTTCGAATTCACGGGCCATTTTATCAGGAAAAAATAAAAAAGGGGGAAAGGCGAGAAAGGAAAGTGCCTAAATCAGCATTCCTTTCCTTTTCCCCTTTCCCCGTTTAACTTTTCCCCCATTACCGGTAATGATCCGATTGTCTGATTAAGCGCCCAATTTTTGCCCCACCAGATCCCTCCAGGTGGCGATGACCGGCCCCAAAAACTCCGGCTCTCCCTCCCACTGGGCCTGGGTGACGAGGAAATGGCCCTGGCCGGTTTCCACCAGCAGCCCTTCTCCCGGCAGGCAGGCCAATACCTGGCCGGGCACCCCCCCGGCCAGGTCCCGGGAGGCCAGGGGCCGGCCCCACCAGATAAAGAGCTTGCGGCCCTGAAACGCGGTAAAGGCCCCGGGATAGGGGTGGGTCACGGCCCGCACCAGATTATATATCTCCCGGGCTCCATTTTGCCAGTCAATCCGGCCGTCCTCCTGACCGCGCCCCCCGAAATAGGAGGCCTGGGTCTGATCCTGGGGCACTCTGGGGGCGGTGCCGGCCCTAAGCTGCGGATAGATTTCTTCCATCAACTCCTCCGCGGCCGCAGTCATACGGGCGAAGAGCGTCAGCGCCGTGTCCTCCGGGGTGATGGGCACCCGCTTTTGGGCCACGATTTCGCCTTTGTCGGGTTTTTCTACCATGTAATGCAGGGTCAACCCGGTTTCCCTCTCCCCGTGGATCAAGACCCAGTTTACCGGACAGCGGCCCCGGTAGCGGGGCAGCAGACTACCGTGGAGATTCAGGGCCCCCACCCGGGGCAGGTCCAGCAGGGGCTTTTTTAACATGTAACGGTAATAGCAGGAAAACAAAAAATCCGGTTTCAGCCTCGCCATGGCGGCCACGAAGGCCGGATCATTGGGGTCCTCGGGCTGATAGACCGGCAGATAATTCTTAAAGGCCAACTCCCGCACCGAGGAAAACCAGATATTTTCCCGGGGATCGTCCCCATGGGTGACCACGGCCACGATCTCATCGCCCAAGGCGCGGCAATGCTCTATCAACGTCTGGAGACAGACATAGCCGATATTATGATAACCCATGAAGATAAGGCGCATGGTTTAAGGGTTTTCCGTTTTCTGTTTTCTGTTTTCTGTTTTCTGTTTTCCGGGCAAAAGTCACAGACGAATCTCTTCCCGCCGCACGTTTTCAAAAAGAGGGCTTTTTCTCCCTTCAAGCCACTCTTCCGGGACCGGATAGGTGGCAATGAGCAAGTTGTGTTCCAGGCAGATGTCCGCTACCCCATCGCCGATGCGGTCAATTTCTTGGCCCGGATTAACCTCACCTGTAAGGGCGATGAGAATATCTATATCCGAACCGGAATGAAAATCCCACCGGGCAAAGGAGCCATAAAGGTAAACCCCGCGCAGACGTTCCCGTAAATCCCGGCCAAATAATCTTGCAGCTCCTTTAAAGCCAATTGCACGGTTTGGGGAATCCGGCGGTCAGACATGCAGCTTATAAGTCCTTATATCCAGAGATTTTCTGATTCCAATCGCTCATGAGCCTCAACTCCCCGAAAACCATGAATAGTTTCCCTAGGCTTGAAGCTACTCCTGCCCCCCGGCCCCTGGCCCCTGGCCCCTGACGTCCTCTCCCCCCAGCTCCTGCCTAATCACAAACCGCGGCCTTCCCCGCACTTCCCGGTAGATGCGGCCCACGTATTCCCCCACCAGAGCCAGGGCGAAGGTGTTCAGGCCCACGAAGACAAAGAGGATGGCAAAGAGGGTGAAGACCCCCTCCACTTCCGGACCCATAAAGAGGCGGCGCAGAAAGAGATAAGCGCCAAAACCCAGGCCCAGCAAAGAGATGCAGATACCCAAGACTCCCACCATATGGATGGGAAAGTTGGAGAACCCGGTCATGAAGTCCACGTTGAGGCGCAACAGCTTGAGGAGGCTGTATTTCGAGTAGCCCCGCTCCCGTTCGGCGTGCCCCACCGGGATTTCCGCCACCCGCCGGGAAAAGAGGTTGGCCAGGGCCGGGATAAAGCTGGAGGTCTCATGGCATTGGTTGATACTGTCCACCACTTCCCGGCGATAGGCCCGGAGCATGCAGCCGTAGTCCCGGAGCTTCACCCCGGTGACCCGGGACATCACCTGGTTGATGAGAAAGGAAGGAAACTTGCGGAAGATGGAGTCTTGCCGGTTTTCCCGCCAGCCCCCCACGGTATCAAAGCCTTCCTCGATCTTGGCCACCAGCTTGGGAATCTCTTCCGGGGGGTTTTGCAGGTCCGCGTCCAGGGTGACCATCACCCGGCCCCGGGCCGCCTGGAAACCCGCGAAAATAGCCTGATGCTGGCCGAAGTTGCGGTGAAACTGGAGGGCCCGGATATTTTGGGGATGCTGCCGGTGCAGTTGGGTCAGGATCTCCCAGGAACGATCCGAGGAGCCGTCGTCCACCAAGATGATCTCGAAGAGCCGGTCCATGGCCGTGAGGGTGCGGACCAGGCGCTCTCCCAGCTCCTCCAGGTTTTCTTCTTCGTTAAAAACGGGAATGATGATAGAGATATAAGGTTGGGATGATGCGAGGTTCAAGGGGATGACCTGATTAGCCATAAGTTTTACTTTCGGGTAGATTTATTAAGAAACAGAGGATGTTATCATCAATTCCCTTGGGTAGGCTCGAGCCCAATCAGATTTGGAAAGGGTGCTGCTTCGAGCATTGCCGAGAGCAGAGTTTTCGGCCAGGCGCCGGCGGCATTCTCCAACGAATTGCTCGTGAATTTCAAACCCCACGGCTTTACGTCCAAGACGACGCGCCATCACAATCGTAGTCCCTCCACCAGCAAACGGGTCTACAACTATCCCTCCAACAGGGCTGGCGATCTTAATAAAGAATTCTGCCAATCCTTCCGGCATTGCCGCCGTGTGGGCCACACCTCGATACTGATTATAGGTCTGGGGAACAGTCACCACATTCCCTGGGTCCGCCCCCCCTCGCAGATACGTTTTGGTTCGATCACGGCCAAAACCTGCTTCTGTATTTCTCCTGCCAAGTCTGTCCAATTTGCGTCTGGCGATCTCAGCGACGTCTGCTTTATAGGGTACTCTGACTGCATCCAGGTCGAAATACGGTTTGGGCCCGCGAGCAAAATGATAGACATACTCAAAGCTATCCTTGGTCCGCGGCCCAAACTTACCTGGAACTGCATTTGGTTTCGCCCAGATGTAAGTCTCAATCCAGCGCCAACCCATCCGCTGGATAGCCAGCACCAACTCATATAAATATGGGTGCCTTTGGCCTTTTAACGGGCCGCTTTTTGCTACCCGGTTCTTGATATTGAGGATTAGGCTACCACTTTTGCTTGCAGCATTAAACATCGCCTGTGCAAACGGCAAGAACCACTCCACATAATGGTCTGGGTGAATCCTGCTATATGACCGTGCATCGGCGTATGGGGGACTCGTGAAGAAGAGATCGATACTGCCTTGAGGAAGGCGTGGTAACAAGCCTAAGGCATCACCCTGGACTATCCCTTCATCGAGAAATTGAGATAGCGCTTGAGTGTCACCTTTGATCTGCACGCCACATCTCCATAAGGTGCATGTATGTGGTTTGAAGGGGGCGGAGTAATTATGTAATTTAAGAAAAGGCCACCGTCACTAAAAGTCCCGGCGGCCCCGAAGAAGCCGCGAAGCAGGCCGTAAGCCGAGTTCTGTTCCGGAAAAGCTCCGGCGATGATCATTCCTCTGGGACCCCGGTCACCCGGGGCCTCAAGCAGCCTACCCGGGAGCTTTGGGCGGGCCACCCTCAAGCGCTCCCCTATTTGGCCTTGCTCCAGGTGGGGTTTTCCAAGCCGGCAATGTCGCCACTGCCGCTGGTGAGCTCTTACCTCACCCTTTCACCCTTACCGTGGACGTACCACGGCGGTCTGGTCTCTGAGGCACTTTCCCTGGGGTTGCCCCCGCTGGGGATTACCCAGCACCCTGCCCTGCGGAGCTCGGACTTTCCTCCGGCCGCCGATACAGCAACCGGCGATCATCTGGCCTGCTTCGCGACCCTTTGAGGTTCTTTAACCCAAGGCGGGGCCACAGCCTCACCTTTGCTGGTTGCCAAAAAAATTTTTCCGCCCTCCCCTCACCTTAGGATAAGAGGAGAGAACTTTTGACAAATGCTACAAAATTATTTTACCGCATGCGGCGGCTTTTGGTCAATGCCTTGATTGGCCAGACCATCGGCCAAGGTATTTTCGGCCCGGGGCACATGGGAGATGGCATAGGCTGCGAAGCTTTGCAACTCCTTTTGGGCCTGATGATAAAGAGGCTGAAGGTGGGGGCTCTTGACCCGGTAGGAACCTTTGAGCTGCTCCACTATCAGTTGGGAGTCGGCCAGAACCTGGACCCGGGTGGCGCCTTGTTCCCGGGCCATTTGCAGTCCCAGAATCAGGGCCTGATACTCCGCCACGTTGTTGGTGGTCTCCCCCAGATATTGGCTTAGTTGGCCTTTGAGGGTGCCCCCGGGGTCATAAAGCAGGGCCCCGGCGCCCGCCGGGCCGGGGTTGCCCCGGGAGGCGCCGTCGCAGTAGAGGCGCCAGAAGCCGGTCTCCCGGCGGCGGTAGGCGTCGGCTACCTTCTGAAAGAGGTCCTGGAGTTCCTGGCGGGTAATGCCAAATTCTTCCAGGACCTGGTCAAGCGAGGCGCCCCGGGCCAGGGCCTGGAAAACCGCGGCCCGGGAAAGTTGCTCCTTCCGGCTCAGGACGCACCCTGGGAGATGCCTTCCTCCAGGGCCTCCTCCTGCCAGTAGAGAATCCGCTGGCAGTGGGGGCACTGGATGATCTCCACGCCCTTTTGCAAGTCAATGAACTGCTGGGGCAGGATATTCATATGGCAGCCGAAGCAGACTCCGTCGGATACCGGGGAAATGGCGGTGCCGTTGCGGCGCTGGCGAATGAACTCGTAGCGCTTCAAGAGTTGCGCGGGCACCCCTTTGCGCAGCTCCTGGCGCTGCTTTTCCAGAACGGCCAACTCTTTTTGGAGCTTGGCCACCTGCTCCTCCACTTCCTTGCTGCGGCGGCCCACCAGTTCGTCCTGTTCCTGGAGACGCTCCGTGAGCCCGGCCATGGCCTGGTCTTGGGCCGCCATGAGTTCCATCAGCTCCAAGACCCGGGTCTCTTTCTGATCCCGCTGGTCCTCCTTAAAGCCGATTTCCTTGAGCATGGCCTTATACTCAATATTGCTTTTAATCTCCATGAGACGCTGGCGGCTGGCCTTGATGCCCTCCTCCATTTCCGCCACCTCTTTTTCCGTCTCTCCCCGTTGCTTTTTCAGGTTCTCCAGTTCCTGGCCATGGGCGTCATATTCTGCCTGCATCGACTCCAGGGCGGCGCTTTCCGCCTCTAGTTCCTGGGGGAGTTTTTCCAGGGACTGGGTGACTTCCCGAATTACCTTGTCCAACTCCTGTAAATCCACCAGACGCTTCAACTCCGATAACAAAGCTCAACCTCCATGCCTGCTGTTTATCTTTTCCGTCCCGGCCCCGCAATTTTCCGGGGCTCCGGGATTAAACCGGTTCCCTCAAAAACCACTACTCCTACCAAATTGTCAACAACGGTATAGTTTCCCTCAAGGCGAACCCGATGTTCGCTCTTCCTCCATATCAGAGGCAGCTAAACGGCGCTTCCTCCGGCGCTACTTCCACCCGGACCTGGAGTCCGGCCTCCTGGAAATGGCGGCGCAACTGCCCCGCCCATTCCGGGATGAAGACTACCTCGCTGGCAAAATGCCCCACTTCCAGGACGGCAAAACCTTGCCCCTGCCCCGGGATGGCCTGATGGTGCCGCACTTCCCCGGTGAGATAGACCTGGGCTCCCCGCTGCCGGGCCCTGGCGATGAGATCGCCGCCGCTGCCGCTGCACAGAGCCAGACGTTGCACTTCCGTGGGCGCCTCTCCCCAAACTCTCACCTGTTTGACCCCGAAAACCTCCTTCACCCGCTTCACGACCTGCTGAAAAGGCGCCGCTTTGGACCAATTGCCGATGCGGCCCAGCCCTAAAGGCGGACTCGGGTTGGCCAACGGATAAAGATCGTAAGCCGGCTCCTCATAGGGGTGCACCGCCCGCAGGCGGGCGATGGCCGCAGTCAGACGGCTGCCCGGCACCAACACCTCCAACCGGGATTCCTGGGCCCGGGAGAGCGCGGCCACCTGCCCCCGGAAAGGCTGGGCCCCCTGTAAAGGAATATAAGTACCCTCACCCCGGGATGCAAAGGTGCAATGGGAATAACGCCCGATGACCCCCACCCGGTCATCCGCCAGGGCCTGGCGCACCCGGTCTTCATACCCCACCGGCACGAAGACCGTAAGCTTATACCACTCATCCCGGCTGGTTTCCTCCAAGACCTCCACCTCTTCCAGTTCCAGGAGCCCGGCCAGATAGTCGTTTACGCCCTCCGGAGCCACGTCCAGGTTGGTGTGCCAGGCGGCATGGGCGATGCCGCTCCGGATCAGGGCCGCCAGCAGACCGTCCAGGGGCCGGTCCTCCCGCACTGTAGTTACAGGCTGATAGAGCAGGGGATGATGGGTCAGGAGCAGTTGCGCTCCTTGAGCCTGGGCTGCCGCCACCACCGGGGCGCTGACCTCCAGGGCCAGCAACACCACTTCCACCCGGCTTTCCGGATGGCCCACCAACAACCCCACCCGGTCTGCCGCCATGGCCCAACTTAAGGGGTAAAGGGCGTCCAGCCGGGCTATGATCTCTTTTAACGCCACGCTCATAGGACGTAAAAAAGGGGTGCGCAGAGAGCACCCCTTGGGGTTAAACCCCTATGTACGCAAAGCCTGCGTATCGTTCTCGGTAGATGTCCGACCCTCCAGTATTCCAGGTGGTGGGCCCACCTGGATTTGAACCAGGGACCGTCCGGTTATGAGCCGGTTGCTCTGACCACTGAGCTATGGGCCCGAAGATTATCATCATGCAATCTATATATTAATAATTATACCCCTTTTATTCAAGGGGGTTAATGATTAGACTCCGGATTAACTCGCTCCGTTTACTGGGAATTTGCGTCTTGGCGTCTTTGCATGCGCCTTTTTCCTGACTCAGTGTTCAATAAAGCTTTTTAGCCTGGTGCTCCGGGAAGGATGCCGCAGTTTGCGGAGCGCCTTGGCTTCGATCTGGCGGATGCGCTCCCGGGTGACCTCAAAATCCCGGCCCACTTCTTCCAGGGTGTGGTCGGTCTTTTCGCCGATGCCGAAGCGCTTGCGCAGCACCTTTTCTTCCCGGGGCGTCAAGGTGGCCAGCATCTTCCGGGTCTGGTCCGCCAGGTTGAGATTGGCCACCGCCTCAATGGGGGTGGAAATTTTCTTGTCTTCGATGAAATCGCCCAGGTGGCTGTCTTCTTCGTCGCCGATGGGCGTTTCCAAAGACAGGGGTTCTTTGGCGATCTTCAGAACCTTGCGCACCTTTTCCAGGGGAAACTCCATCTTTTCCGCAATCTCCTCCGGGGTGGGCTCCCGGCCGATCTCCTGGACCAGGTAGCGGGAGGTGCGGATGAGTTTGTTGATGGTTTCGATCATATGCACGGGAATACGGATGGTGCGGGCCTGGTCGGCGATGGCCCGGGTGATGGCCTGCCGGATCCACCAGGTGGCGTAGGTGCTGAACTTGTAACCCCGTTCGTATTCAAACTTCTCCACGGCCTTCATCAAGCCGATGTTGCCTTCCTGGATCAGATCCAGGAATTGCAGCCCCCGGTTGGTGTATTTCTTGGCGATGGACACCACCAGGCGCAGGTTGGCTTCCACCAGTTCCCTTTTGGCCTTCTGGGCCAGGTATTCTCCTTTTTCCGCCTGGGCCAGAGTGGTTAATAACCTGTGCCCCGTCAGCCCCACTTCATGTTCTATTTTGCGCAGCTGTTTCTGGATCCTGGTCCACTGGACCTCCACTTCCGCCATCTTCTCCGGCGAGAGGCCCCCGGGGATTTCGGTCAAGGTCCCCCGGCGGTAGTCCCGTAAAACAGTGCGGAACTTGGTCGCCGAGATGTCCATCAAGGCCAGCAACTTGGACGCCCGCCGGTGGGCCTGGCGCACCACCAAGGCGAAATGGCGCAGTTTCTCCAGGATGTTCTCCAGATGAAAACGTTCCAGGCGCAGGTTCTTCAAGTGATCGGCCATGCGCCGGCGGACCCCCAGCAAACTTTTGGCTGCCTGGAGCCGGGCCTCGCTCTTTAAAGGCGCGGCCGCGAATTCCTTTTTCAATTGCCGGATCTTCTCTTCTTCTTCGCGCAAATTCTGAATCAGGGTCAAAACCCGGGATTTCTGGGTGGTTTGATCCAGGATGGGCTCATCTTCGTCATAATCAATCAAGCCTCCCTGGGGGTCCAGTTTCTCCTGCTCCAGCTTGTTGGCCAGCTTCATGATTTCCTTCAGGCCGTAAGGAACCTCCAGGAGGGAACGCAGCACTTCTTTTTCCCCGTCCTCGATGCGTTTGGCGATCTCCACCTCTCCTTCCCGGGTGAGAAGGGAGACCATGCCCATCTCTTTGAGATAGAGACGCACCGGATCATCCAGTTTGGCGACCCCTTCCGGCTCCGGAACCAGTTCCCCCCCGTTCTCTTCCAGTTCCAAAGGTGTGGTCAGGGTCACTTTGCGATTGACCTCCGCCGCCGGCAGTTCCAGGTCGTCAAAGATCAGGATGTCTTTCATCTGTTCATTTAAAAGGTTTTCAGGAGACAGAGAATCATTCAGGTCATCCATGGCCATCAGGCCATCTTCATCCCCCATGGGCATAATTACTTGGAATCCGTCCATACCCATTCCCTTAGTCATCCATCCCCTCCTTCTACTGCAGACTATTCTTTCAGGTCTTGCAGTTGCTGGTCAATTTTCAATTTCTGAACCTGCAACGCCAATAGCTCCTCGCCGCCATCCTGGGCAGCGGCCTGCGCCAGTTCCTTTTTGATCCTGGCCTGGGCCTTTCTGAGCCGCCGCCTGAGGCAGGCCCGGCGCCAATGTTCCGCCAGGAGTTCCGTGCACGGTTCTCCCTCCCCTAAAGTCAAGAGACAGATTTGTTGCCTCAGATGTTCCTCTTCCACCCGCGCCAACAAGAGGCTGTGATCCAAGGCGCCGTGTTCCCGGAAACTGCTGATAATCAACTGCATCAGGTCCTTGAGTTCCCGGTCCTCGAATTCCTGGGCCCATTCCTCCAACTCCTCCAGTGGTATAAGGTGGGGTTGGTGAAGAACCCATCTGATCAATCTCTCTTCCGGATTGACGGCCAGATTACCCGCCGGGTCCAGGCGCTTCGCGGCCACCGGTCCCGGTGAAGAGAGGCTTTGCCGCAGCGTGCTCTCTGCCACTCCCAGGCGCTCGGCGGTGAATTTAAGCCACAGGCCCTGCTCCACGGGATCGCTCAAAGCTAGAAAATAGGAACGCAACTCCTCGACAATGCGCACCCGGCCTTCCACCTCCAGGCCGTGGGCCTTAACCAACTCCTCCACCAGGAAGGCGAACCAGGGTTGGGCCTTGTCCCAGGGCTCCTGAAACAGCTCCACCCCGTGCTCAAAGGCGTAAGTGTCCGGGTCCAGGCCCGGGGGCAGCGGCAAGACCCTCACCGCCAGCCCTTCCGAGGCAAACAAAGGAAAAGCCCGGCGCATAGCCCGGGCTCCCGCAACATCCCCGTCGAAGACCAACACTACCCGGGATACCTGATTTTTTAACAGCCGCACCTGCTCCCGGGTCAGCGCCGTGCCCAAAGTGGCCACCACATTGGCGATGCCGTGCACCCTTAAAGCCAATAGATCGAGATACCCTTCCACCACCAGGGCCGCGCCCGTCTGCCTTAAGCCCTCCTGGGCCTGGGGCAGGCCGTAGAGGGTGCGGCCTTTGGAATACAAGGGGCTCTCCGGGGAATTGAGGTACTTGGGCTCGCCCTGGCCGATGATCCGGCCCCCGAAGGCGATGACCCTTCCTTGCCGGTCTAAAATTGGAAAGATCAGCCGGTCCCGGAAACGGTCGTAATAGCCCCCCTGCTGCCGGGGCATGAGGAGGCCCACCTCCTGGGCCGCGTCCAGGGAAATACCCTTATTCTGCAAATGCCGCCGCAGCCCGTCCCATTCGTCCAGCGCGTATCCTAAATGGAAGTCCTTGACCACCTCTAAGGTGAGGCCCCGCTTTTTCACGTAGGCCCTCCCCTTTTCGCCTTTGGGGGCTTTCAAGTTGGCCTGATAAAAAGCCGCGGCCTCCCGGTTGATGGCCTGCATCAACTTGCGCTTTTGCGCCTGGCGGCCCCCTTCGGGTCCCAGGTCCCTGACGGTCAGGGGGATGCCGTAGCGCCGGGCCAGCTCCTCCACCGCCTCAGGAAAAGTGAGGCGCTGGTGCTGCATCAGGAAAGAAAAGACGTTACCCCCGGCGCCGCAGCCGAAACAGTGAAAAATGCCCTTCTCCGGAGACACCGTGAACGACGGCGCGCTGTCCGGGTGGAAGGGACACAGCCCCAGAAGATTCTTGCCCCGCTGGCTCAATTGGACGTACTGGCCCACCACTTCTTCAATGCGGGCTGCGTCTTTGATCTCCAGGAGCTTGTCTTCGGGGATGAATGCCATTTAGAAGCCCGTTTTCAGTTTTCGGTTTCCGGTTTTCGGTTGTTAGTTTCCGTTTCCCGTTTTCCGTTTAGGTCTTCGGTCTCCGGTTGGTTCGTTTTCTGTTTTCTTTTTTCTGTTTTCGGTTGAAAAGGGGCCGCGGTTAAAAAAAGCAAGGTTTTTGTTTTCGTAGGGTGGGCGTCTCGCCCGCCCGCCTCATTCTATTAGCCTGGTAGCACAGGCTTTCCAGCCTGTGCTCCTCTTACTCCCTTAGCTCCACCACCGTCACTCCCGGATTATCGTCCCCGTGCATGGCCTTTACCGCATTGTGGTGTTTCAGGTGGTCCCAGACCGCGGCCTTGAGCCTGCCGGTGCCCACCCCGTGGATGATATCCACCTTCTCCTGGCCGTGGAGCATGGCCTGATCAATGAGCCGGTCTACCAAGGGCAGGGCCTCGTCCACCCTTAAGCCAACCACGTTCAAGCTGGGGAGCCACTCCGGTGGTAGGTGCCGGCTCCGGGAAACTGAGCCTCTGGCCGGGCCCTCCACTCCTCCGGTTAAAGGAGTGATCTCTTCGGGCTGCACCCGGAGTTTAACCTTTCTCACCTGGACTTCCAAGCGCCCGTCCCGGCCCGCGGCGGCCAAAACCCGGCCGCTTAAGCCCAGAGCCGGTAAGAAAACTTTCTGGCCCACTCCGTATTCGGGAATCTCTGTTTTCGCGGGCCGAGCCTTAGGTGTCAAGTCCTGGAGCAATTTCGCCTGCTGGGCGGAAAACTCCTGGCGCAGGCGGCCCCAGGATTCTTGACCTTCTTTAAGGCGTTTGACTATTTTTTTAAACTCGGCCTCCGCCAGGTTGATGCGCTCCTGAGCCTGGGCTTGAGCTTCCTGACGCCAGCGTTCCTGCTCCTCTTTAAAAGCCTGATGCTCCTTCTCCAGCGCCTCTTTTTCCTTCTCCAGTTCCCCGGCCCGGGCCGTCAGCTTCTCCTGGTCATAGGCCAATTGCTGCCGGGCGGCTTCCACCTCCGCCAGCAGCCGGTAAGCCCTAAGTTCCTCCTGGTCCAGGTAGCCTTCGGCCTGCTCTAAAATCTCCGGCGAGAGGCCCATTTCCCGGGCGATCTTCAGGGCGTTGGAGGCCCCCACCACCCCGTAGGCCAGGCGGTAGGTGGGTTTACGGGTCTCTTCATCAAAGATCACCGCGACGTTGGCGAAACCAGGCTGCTTTTGGGCAAAGCTTTTGATCAAGGGGATATGAGTGGTGGCCGCGCCGTAGGCCCCCCGCTTATCAAAGGCCTGGAGCAGGGCCAGGGCCAGGGCTCCGCCTTCGGTGGGGTCGGTGGCGGTGCCCAATTCATCCAGGAGCACCAGGGCCCGCTCCGGCAGGTGCTCCAGCATCTCCAGGGACCTTTTCAGGTGCGCCGAAAAAGTGCTCAAATCCTGGTGCAGGTCCTGGGGGTCGCCGATATCCGCGAAGACCTGGTCAAAGGGATGAAACTCACTCCCTTCCGCCACCGGAATGGGAATACCGCTCTGGACCATGAGGGTCAAGAGCCCCAGGGTCTTCAGGGCCACGGTCTTGCCCCCGGCATTGGCCCCGGAAATAATGAGAAAGCGTTGCTCCGGAGAGAGTTCGAGGTCGATGGGCACCACTTCCGGGTTCCGGGGATTTTCCCAGCAGCGCTGTACCAGCAAGGGATGCCGGGCCTGGCGCAGGTCCACCCCGGGCTGGGAGCGCCAGATGGGCTCCCGGGCCTTGAAGTGCCGGGCAAATTGTACCTTGGCCTGGAGCCCGTCCACCTCTGCCAGGGACGCCAGAATTTCCTTAATTTCCTCCAGGTGATTGCGCACCAGATCGGTGAGGCGGCGCAGCACCGCCTCTTCTTCCCGCTTTTCCCGGTTGCCCAGGAGATTGAGCTGGTTGTTCTGCTCCACGATGGCCAGGGGCTCCAGGAACAGCGTGGCCCGGGTCTGGGACTGGTCGTGGATGATGCCCGGAATCGCGCCTTTGTGATCGGCCTTCAAAGGGATGACATAGCGGCCGTGGCGCTGGGAAATGGTGGTGGTCTGAAGGGCGTCCTGATACTGGGACCCGAAAAAATTCTGCTTGATCTGCCGGTTGAGGCTCTCCCGGGTCTGGGACAGTTCCCGGCGTACCGCCTGAAGTTCCGGAGAGGCTTGATCCAGGATGAAGTTGTGGGGGCTGATGCACTGCTTCAGGGCCGTGCGCAGAGAGGCTAAGTCGTGGAGCGGCCCGGCCAGGGCCTGCAAGCGGGGGTAGGCGTCACCCTCCCGGTGGAGGTAGTGCCGCGCCTGGCGAGCCAGACGCAGCACCTGCAAAATATCGTTGAAGGCCTCCGGTGGCAGGAGACTGCCTCGTACCAGAGCCTTGGCCAGCCAGGAGGATAGGTCCGGGAAATCCGCCAGGGGCAGTTCCCCTTCCCGGCTGGTAAGGTCTTGTAGCTCGTGAATCTCCTGAAATTTTGCCCGGATGCTGGAAAGATCGCTGACTGGCTGAAGACGCGCCAAGAAGTTCCGGCCCAGGGCGGAAATGGCATATTGCTGCACCACCCCCAGGACCCCGGGAAATTCCAGGGCGGTCAAGGTTTGCTCCGGCATGCCCCTCCAGATTTATCCTGGTAAAGGGGGGAAGGATCAGGAGCCTAAACGCCGCCGCACTATCTCCTGGACCACCTTCCCGTCAGCCCGGCCCTGTAGTTGGGCCATGGCGCTTTTCATTACCTTCCCCAGATCTTTGGGGCCGGCAGCCCCCGCTTCCTGAATGATCCGGGATACCACCTCCTCCAACTCCTCCTGGCTGAGTTGGGGGGGCAAAAAAGAGAGGAGGAAGCTTAGCTCCTCCTCTTCTTTGTTGGCCAGGTCGGGCCTCCCGGCTTTACCGTATTCAATGATGGCCTCCCGCCGCTGCTTGGCCTGAGTGTTTATCAGCACCAGCAGTTCTTCCTCGGTCACCTGGCGTTTCAGTTCCACTTCCCGATGGCGGACGGCGGTTTTCAACATCCGCAAAGTGGATAACGCCACGGCCTGCTTCCCTCTGAGGGCCTCCTTAAAGGCCTGATCCAGCCGCTGAGAAAGGGAGGTCATGAACCCTCAATCTTGCGGAGCTTCTTTAAAGCCCGTTTTTTGGCCGCCAAAATTTTCTTTTTACGCTTAATACTGGGTTTTTCGTAGTGTTCCCGTTTGCGGATTTCCGATAGGATTCCCGCTTTTTCGCATTGCTTTTTAAAGCGTTTGAGGGCGACCTCGAAGGGCTCGTTGGGTTTCACCCTGACGCCCGGCATCCATTCCAACCCCCTCCCCGCTGGGAAATTCCTCTCCCGCCGGTCCATACCCCCAGGGCCGGGCGGCCGTAAGAGTTGTGGGACGGGAAAGGTTGCTTAATCCTCAAACGAATATTTTTTATCATCTATTTTTAATCTGTCAAGGGGTATTTATCTTCCATGTCTCTTAAACACCGGATAGGCCTGGGCAAAGTTCCCGCCAGGAGCCCCGTTAATTGCACTGGACTTCGAGGAGGCAAAAAATTATTGTCCGCTAGGACCCTGGCCCTGAAAATCCGGGCAAATCTGATTATATTATTTGCATCAGAAGAAGAAATTCCTTTAAATTCACCGCCATCTCCAGGGTGGCCCTCCTTGAGCCACCGGCTTCCCCTTCAGTCCTTCCAAGTTCCTGGAGTTGCGGTTAAAATTTGAACCATGCACTTTGAACTTTTCCAGTCAGGTACTTGGAACTTTGCCTTAGCAAATGATATTATTTAGCAGTAAGCAGATTTTTTTCCCGGGTTCCTGAATCTGGTGGGGATTAAAGGAGCGGGGACCGCGATAATCCTTCACTGCGGGTTTTAGGCATGATGAAAGCTTTTAGCTTCTTAAAAAACCTGACGCTTTTCGCCCTGATCTGCCTGTGGCTCGCTCCCGGTCCGGCAGTCGCCACCAACCCGTTGCATGAACCTGATGAACTCCTGAAGAGTCCCACCCTTGATCTGGGCCACGCCCTCTATGCCCTGGACCTCTATGCGGGCATCCTGGCCCAGGCCCAGCCTCCCCAGGCCCCCATCTTGACGCGTCTGACCCGCACCTGTTTTCTCATCGGGGAATTGACCCTGCCCAGCCAGAAGCAAAAATATTATGAAAAAGGCCAGATTTATGCGGAAATGCTCTTAAAGGAGCAGCCCACCCGGGTGGAGGGCCCTTACTGGCTGGCCCTGCACCTTTGCGGCCTGGCGGATACGGGCGGAGCCATGAAAGGACGAAAGCTCCTGCCCCAGATCATGAAGGAGCTGCAGCAGGCCCAGGCCATTGATGAGACCTACGATCAGGCCGGCTGCCACCGGGTCTTGGGGCGGATCTATTTTGAAGCCCCGGCCTGGCCCTTTTCCGTGGGCGATATCCAGAAATCTCTCCAACACCTTAACCGGGCCGTACAGCTGGCCCCGGACAACAGCACCAACCACCTTTATCTGGCGGAAACCTTGATGCGACTCAATCGGCAGGAGCAGGCCCGCCGGGAATTGCAGCAGGTGCTGAAATGCTCCCATCATGCTCTGCTGGCCAAGGGCTTGGAGGATGATCGGAAGGAAGCGAACAAGTTGCTGGCAGTGGTCAAAGTCTCCTCAGAGGGTAATTGATGCTTGTTGGGAAGGGGTCCCCGGAAGCAAGCCGGGAAAATAACCAGGATAGGAGGCGGTCGGTGCTGCTTAAAGAGCTGGGCTGCCGATGCCTCGCTCTGTTTTTAGTCCTACTGGTGACCGGATGCGTTACCGTTAAGGTGGACCTCTTCGAAGAATCCAAGCCCCTGAAGGAAAAGGTGATTTCCGGCTTTGGCCGGGATAAGATCCTGCTGGTGGACGTCTCCGGGATGATTGTGGAGTCCCGGCCGCGTGGCCTGCTCAGCCTCCTGTCTACGGTGACCACCCCCGACCGCATCAAAGAGGTGCTGGATAAAGCAGCCCAAGATTCCCACATCAAGGCCGTGGTCCTTAGAATCAATTCTCCGGGAGGCACTGTCAGCGCCTCGGACATCATCCACCACGAACTGATGAAATATAAAAAAGAAACAGGCGTGCCCGTGGTGGCCTGCCTCATGGGCCTGGCCACTTCCGGGGGTTATTATCTGGCCCAGGCAGGAGACACCATTGTGGCCAATCCCAGCGGCATCACCGGCTCCATCGGCGTTCTGGCCATGAAATTGAATGTTAAAGGACTGATGGATAAGGTGGGGGTGGAAGGGGAAATGGTGAAGAGCGGTAAGTGGAAGGATTTCTGGTCCCCCTTCCGGCCCGCCACCCCGGAAGAAAAGCAGATGATGCAGGGGGTCATCAACAGCTATTATCAGGGATTCGTGGACGTGGTGGCCCAAGGCCGGAAAATGGATCTTAAGGAGGTGCGCCGCGTAGCCGACGGCCGCATCTACACCGCGTCTCAGGCTAAAGACCTGGGGCTGGTCGATACCTTGGGATATCTGGACGATGCCATCGACCTGGCGAAAAAAAAGGCGGGTCTGGAAGAGGCCAAAGTGGTGCGCTACCAACGCCCCGACAGTTACCGCCCCAATATTTATTCCGGGTTACCTGATTTTTCCTTGGCGGTAACCCCCCAATTCCTTTATATGTGGTGGCCCGGAGAACTGTAACATTTTTTTTTAAGGTTTATTCCCCTCGGGCCGATAAGCCTTACAAGAGGCAGGAAGCTGCCACTTTCTCACAACAAGGATGGGTGAGGAAGTCCTTAAATTTCCCAAAATATCATCTAGTTAGGTGGCTTTCGGGGATCTAGGGACTCGTCTCCCGTCTTATGCTTGTTTGGGGGTAGGGGGAGCCTTGCCGCTGACAGCAGCAGGCAACCCTTGACTGACAAAATAAAAATGCTTAACTTTAAATACGATTAAAAATTAGGGAATTCTATGAAAATTACCGATATTCACGGAACCGAGGTCAGGCAATTACAAAACAACGAGCAGACGAATGCGGTTGAAACCCGGGCGCAAAAAACCGAGGCCACTCAAAACGCCGATAATATCCAGCTGTCACAAAGAGCCCGACTGATGCAAAAGGCCAGTAAAGTCATTGCTGAAACTCCGGACGTGCGGCAAGAGAGGATTGATCCTTTGAAAGAGGCGGTGGATCAGGGAAGCTATCCGGTGGATCCACAAAAAGTAGCCAACAGCATGATCGCCAATATGCTCATGGAGCGCTAAAGCTCCAGGCGATAATCATGAATTAAGTAGAGTATTGGGGTAAGGGGTGTCCCGAGGGGGGGGCGCCCCGTTTTTTTGGGGGGCTCATGGAAAAAAACCGGCGGGAAGAAACTTGCTACCAACCAAATCGCCGGCAAAGGGATAGATATGATGGCCCCAGGCTTTAGCCGGCGACGGCCCGGATTGGAAAACCTGGGCCACCTTTGGCTTGGCTACTTTAAATCCCGTACCCGCGCCAGCAGCAACTCCGCCGCCTGCTCCACTTCCCCCTCGGTGGTGGGCCGCCCCACGCTCAGGCGCACCGCGCCCCGGGCCGCTTCCGGAGTCAGGCCCATGGCGGCCAGCACCGGGGAGATGGTTTCCTCCCCGCTGTGGCAGGCCGCGCCCAAAGACGCGGCCAACTCCGGAATCCCCCCCAGAATATCGCTGCCGGAGAGCCCCGGAAAAGAGACGTTTAGCGTGTTGGGGAGGCGTTCCTGTTCCGGGCCGTTCAGCACCAACTCCGGATAGCCCGCTGCCAGGCGGGCCTGTAACAGGTCCCGCAGGTTTTTAAGATGCAGGCCGTCCCCGGCCAACAGTTCCCGGGCCAGGCGGCAGGCTTCCCCCAGGGCCACCAGGTAGGGCACGTTTTCCGTGCCCGGGCGGCGTCCCCCTTCCTGTCCGGCGCCGTGGAGCAGGGGGCTGAACTGACAACCCGGCCGCACGTACAACGCGCCCACCCCTTTGGGAGCATAAAACTTATGCCCGGCCAAGGTGAGGAAATCCACTTGCAGCTCCCCCACTCGCACCGGGATCTTGCCCACGCTCTGGGCCGCGTCGGTATGAAACCAGACCCCCGCAGCCCGGGCCACATCCCCGATGGCGCTGATGGGCTGCAGCGCGCCGGTCTCATTATTGGCGTGCATGACGCTGATCAAAATGGTTTTGGGGGTGAGGGCCCGGCGCACCGCGTCCGGGTCCACCAAGCCTTGAGAGTCCACCGGCAGGATAGTAACCTCAAAGCCCTGGGACTGGAGATAGCGACAGGGCGCCAACACCGCGGGGTGCTCCACCGCGGTGGTGATAATCTGCCCTTGGCCCCGGTGCCGGGCCACCCCTTGGAGCACGGTGTTGTTGGCCTCGGTGGCCCCGCTGGTAAAGATGATCTCCGCCGGCCGGCAGGAGAGGAGGGCCGCCGCCTGGCTCCGGGCCGCGGCCACCGCCTCTTTAGCCCTGATCCCCAAAAGATAGTCGCTGCTGGGGTTGCCGAATTCCTCCTCCAGATAGGGCCGCATGGCCCGGAACACCTCGGGGGCGATGGGCGTGGTAGCGTTGTAGTCCAGATAGATCATGGGATTTTATTTCAACCTCCAATTCCTGAATAGACTTGTAGTGTTTAGGGCAGCCCTATTTGCCCTCAAATTTATTCTCTATCTTTAGCAACTTAAAGCCCAACCTGTCAATTTACGGAGAAGGCGGGTAATCCACAATAGAATAATATATTATATTAGCTATTACTTATAAGTATAATTCCTATCAATTTACTTGACAATTTATAATATAGTGATTTATTTTAAAGTTTAAAATATATATTTTTCAACCAAGAGGGCTTAATGGAATGGAGGCCCATACCCCATGTGCTAAGTAATGGGAAAGTCTGCGGAATACCATAGAACAAATTACTTCTTATCGTAATTTGGGCTATGATTCTTGCCACAGGGCAATAAATGGTTATTCTAACCGGCTTTGCGATCCATGTAACTTATGCCTGCCCCATTACCTGCGCACATTGCGCACTCTATTGTAGTCCTAAAAACCGCTTTACCCTTCCTCTAAATCATATCCTTGAGACAATTAGAAACTTGCCTGTATCCACTACCAAGATGGTCACATTTACTGGTGGTGAACCTTTTCTGCTCGGACGAGATTTAATCAGTGCAGTTTATGAGGCAAGCCACCGTGGTTTCATGACCAGGGTCGTTACCAATGCTTATTTCGCGGAGGATTTAGCAACTGCCTCCAATAGGCTATCTGCATTGTCTAACAGCGGGTTACATGAGCTCCTTATCAGTTGGGACGATTATCATACTCAATATATACCATTTGCATCCATCCGTAATGCCTATTGGACGGCAAAAGATTTAGGTTTAAAAGTTGCCATCTATCTCGTCCAGGCAAGCAATTCATCTTGGACCGCGGAAAGAGTGAAACACGAATTGGGTGGTGATACTTCGGCGCCACATATCATCATTGGGTCACCTTTAAATAGGACTGGGAGAGCCGAATATAACTTGCAGCATGCCGGCCCCTCAGCCAAGAGAGTCTTAGGGCCTTGTCATTATGTGCTTGCCGGTCCGGCCTTGAGCGCCAAGAATAAACTCCTGGCCTGCTGTGGTTTAATCCCGGAAACTAAAGCTCTGGTATTGGACCAGAATTTAGAGCCCAATCGATTGAATGCAGCTTTGGAAAAAGGCCGACAATCCCTTTTATTGAACTGGATATTTTTGCGAGGGCCTTATGCTATCATGGAGTGGCTCTCGAAACGCTACCGTATCCCCATCATTGATATTAAGGAGGTCGGAGGAAACTGCGAAGCCTGCCATCTGCTCTTTAACAATAAAAGATTAGTATCTAAAATACCATACGCCTTAAATGAGAACCCCGATGAGATTGTCGATGAATTACAGCTCTTAAGAAATCTTGGCATCATAACACCTGAGGCCATACTGTCGTTGTGGAAAGATTCCTCAACTATTCTAGACATGAGCATTATCCCAGATAATTCACCTTGACAGACTCTTGCCAAACGCTAAGATTAGGAAAACCTGTATTTTGGGCGTTTTTATCGGCAATGAGTCGGTCTTTTTCCCCCAACTTCTATTTTCTCGGCCGCTGGCTGGTGCGCCAGACCCTGGGCCGCGTCTTTCGGCTCCACATTCAGGGTTTGGAGTATCTGCCCGCCACCGGCCCAGCCATCATCTGTCCTAAGCACCAGCGCTGGGAAGACATTCCCATGATCGGCGCGGCCCTGCCCCTGCCCCTGCACTATATTGCCAAGGCGGAACTCTTCCGCCAGCCTTTTATCCGCGAACTTTTAGGGGCCTGGGGCGGGGTCCCCGTGGACCGGCAGCGGCCCCGGGCCACCCTCTCCTCCTTCAGAAAGCTATTGCCTCTGCTGGAGCAGAAGGCCTGCATCGTCCTCTTCCCGGAAGGCACCTATGTCCGGGACCGGGTGGGTCCCGGCAAACACCGCCTCATCCAGCTTCTCCTCAAACTTCAGGGCCAAAACGGTTTGGCCCCCCTCCCCTTCTTCCCTGTGGGCCTGACTTACCGTCCCCGGGGTCTGGGTTATGACGTGGCCATAAATATCGGCCCGTCCCTCAGCTCCCCGGACCCCCGGCAAGCCGCGGCCCTCACCGCGGCCCTCATGGGTCGGATAGAACGACTATGCGGATAAAATTAGCTGTCAGCTTTCAGCGATCAGCTTTCAGCTAAACATAAAAACCACAGAGACACGGAGAGCACAGAGGTTCACAGAGAATTATATTTTGTCCCTGGGCCCTTGGCGCTCAGGGACAAATAAGAAACTCTGTGTAACTCTGTGTTCTCTGCGCCTCTGTGTTAGGATTTTAAGCTGACCGCTGATAGCTGACAGCTTCACTCCACCGGCAGGCCCAGTTCTTTCTGGCATTGGGCCAGGCCGATTTCGTCAATGATTTTGCCCAGGCGTCTCTTTTTGCCGGTCTCTTTGAACCAGTCCAGGACCTTGGCGGCCAGGGCCAGGGCCTCGTCGTCATTGAGACCGGTGGCGATGACGTCGGCCAACCTGGGGTTGAGGCCGGAGGCAAACCCGCCCGCCAGCACCCGCCAACCTTTGGCCGCGCCCACCAATCCCAAATCTTTGATGGATGACTCCGAGCAGTTATTAGGGCAACCGGAGACCCCGATCTTAAATTTATAAGGCAGGGGCATACCGTGATATTTTTCATCCAGGTGCAGGCCCACGCCCACCGCGTCTTGCATCCCCAACCGGCAGAAGGTGGTGCCGGGGCAAATTTTGATGGAGCGGACGCAGAGGCCGATGGCCGCCCCCGGAACCAGACCCAGGTCCTGCCAGGCCTGATCCAAGTCCTCGGGTTTAAGACCCACCAGGGCAAAACGCTCCGCGGAGGTGAGTTTAACGGCCTTGACGCCGAACTTCTCGGCCACGTCCGCCAGCCGCCGCAAGAGGTTAAAGTCGGTAATGATTCCTCCGGGAATATGGGGAGCGATGGCATAAGTCTCTTTATCGCGCTGGATTATGGCACCTTTATCAAACAGGTCTTCAGCCATGGACATACTCCTTGCGATGCCTGAACCTGCAGGCACGGGATAAAATGCATCGTTTATGGTTGGGGAAAAATTAGTTGGCGCGAGCCCAAAAATCAAGGGAGGGTGGAAAAACAATCTCCCCGAGGTTTTTACATTTTCATGAGGTCGGGGGCCAGGTTGGAAGAAGGGGCCGGTGGCCTGGATTTCTTACCGGTGGTCCTCTTCCGGCCCCTCCTTGCCAACCTCTAAAGCGCCCCTTCTCCCCTCTCCCCGGTGCGGATGCGGATGGCTTCCGTCAGGGGGTAAACGAAGATTTTACCGTCGCCCACCCGGCCGGTGCGGGCGTGTTTGGTAATCGCGGTGATGATGGCCTCGGTTTTCTCATCTGCGGCCACTATCTCGATCTTGACCTTGGGGATGAGGTCCACTTGATATTCCAAGCCCCGGTAAACTTCCCGGATGCCCTTCTGGCGGCCGAACCCCTTTACTTCGGAAACTGTCATCCCTTCGATATTCAAAGCGTGCAGGGCCTCTTTGACCGGCTCTAACTTGAAAGGCTGGATAATGGCCTCGATTTTTTTCATGGGTTCCTCCTGAAGATTTCTACCTTCTCTGGATTATTTCCGAAGCTGCGGTTGCTCCCCAGCGCGGTTCTTATACACGAAGATAGCCGGAATTTCTCCTAAAAATCCAGTAAATTCTCTCACCGGATCGCTCCTCCATCCTCCGAAACCCGCGACTATACCAGGTCTTGCCGGCCCCCTATTTCGGTTGACAGTCCCCGGAGCTTCTCTATATATTAAGATGTTTAGTTAAAGATTATTGCCAGGTTAAGACATGGGCGCGGAATCCCAGGGATCAGGCCGGGGCACTCCCGGTTCCCAAGAAACCCCCAAACCCAAGGGTTTGCTGAGCCGTATCTTCAGCCGCCTCACCGGCTGGCTGGGAGGGCACGGATACCATTACGCCGGCTATCTGCCCCGGCGTCCCGGTTTTCTCTTGCGTTGGACCCTGGACCCTTTTTTCTCCCGGGTGACCATCCACCCCCGGCAGCGGGAGCGTCTCCAGGAATTGGGCCGCCAAGGCGCTATGGTTTATGCCTTGAAATACCGCAGCCACTTGGATTTCCTCTTTTTCAACCGCCGCTACCAAGATCTGGGAATTGTGGCCCCGGAAGTGGCCTTTGACCTCAACCTGTGGATGTGGCAACCTTTTTCCCACCTGTTGCAGATCATCTCCGCGGCCCTGGACTATTTCACCCGGCGCCGCTCCTGGCCCAATCCCTTTCAGGATGAATATTTTCACCGGATGCTCCAGGATAGGCGCGGTTCTTTGATGTTCCTGGTGGACCAGGTGGGTTTCCGCCAGCGGTATCTCAAACCTCGGGAAGACCCCATCCGCCATCTCCTGGAAATCCAGGGAAGCCTCGATTTTCCCATCTTCCTCGTCCCCCAGATGATAATCTACGAGAAGGATCCGGGCCGCCGGGAAAAGAGCCTCTTCCAACTATTTTTCGGTGACAGCGAAAATCCCGGCAAGCTTCGGAAGCTGGGCCTCTGCTTCTTTAAGTCCAAGAAAGCCGTGGTGGAAGTGGGTGAACCCCTTAATCTGCAAGAAGTCCTGGCCACCGCGCCCATCGGCGGCCCTCTCACGCCCCTGGCCCAACAAATCCGCCGGGACCTGATCCAACGCATCGATCTGCAAAGGCGGATGATCACCGGTCCGGTCATCAAGTCCCGGGAGGAGTTCCTGGAACTGACCCTGACCGATCCCGGCCTCACCCGCTTCATGGAGCGCCTGGCCGAGACCGAGAAAAAAAAGCTTTATAAAATCAAGAAAAGCGCCCAGGACTACTTCTGGGAGATTTCCGCAGACTTCAATATCTCTTATCTGAACATTTTTGACCGGGTGCTGACCTGGCTCTGGCAGGGACTTTTTGAAAGCGTGGTCTGGGATGAAGCAGGTTTCGAAAAAGTGCGGGAAGCCGGACAGCGGGGCAACCTCATCTTTATCCCCTGCCACAAGAGCCACATCGATTCGGTGATCCTCACCCACCTTATCTTTCAACACCACCTGCATCCACCCCGCATCGCCGCCGGCAAGAACCTGGCCTTCTGGCCGTTGGGCCACTTTTGCCGTAAATTGGGCGCCTTTTTTATCCGCCGTCGCTTTCTGGGGGGCAAACTCTACCTCGAAGTGCTCTACTCCTATCTCAAGACCCTCATCAGGTCCGGCTACAGCCTGGAATTTTTCTTCGAAGGGGGCCGGAGCCGCACCGGCAAGATGGTGTTGCCCAAGCTGGGCCTCCTCAACATGATGCTGAAAACCTACTATGACCGGGCTACTCCGGACCTGATCTTCGTCCCCACCTACATCGGCTATGACCAGGTCCCGGAAGAGAAGGCTTACCTCCAAGAGCTGGAAGGCAGTAAAAAAGAGGAAGAATCGGTGGGCCAGTTGGTAAGGGCCAGGAAATTTTTAAGAAAACGCTACGGCCAGGCTTATATCCAGTTCAGCGAACCCATTTCCCTGAAAGAATATCTGGCCCAATTCCCTCCGGCCGCGGACCAGGCCGCGGAAATCCGCCAACATAGCCAGGACCTGGGCTACCGCATCATCCAAGCCATCAATCGCATCTCGGTGGTCAGCACCTTTTCTCTGGTCTGCGCCGCGCTCCTCACCTATCCCCGGAAAGGCGTCTATCGCCGGGAATTGCTGCAAATCATCCACGTGCTCCATGATTACCTCGAAGACCAGAAAGTCCCCCGGGCCGATTCCCTGGATAATCTGCACCAGGCCGTGGAAGATACCCTGAAGCTCTGCGAGTCCCGGAAACTCATCACCCCCATCGAAAAAGAAGAAGGCCTCACCGATGAACTGGGGTTGGGGGGTTACAGCATCGACGAAACCAAGCGCCCCTTATTGGAATATTATAAAAACAACATTATCCATTTCTTCCTCCCCGCCTCCTTAGTGTCCCTGGCCATCCTGGCCAGACAGGGCTTCGAGTTTAACCGGGAGGAGGTCCTCACGGACTTCGGGTTCCTCACGGACATTTTCAAAAATGAGTTCATCTTCGGCGACCTGACGCCGGTCCAACAGGTGGAACAGACCCTGGATTACTTCAGTTCCCGGGGAGTGGTGGTCATCCTGGACCGGGAAAAAGGGCTCTATACTTTGTCCGCCTCGGGTCTTAAGGAATTGGCCTATTTCGCCAACCTCCTCTTTAACTATTTGGAATCATATTGGATCGTTTTTCGCAGTATAAAGTATCTCCAGAAAAAACCCCGGAGCGAAAAGGAATTCCTCAAACGTATCCAGTCCATCGGCCAGAAACTCAATAAGCTGGGAGAAGTGGAACGCTCCGAAGCCCTGTCGGAAGCCACCTTCCAAAACGCCCTGAAGCTCTTCGGAGAAAAAGGCATCGTCCTCAAAAAAGCCCCGGAAGGCAAAGGGGCCACCACCTTCAGCCGCCCCACCGACGAAGACGCCAAAGAATTCTACGGCCGCCTCCTGGCCCGGTTTCTGCGGCGATAAAGGGAAACTGCTTCGAAAAGATTGGTCTCACGCCAAGACGCCAAGGCGCAAAGTAAGGCGCTAGACAATTGGGTAGGGTTCAAGGTTCAAAGTTCAAAGTTGAGCCCCCTTCTGTTATTCTGAACGCAGCGCCAGCGGAGTGAAGAATCTCGTACTGCGCCCGAAATACGAGATTCTTCGGTCGCTCCGGTCCCAGAATGACAAAAAGAGGCGTTCATACCAATTCGCACTCAAAAGGCGTTGAACCGTAGGGGCGAACCTTGTGTTCGCCCTGGAGCACCCTGGGCGAACACAAGGTTCGCCCCTACGCGAAAATAACTGTTTGACTGCAACTCGTTATCACAGTGGTCCCAAGGTTACTACGCTTTTATAGTTTATGGGTGAGCCATTGGCTCATGAGGGACTGTCTTGAAGATTTCTCTGGAATTATCCAGTGAACAGGCGGAAATCCTGCAGATCGCGGCGGACCGTTTGGGGCTGAAACCGGCAGAATTGGCCCGGGCCAGCCTGGCCGATTTGCTGGGGTTGTTGCAAGAGGATTTTAAGAAAGCTGCCACCTACGTAATGCAGAAAAATGAGGAATTATATCGGCGGCTCTGTTGATACGATATCTGACCCTGGGGGAACTGCTTGAACTGCACCGCCGTAAGCTTGGCTCGGAAACGAGCAGTGTAATAACCGAGTGGTCTTGCTTTTACTGCTCACTGCTCACTTCCCTGAACGGCAGCAACACTTCATCTATCGCCCTATCCAGCAACTCCAGGTAGTGTTCCGTATCGTAGCGTTCCAGGGTCTCCAGGAAAGGCGCGGCCTGGACCCGGGTCTCTTTGGGGCCTTTTCTTTCCAGTTGCACGTAGCGCACTTTTTCCCCCGGCGCCAGGTGGATGCCCGCGGCTTTAAGTTGCCGGGCCGCCAGGGCGGTGGCGGTATCCACCCGGTATTCCTCCACGGGCTGGGACAGTACCCGGGTAATCACCAGGTCCCGGGGGTTCAGATCTCCTTCCCTAAGACGCTGGCGGAAACCGGCGGCCATCTCCTCCAGTTCCGGCCGCAGTGCGGCTAGGTCCGCCGGAGTAGCGGTGGTGGCCAGCCGCGCCAGCAGCGCCTCCTGGGCCCGGCGCACGAAGGGCGGCGTATCCCGGCGGCGGCAGATAAGACCCCGCACTTTTAGCTGGCCGTCTGCGAAGACCCCGAAATAACGGGTGGCCACGGGCCGCTGCGGGTCTTGCCTGGAAGCCAGAAAGACGATCCAGCGATAGATTCCCTCCAGAGCCAGTTTGACGCCGGTGGCCTTAGAAACTTCTTGGCATAATGTTTCCAACTCCCCGGCGTTCAACCCCGGCTTTTTAATCCAGAGGCAATCCGTCAGGCCGTGGAGCACCAGGTAACCCGCGGCCTCACAGATCTCCTTGGCGGTGAGCAGCTTGTCCCGGCCATAGGCGGTCACCGCCTCGTGGGCCTCGATGCGCCCGAAACGGGCGTTCTTGTAACCCAGGTAACCGAAGCAAGTGACCAGCATCCACTTCAAGGCGTTCTGCCGGGCTTTATAGACCCCCGCGTCCGCCCCGCCCTCCCGGGCCCTGGCCTTAAGATGCTCCCGTAAGACCAAAATGGGCCGCAAGGTCCGGGGCACCAACCCCTCCCGCCGCCGGCAGAGGCGGTAATTGGCTTCGGGAACGGGTTCTCCTCTCCCCATACCTCCTTTCTCAAACCGCATATTAGGGGCCGGGGGCCAGGGGGCAGGGGTCAGTATGCTCTTCCTTTGACTACTGGCCACTGACCACTGACCACTGGCAACTGGCAACTCCTCCTCCCCCCCACAACACCTACAATTCACCGTCTCCGGCGATATATTATGGATAGTCATGATGGTGGGGTACATGGAGGCGAAGTCCAGTTCCCCGGTCTGGAAGTGCACGCCCACCGGAGGCATGAAGGTCAGGCCCCCCTTGTCGATGACCAGGAGTTCCGCCGCGCTTTTGAAGCGTTCGGGTTCCCCTTTGCGCCAGGGGATGAGGATGCCCCCGGCCACGGCTTTAGCCAGTTGCATGGAGGTGATCAGGGTCCCGGGGCTGGTCCGGGCCGCGGCCTGCAAAGACATTTGCCCCAGGCGGGCGATCTGCATCAGTCCCATCAGGTCCGCCTCCCGGAAAAAGAAGGAATTACGCCGGTCTACGTGCCAGCGGCCGAAGAAGGGCGCGGACGGCCCCTGGTACATGATCTGGCCGTAGGAAAAGTAACTGCGCCCGTTTTTAAAATTCCGCGGTACGGGTCCCGGTTCCCGGTCCAGGGGCAGACTCACCCGGTGCTGGCAGCTCCAGTGCCACAGGGGCGGAACGATTTCTTCATCCCCCCAGTCGCTCAAGACCAGGTCCGGATCCTGGCGCTCCAGCACCCGGCCGAGGAAATCGGGCAGGAAGGCCTCGAGGTCGGCGAAGACGGCGTCGATCTG
>ENA-OSEO01001938-OSEO01001938.1-sediment-metagenome-genome-assembly--contig:-NODE-1938-length-32794-cov-3.331479_pt1 | contig 32794 bp, 30 predicted proteins | sample MGYA00237883_ERZ534232 | MGnify/ENA metagenome assembly ERZ534232 | reverse complement strand
GGACGGGCGGAAGCCCCCGCCGTTGCCGTCGCTCTGCCTGCCGTCCGGGGGAACGGCATTCATAAAAATAACGGCGGATGCCGTTTTCTTTCAAGAATTTCCATATAACGGAAACCAAACGCATGTCAAGCTCGCCCTTGACCGCACAAAATCGAGTTGAAAGAAACCGCCGCGCCACTGACCCGATCGACCAGCTCGAGAATCCGTCTGTTGATGATCGGCCTGCATATTAACTTTCTCGAAATCGTATTTACCGGTTCGGGCCCCCTCACCCCAACCCTCTCCCCCATTTTGGGGGAGAGGGTTGGGGTGAGGGGGCTATCTGTCAAGACAATTATGAGACCCTTAATAAGCCCGGAAAAAAACTTTCCTGATGGAAATTTCCAAAAATCGTTCGGGGGTTCCGGCCTAAAGGATCTCTTTTATAGCGGCGATCAGCTTCTCCTCGTCGGGAATGTAGAAACGCTCCAGGGGCGGGCTGGCGGGAACCGGTATGTCCGGCCCGGTGACACGTCGCAGGGGCGCTTTAAGACATGAAAAAGCCTCTTCCATAACCACAGCCGAGACCTCTCCGGCAAACCCTCCGGTGCGGGTCGCCTCATGGAGCACCACCAGCCGGCCGGTTTTTCGCACCGAGGAGAGTACGGTCTCCTTATCCAGCGGTGCCAGCGTGCGCAAATCCACCACCTCGAGCTCGACGCCCTCCTGGGAGAGGCGATCTGCGGCCTTCAGGGCGACCCCCAGCATCTTGGACCACGTCACCACGGTGACAGTCTCTCCCTGCCGCTTGACATCGGCTTTGCCGATGGGCGTCAGATATTCCCCATCGGGAACGGGACCGGGGGCGAAGTAGAGCGTCATGTCTTCGATGAAAACAACGGGGTTTTCGTCTCGAATGGCTGATTTGAGCAGCCCCTTGGCATCGGCCGGGGTCGAGGGCATCACCACCTTCAGCCCCGGACAGTGTGCGAGCCAGGCCTCCAGATTGTGCGAATGCTGAGATCCGGCCCCAAAGCCCGCTCCGCTCTTTATGCGCACGACCAGGGGAAACGATGACTTGCCCCCGGACAGGTATCTGAGCTTGGCCGCATGGTTGACGATCATATCTGAAGCGAGCGTGAAGAAGGGATTGAACATGATCTCCACCACCGGTCTCAGCCCTGCCGCCGCCGCGCCGACGGCGAGCCCTGCAATGGCAGCCTCCGAGACCGGGGTGTCCTTCACCCGCGCTGCTCCGAAATCCCTCAGCAGACCCGCTGTCGGGAGCATCGGGTTATCCATGATGCTCACCCCGACCCCTTCACCCGCGACAAAGACACCGGGGTCCCGCATCATTTCTTCTCGAAGGGCTTGATTGACGGCCTGTCCCATTCCCAATTGCTGCATGGCGGTGTGCTCCTTTCCGATGATCGTAAACCGTTCGATGATTCTCAATGGACAAAGACATCTTCGAGGGCCTCTTCGGGCCTGGGATAGGGGCTGTCCTCGGCAAAACGGACCGCATCCTGTACAATCTCGTGTATCTTTGCTTCCATCTGCTGGATTTGCGGGGGAGTGACCAGCCCCTGGGCGAGCATATCGTCGCGAAGCTTTGGGATGGGGCATTTTTGCCGCCATGCCGCAATCTCATCTTTGGGTTGATACTGTTGCCGGTCGCTTTCTCCATGCCCGCGCCAGCGATAGGTCTTGCATTCGATGAGGGTGGGACCCCCCCCGGCGACGGCAAGGCCCCGGGCGTTTGCCACAGCGGCGTAGACCGCCAGCGCATCATTGCCGTCGACGACCTCCCCCGCCATGGCATAGGCGACGGCCCGTCCCGCAATGTCTTTTACACGGGTGTGCTCCTCATAGCGCTGGGCCCCTGCGTAATGATTGTTCTCGCAAATGAACAGAACGGGAAGCCGCCAGAGGCTGGCCAGGTTCAGCGCCTCGTGAAAAGAGCCTTCATCGGCGGCCCCGTCTCCGAACAGACAAACCGTTGCGGTGCTTTCCTTCCGGTACTGCTGGGCGAAAGCCACGCCGACGGCGATGGGCAGTCCGGCTCCGACCACCGTGGTTGTGCAAAGCGCATTGACCTCCGGCACCGCAAGGTGCAAGGTGCCGCTTTTTCCCTTGTTGCACCCGGTGCGCTTGCCGTAGATTTCCGCCATGAGCCCTCTTGGCTCGGCACCCCTGGATAGAAGATGATGGTGGCTTCGGTGGTTTGTGATGATGACATCATCGGGTCCAAGCGCGGCGCAGACCCCCGCGCCTACGGCCTCCTGCCCCGTGCCCAGGATCATCATCCCGGGAATTTTTCCCTGAATTTTGCACAGCTCGGTGAGCGATTCCTCGAATCGGCGGGAGAGGAGCATCGTCCGGAGCATCTCGACTTTTTTCTCCTTTGATACGTGCATGGGCATTCTCCTGTCAAAAAAGACATCGTTTTTATTTTCCACTTCTTCGTTTGATGGCACCATGGAATTCGCCCACGCGCAGGACGGGTTTGATGGTTTCCCCCCGTCGGGCATCGGCGATGGCCTGGTTGATCTGGCTAAAATCATAGAATTTTATCAGACGGTCAAAGGGAAACCGCCCTTCCCGGTGGAGCCGAATCAGCTTGGGAATAAAGCGTTGGGGTACGGCGTCTCCCTGGATGATGCCCAGGGCTCTCCGCCCTTCCGGAAGGCCACTGGGACCGTCGCCGCCGGTCAGGATCGCAACGGTGCCGTTGGGTTTCAGGACGACGGCGGCGATGTTGAGCAGCTCTGGATCGCCGGTTATTTCAAGCACATAATCAACCCCTGTGCCGGTGATCGCGGCGATGCGGGAGCCGATGTCCTGACGGCGGTTGTCGATGGTGTGGGTGGCGCCAAGCTCCCGGGCGAGTTTGAGCCTCATGGGATTGATATCGACCCCGATGATCGGGTTGGCCCCGACGATCCGCGCCGCCATGACCGCGGCCAGACCCACAGCACCGGTGCCGAAGACGGCAATCCCCGCACCGGCCGGAACCTTCAACGCGTTCATTACGGTGCCCGCCCCGGTCTGCATCCCGCAGCCAAGCGGTGCGAGAATCTCCAGCGGCAGGTCTGTGCCGACCTTGACAAGGTTTCGTTCCGTTGCCAGCGCATGGGTTGCAAACGAGGACTGGCCGAAAAAATGCCCGCGAACGCCGCTCTTATGCAGGGCGTTGGTGCCGTCCAGACGCTTGAATCCGAAATTGGCTTCGTAGAAGAATCGGCAGTCCGCAGGGTGTCCGCTCCGGCACCGAGCGCAGCGACCGCAGGACTGGTAGGTGAGCACGACAGGATCGCCGCATTTCACTCGGCTGATCGTCCCGCCGATCCGTTCCACTATGCCCGCGCCCTCGTGGCCCAGCACCACCGGGTCGGCTGCCCCGTTCCAGTGGTCGCACAGGTCGATGTCGGTCCGGCAGATGCCTGCGGCGACGATCCGCACCAGAATTTCGTCGTCCCGCGGCCCTTCCATCTCGAGGGTTTCGATACTCAAGGGGGCGCCCTGCCCGCGCAAAACGGCAGCCTGAATCTGTTTTTTCACCTCACACCCCCCGCCCCGGCGCGAAGCGGTGCCGGTTGGCGGACGCCCCACTGGGGTGGGGAAACCCCTTTCCGCTTAATGGCCGGCCCGTGGTCGGTTAAAAGGAGGATATCCCCAAAAACGGGATCGGTCAACCGTTTCAGACCCGCGGGCCGGAACGATGAAACCTTGCGGCCGTCATTTTTCCCTATACTTCTTTGGGTTTTTTCATTATGAGTGTTCCCTTGAGAGCGTTGCGGCTCTGCGTGAGTTTCGGCCCTTTCACGAGGCCATCACCATCGATAGGTTCACAGACATGGCGGAAGAATCCCAAGTCACCGACACAAAGGTCATTGTCTCTTTGACCCTGATTCATTTCATCGGGGATTTCTATTTTTCCTTCATCCAGCCGCTGGTTCCCGTGTTTATCGATAAATATTCCCTTTCGCTGACCCAGGTCGGTCTGATGGTCGGCATCAGCCGTTTTCTCGCTTTTATTGTTCAGCCCTCGGTGGGGTATCTCTCCGATCATTACCATACCCGGGGGTTTATTTTGGGCGGCCCCCTGCTGGCCATTGTATGCATCCCGCTGATCGGCATCGCCCCCAACTTTTTTGTGCTGCTGCTGTTCATATCCCTGGGGGCCGTGGGCAGCGCCATGTTTCATCCCGCGGTAGCCGGGATGGTTTCCGCCTATGCGGGTCGACACCTGGGGTTTTGCCTGTCCATCTTCAATATGGGGGGCACCCTGGCGTTCGGCCTCGGTCCGATTTTTATCACCTATTTTGTGGCGACCTTCGGGCTCGGCGCCACGCCGGTGACCATGGTGTTGGGGCTGGGGGTGATGGTCTACCTGTTTGTGGTGGTTCCGCTTCCCCAGAGCGAAGGGCTTCGGAGTCGCGGGTTTATCGGATCGGTGAAGGAGGCCCTCGGGGAGTCCTGGAAATCGATCGTTCTGATCTGGCTGGCCATGGTGGTGCGCTCGTTTGTGGTTCAGTCCTTTACGACGTTTTTGCCGGTCATGTACGACGAGCAGGGCCGGTCCCTGGTCGCTATCGGCGCCCTGGTGGCCATTTACACCATCGCCGGGGCGATCAGCGGGATGCTGGCCGGGCATCTGGGCGACCGGATCGGATTCAAGCCGATCTTCTATGTCAGCTACCTGTTGACCCCGCCCAGCCTCATCGCGTTGATCACCTTTTCGGGAAACTGGGTGTTTATCCATGCGTTTCTGGCCGGGTTCTTCGCCATGGCAACCCTTCCCTTGGGCATCGCCATGGCGCAGCGGCTTTCCCCCCGGGGAAAATCCATGGTCTCCAGCCTGATGATGGGGCTGGCCATGGGAACCGGTGGAATGTTGACCCCTTTTGCCGGAAAGCTGGGCGACCTTTTTTCTCTGCATACCGTGCTCATGTGGCTGGCGGTGATTCCCCTTTTTTCGATCGGTTTGATCTACAAGGTTGAGGAAAAACGGTAGAAGGATGACGAATCAAGGTAAAACCATGATTTGAAAAGGAGGTTACCATGAAAATGCATAAAAACCTGGTTTTTTTGCTGATCGTATCCCTGGGAATCGGCCTGATGATCGGGGCCGGCGTCGATGGTGCAGCCGCCGGACCGGTCAAACTGACCTACAGCAATTTTTTCCCCCCCACCCACGTTCAAAGCCAGCTTGCCGAGGCCTGGTGCAGGGAAGTGGAGAAACGGACCAACGGTGCGGTGAAAATCGACTACTTTGCGGGCCAGACGCTGACCAAGGCCCAGCAGTGCTACGATGGAACGGTGGAGGGGCTGTCCGATATCGGTTTTTCCGTCCTGGCCTATACCCGGGGCCGGTTTCCGGTGATGTCCGCCATCGACCTGCCCCTGGGGTATGCCAGCGGAAAGGCGGCCACCGAGGTCATCAACCGGGTGTACGAGAAATTCAAGCCCAAAGAACTGAGCGACACCCAGGTGATGTACCTGCATGCACACGGACCGGGGCTGGTCCACACAAAGGACAGACCGGTTCGCAAGCTGGAAGACATGAAAGGGCTCAAATTCAGGGCCCACGGAACCAGCGCACAGGTGGTTTCGGCTTTGGGGGGCACCCCGGTTTCAAAGCCGATGCCGGAAACCTATCAGATGCTCCAAAAAGGCGTGGTCGACGGCTCGGTGTATCCGCTGGAAGCCAACAAGGGGTGGAAGCTGGGCGAGGTGACGAAATATGGCACGGCCGCTTTTTCCGCGGCCTATACCTCCGCTTTTTTCGTCGTGATGAACAAGGACAAATGGAACGCACTGCCGGTCGACGTTCAACAGACCATCCAAAAGATCAACCGGGAGTGGATTGTAAAACACGGCGAAGCCTGGGACGAGAGCGACATGATCGGTATCCGGTATTTTCTCAACCAGGGAGGGCAGTTCATCGGGCTGGACGGCAAAGAGTCTGCTCGCTGGAAGGCGGCGGTCTCCCCGATCCTCGACGCGTACGTAAAGGAACTGGACGGAAAAGGCTTTAAGGGTCGGGAAATTGTCGATTTTATCATCCAGACGGTGAATGCGATCCAGTAGCCGGACCCGGCCGGGGTGGGTTTCCGCCCATCCCGCATCGATTCCAAAACAGGTTCTGACGAGCGTTCGATGCATGGTATAGGGAAAACCCTTCGTTGGATCGTTGATCAGCTGACACGCGCCGGGATGATCTGCCTGATGGGGATGGCGCTGCTGACCTGTGTCGATGTCGTGGGGCGATATTTCGGCCGCCCGGTGTTCGGATCCGTCGAGTTGGTCGGTTTCATGGCCACACTGGCCGTGGCCATGGCCTTGCCCTATACCCATCAGGTCAAGGGGCACATCGGGGTGGAGCTTGTCGTCCGGCTGTTTCCGCCAAAATTCCGGAGGATCATCGAGTTGTGCACCGGCATCCTCGGCATGCTGTTCTTTGCCCTGGTGGCCTGGCGAATTGCAGCCTATGGATACACCATACAAGCCTCCGGCGAGGTTTCCATGAGCCTTGAGTTCCCCGAATATGTGATCATCTACATGGTGTCGTTCTGTTTTTTTGTTTTTTTCCTGATGATCCTCGGCGACATCGTCCAGCAGATTGAAACGTTGAGGGAAGAGAAATGAACCCCACCTGGATTGGCGTCATCGGTATTTTTGTGATGCTCCTGATGTTTCTCACCCGGATGCCGGTGGCCTATGTGATGGCGCTGGTGGGGTATATCGGTTTTTCGGTGATGATGTCCGGGAAGGGAGGGCTCAATCTGCTGTCCCGGAGCATTTATGCATCCTTTTCCTCCTATGGGCTGACAACCATTCCGCTGTTCATTCTCATGGGACAGTTTGCCTTCAACAGCGGAATCAGCCGCAGGCTCTACGACACGGCATACCGGTATTTCGGCAGCATCCACGGGGGGCTCGCCATGGCTACCGTGGCGGCCTGTACGGCATTCGGCGCGGTCTGCGGATCGAGCCCGGCCACTGCGGCGACCATGGCGACGGTCGGTCTCCCGGAAATGAAGCGGTACCGATACGCCGATGAGCTCGCCACCGGTGCGGTCGCCTCCGGGGGAGGGCTGGGAATGATCATGCCCCCCAGCGTGGTGATGATCGTCTATGGGGTGATGACCGAGCAGTCCATCGGGGCCCTGTTCGTGGCGGGGATTCTGCCGGCTATCGTCATGACCCTGCTGTTTATCTTCGCCATTTATATCTGGTGCCGCTGCCGGCCCGAGCAGGGCCCCCCCGGAGAGAAATTTTCGTGGAACCGGAAGATACGGTCCCTGACCGGGACCTTGGACACCCTGGTGATATTCTTTCTGGTCATTGGGGGGCTTTTTTTCGGGCTCTTTACCCCCACCGAGGCGGCGGCCATCGGGGCCGTCGGGGTGCTGGTTCTGTCCCTGATACGCAGGCAGATCTCCTGGGATGGAATCATCAAGTCGCTCCATGAAACGCTCAGGACCTCCTGCATGGTGATGCTGCTGATCGCCGCTGCGGTCATCTTCGGCAATTTTCTCGCCGTCACCCGGATACCGTTCAACATCGCGACCTGGATCGGGGGATTCGATCTTCCCCCCTATATGATCATGGCCGCGATCATCGCCGTCTACCTCATCGGCGGGTGCATCATGGATGCCCTTGCGCTGGTCATGCTGACCATTCCGATTTTCTATCCGGTCGTAACCGACTTGGGATACGATCCCATATGGTTCGGCATCATCATCGTGCTGGTCACCCAGATGGGGGTGATCACCCCGCCGGTGGGAATCAACGTGTATGTGGTCTACGGGGTGGCCGAAGGGGTGATCGGCAGAGTCCCTCTGGAGGCCATTTTCAAGGGGATTGTCCCTTTCCTCCTGGCGGTGATTCTGGGAACCGTCATCATGATGATCTTTCCGCAGATCGTTCTTTTGCTGCCCCAACTCATGTACTAACAAAGGGGATCGGGTCTGCATGGGGATGGGAGAAACCCGAAAGGAATGCGCTATGGAAGCAAAGCGCCTGCTGGAAGCAAAGAAGATCCTCATCGTGGACGATGAACCGGACATACTGGATACACTGGAAGATCTCCTGCCCATGTGTACGGTGTCCAAAGCGTCAACCTTTCAGGAGGCCAAAGAGGCACTGGAGCGCCGGCCCTTTGATGTGGCCATATTGGATATCATGGGGGTGAACGGGTTTGATCTTTTGGAGATCGCGACCAAACGACGGATCCTCCCGGTGATGCTCACCGCATACGCATTGAGCCCTGAAGATATCAAAAAGTCCTACATGAAGGGTGCCGCCTATTACCTCCCCAAAGAAGAGATCGCGCATATCGCTTCCTTTCTAGAGGACATTTTGGAAGATGTCGCCGCGGGGAAAAACCCCTGGCAGCGCTGGTATCACCGGCTGGCGGCGTTTTGCGAGAAAAAATTCGGCCCGGAATGGAAAAGCACCGACAGGGAGTTTTGGGAAAATTTTCCCTTTTACTAAAAACCGGTTGAGGAAGACCCCATATTAACTGTTCCGAAACCGTATTTACCGGGTCGGCCTCCTCACCTCAACCCTCTCCCCCATGTTGGGAGAGGACATTACCCCAACCCTCTCCCCCATTTTGGGGGAGAGGGCAGGGTGAGGGGGCTATCTGTCAGGACAATTATGAGACCCTTAATAACCGCTGGTTAAGCCGCCCGCCATCCGGGCATCGGAAGGGGCAATCGCGTTGGCGCCGAGCCGGTATTTAGGCCTCGACCTGAGCACACAAAGCCTGACCGCTGTGCTTATCGATCCCATCGAAGGGGTGATCCAGGACATCGCCATCCGCTTTGATGAAACCTATCCCGCATACGCCACCCGGGGAGGCGTCATCATCGGTGACGATCCGACCCTTGTCCACGCGGATCCTCGGATGTGGGTGGAGGCCCTGGACGACATGCTGGGCATGCTGAAAGCAAGCGGAAGGACCGCAACGGTTCGGGCCATCGGAGTCTCCGCCCAGCAGCACGGGACGGTGTACTTAAACGCCAAAGCGTTCGGGCGGCTTTCTTCACCCGATCCCGATGCCCCCTTGTCGCGGCAACTGGCGGACATTTTCTCCCGCCCCACCTCTCCGGTCTGGATGGATTCCAGCACCCACACCGAATGTGCGGAAATTACCGAAGCCCTCGGCGGCGATGCGGCGGTGGCCGCGCTGACCGGGTCGAAGGCCACCGAGCGGTTTGCAGGCCCACAGATTCGTAAGTTCTGGAAACAGCAGCCGCAAGACTACGCCCGTACGGCCCATATCGCGCTGATCAGTTCTTTTGTGACGGCGCTTCTGATCGGCCGTCCGGCACCCATGGATGCGGGGGACGGATTCGGAACCAACCTTGCGGATATTCGAAACGGCCGGTGGAGTGAAGCGGCGCTGTCCGCAACGGCCCCCGGGCTGGGGGAGCGGCTGCCGGCGTTGAAGCGAAAAGATGAAGTCATCGGCAGGGTGTCCGGCTACCTTGTCCGGCGGTACGGGTTTGCCCCCGGAACCGCGGTCATTGTCGGCTCCGGGGACAATCCCTGCAGCCTGGTGGGCACCGGATTGATCGGCAATTCGGAAAAAAGGGCGATCAGCCTGGGGACCAGCGATACCTTCTTTGGATATCTTCCGGATCCGGTCTTGAGCGATCAATCGGAAGGCCACATTTTCGGAACCGCGGACGGCCGATACATGGCCCTGCTCTGTTTTAAGAACGGAAGCCTCGCCCGGGAGAGGATCCGGGACCGGTTCGGACTTTCCTGGAAAGATTTTTCCGAAATCCTCCTGTGCACCGCTCCGGGAAACGGCGGGCGGGTGATGCTGCCTTACCTTTTTCCGGAAATCACCCCGCTGGTTTTAAAACCCGGCCTGGTGCGGTTCGGCGGCCTTTGGCAAAGCGACCCGTCGGGAAATGTCCGGGCCGTTGCAGAAGCTCAAATTGCCGCCATGTACCTGCATTCCGCCTGGATGGGGGTACGGCCGCAACGGATTTTGGTGACGGCGGGCGGTTCTGAAAACCGCGGTCTGCTCAAGCTGATCGCAGACATGTTCAACGCCGAGGTGCGATCCTTTGAGGTCAAAGACAGTGCGGCCCTCGGCGCGGCCATCCGCGCAGCGCATTGCCTTTTGGGGATGGAGGGATCGCCCGTCGCCTGGGAGGAGCTCTCGGCGAAATTCGTTGGGCAAGGGGATGCCGTGACCATCAGGCCCGATGCGCGCGCGGCGGGCGTATACCAGGGGAGAGACGGCTTTTTGAGCGTCTATGCGGCGTGTGAAAAATACGGTTTGGGGCAGGGTGAAGCGCCCGATGAAATAATCGCTCGGTTCAGGCGCGCATTTCCGTGCGAATGAAAGAAGGGGTGAGATGATGTCGACCATTCAGCGTATCGCCATTTCAACCGGCGGGGGGGACGCCCCGGGGCTCAACGCCGTGATCCGGGCCATTGTTTTATCGGCGTTAAACCGGGGCTGGGAATGCTTCGGTATCCGGGACGGGTACAACGGCCTGCTGGTGCCGGAACTTTACCCCCAGGGGGGACTCCTGCCCTTGACGCGGCAATCGGTGCGCGGGATCACCCACCTGGGGGGGACGATTCTTGGAACCACCAACCGGAACGACCCCCTGCACTTTCCGGTCAGGGGACCAGACGGGAAAATGGATGAAAAGGACCGAAGCGATGAGCTGGTTGAAAAATTCCATGCGAAACGGCTGGATGCCCTGGTCGCCATCGGGGGTGACGGATCATTGGCCATCGCGGAGGTTTTGCATCGGAAAGGGGTGCAGGTCGTGGGTGTTCCCAAAACCATCGACAACGATCTGGACAAGACCGTGATCACCTTCGGCTTCGATACGGCCGTGCATTTTGCCACCGAATGCATCGATCGGCTTCACTCGACCGCCGAGGCGCATCGGCGGGTCATGGTGGTGGAAGTCATGGGAAGATACGCGGGCTGGATAGCACTCAATGCCGGGGTTTCCGCCACGGCCGACATCATCCTGATCCCCGAGATTCCTTACGACATCGGTAAAGTGGCCGAAAAGATCATGGAACGCGAAGGCGTCGGACGCAATTTTTCGGTGATCGTGGCGGCTGAAGGTGCGGTGCAGAAGGGGGGTACCCACACGGTGGTTGCCGAGAAAACCGCGGGCAAGGCCGAGAGGCTGGGGGGCATCGGCCGGAAGTTGAGCCTTGAGATCGAGGCCATGACCGGAAAGGAGGCCCGCGAGGTGGTGCTGGGGCACCTGCTTCGCGGCGGCACGCCCACCTCGTTTGACCGGCTGCTTTCCCTTCGATTCGGTGCGGCAGCGGTTCGCGCACTGAGCGCGGGAGCTTCCGGCGTGATGGTGGCCCTGGACCCGCCGACGGTAAACTACGTCCCGCTGAGCGAATCGATCCGGCGGATGAAGACCGTTCCGCTGGACTGCGATACGATTCTAACGGCCCGGGATCTGGGGATCAGCTTCGGGGATTAGTCTTTTTTAAATTCGGTTTGCAACATACATCACCGAATTTTTGGCCCAGAGCACTTAGCCGTCACAGCAGCGTGCGATACAGGTGTCCCAGGGTCTGGGCCGGATTTCGCTGCTTCATCAGTCTGGCCATTTCCTGCCGATCGATCCGATCGGCCAGGGCTTCGAGCCTGCGGGTCACCCCACTGACCGTATTAAAGGTCTCCACCGTATCGATCTCCTTGGACATGACATCATAGGCATACCAGTCGTGGGTGTATCCCAGTTCTTTGAGGTAATAGAAAAATTCGATGAATTCCCAGAAGTGGAAGGCGCCCGGCATCAGGTCCCAGTCGAAGTTCCGGTCGTTGTCGTTGAGGTGGATATAAAAGAGCCTGCCGGCCCGGGCCAGCAGGGCGGCGGCCTGGGCCGGGCGCTCGCCGGTTTGTATCGAGTGGCCGAAATCCAGGGTTGCGCCCAGGTTTTCGACCCCAACGGCCTGGCAGAACGCCGCGGTCTCCCCGGCCGATGCAAAAAGGCACCGGACCCGCGGATCGTTCCATTTGTACTCGATGCACACCTTGACTTCCCCGGCGTACGCGCAGATGGCGGCAAAGGTCTCTTCCGCATACCGGTAGGCGTCGATATAGTTCATCTCAAAGGCATAATCGTGGCCGTCGTTGAGCGGGCAGGTGGTAATCCGTTTGACCCCGATCTCCCCGGTCAGGTCCAGGGCGCGCTTGAAATCGTCCACCACCTCACCCCGTTCGGCCGCTGATTCGGATGTGAATGCACCCCGCCACCATTTCCCCGTGCGACGCGAGCGCACATTGACCGAGGACACCCCCAGCCCATGGTCGGAGAGGAGTTTCTTGAGCAGATCCGGATTTTCGAAGTCGGCCGGGTAACATAGTTCGAGTCCTGCGATTCCCTCGATCCTTGAAGCCAGTCGGAATTTTTCTTCCAGCACGCGTTCTTCTTCATATACCATGTAGCGGTTTCTAACCCCCCCAAGAAAAGCGGAAATGATGGCCAGCTTGTTCATGCAACCCTCCTTTTTAAGAACCCGAGATTAAAACCTTGCTTAAATAATCATAGATTTCTGCCGTATTGCCGTCCTGCTGGATCAGGTTTTCGAGTGTGTCTTCACCGATCCTTTCCAGAAGGGTGATCATCCGCCGGATCATCCGGGTGTTGGTGCCAAAGGCATCGACCGGACCGAATTGCTTGGGTGCGATGTCGCCGCCCAGCCACCCGGCGTATCCGGTTTGGTTCAGGGTATAGAGCAGTTCCAGCCAGTGCCAGAAATGCACCGTGCCGGAGATCATGTCCCAATCCCCGCCGTCTCCGGTGTTGTCGTTGGTATGGACATAAAACAGCCTTTCCTTGCCGGCCAGCAGGGCGGCCGATTCCGCCGGGGATTCCAAGGCGGCAAAGCTGTGGCCGATGTCCAGGTTGGCACCGATATTGGGGACGTCGACCTGGGCGCACAGGTGGAGAATCTTCCCGACATTTCCCAGCAAAATTCTGGAATGCGGCTCGTGGGGCTGGTATTCCAGGGCCAGCTTCACGTCCTTGCGATAAGAGGCGACGGCTTTGACCGATTCGATGAAATGGCCCCAGGCATCCGTATAATCGATCTGAAACGGGTAGTCGTATCCCTCGGCCAGCGGGCAGGTGGAGACCAGGTTCGCCCCGAGGTCGGCCGCCGCATCCATCCCTTCCCGGAGCATGCCGACGGCGCGGGCGCGTGCATCCGCGCTTTTGGCGGACAGGGCCCCGTACCGGAAATGGACGGCATCCTTGATGTCCACATTTACCGCAGCGCAGGCCAGCCCGTGATCGGTGAGCAGCTTTTTCGCAAAGCCGATGTCCTTAAGATCGACGGGATATTTGAGCTCCACCCCGTCGATTCCCTCGATCCGGGAGATGAGATCGAATTTTTCCTCCAACGTCCGATCCGGCTGGTATTCGGTAAAGCGATCCCGCCGCCTGCCGAAAAATCCGGCGTTTACACAAAACCTCCAGGTTTTCATATCGGACCTCGTTCGGTTCGGGTTCCCCGATTGCAATTCTTTATCGAGTCGGTCGGATGTTCGTAACCCTGAACTCAAGGCTCAAGGCTGAAAACCCAAAGGGAACCATCCGTCCCCTTCAGCAGTGCGTGAGCTTCCATCGCGTTTACCCCTGTATCGCATCGGCCACGGCCCCGGCAAAGGCCTGTGTTCCCAGGGGGCCGCCAAGATCGGGGGTGCGTTTTTGCGGCACGGCAAGCGTTGCATCGATGGCCGTATCAATGGCTTTTGCGGCATCGACCCAGGCGTTGTTTTGACGTTTTGCGCCGATGAATTGGAGCAGCATCGCCGCAGAAAGGATCAGCGAGGTCGGGTTGGCCTTGTCCTGGCCGGCGATATCCGGGGCCGACCCATGCTGGGCCTGGGCCGCCGCCAGGGTGTCGCCGGCATTGATGGATCCGGCGAGCCCCAGGCTGCCGGAAAGTTCCGATGCCAGATCAGACAGGATGTCTCCATAGAAATTGGTGGCGCAGATCACGTCGAACCGAGCCGGTTCCCTCACCAGATAAGCCGTCATCGCATCGATGATGATTTCATCCAGCGCCACTTCGGGAAACTCCTTTCCGACCTTTCTGACCTCGCGCAAAAAAAGCCCGTCGGTGAGGATCATGCAGTTGGCCTTGTGAACCGCGGTCACCTTTTTCCGGCGCGTCATCGCCAGTTCAAAGGATCTTCGGGCGATCCGCTCGCAGGCAAACGCGGTGATTTTCCGCAAAGACATGGCGATGTCGTTTGTCGGCATGAACTCCCCGGTGCCGGCCACCATGTTTCTGTCCCCGTAAAAACCCTCGGTGCTTTCGCGCATGATGACCAGATCCATTTCTCCGTGGCCGCGCCCGAGCCCCTTTCGCGTGCGGGCCGGGCGGACATTGGCATAGAGATCCAGCTTTACCCGAAAGGCCGCGGATACGTTGATCCCCCCTTGATCCCGGGGCGGGTAATCCAGATGGGAGATGGGCCCGAGAATGATCCCGTCGGACCGCCTGGCGGTTTCCAGCACATCCTCCGGCAGGGTGGTGCCGGCCTTTTCCAACGCCGCAAAACCGATGTCTTTGAAGGTGTATTCGAGACCCAGGGAGAATTTTTGATTTACCCTGTCAAGAACCGTCAGGGTCGCTGTTGTGATCTCTTTTCCGATACCGTCGCCGGGTAGGACCAAAAGTTTCATTTCATACCTCGTTTCCTTCAGGGTGTCGGTTTTCGACCTTTCCTTTCAGCCTTGAGCTTGCACCTTTCAACTCTTTACATCAACAGCTGGGGTAAAAAAAGCACCAGCTGTGGAAACAGGATCAGCAAAAAAACGACCCCCAGGGTAATCGCTACATAGGGCAACACCAGAACCACCAACCTCTCAAAGGTAACCCCCGTCACCCGAACCAGGGCGTAGAGCACCATTCCCACCGGCGGGGTCAACAGCCCCAGGGTTAAGGCCAGGGTCATCACCACCCCGAAATGGATCGGATCGATGCCGAACTGCTCTGCGGTTGGCAGCAGGATGGGGGTGAGGATCAGGATGGCGGGGGTCTGTGCCATGAAAAAACCGACAACCAACCAGAAAAGCGTAAAAAGCATCATGAGAACGGTGGGGTTGCCGGTCACCTGGGTCAACAGACTGGCCAGCTCGTTGGGAACTTGACCCCGGATCATGACCACGCCGAAGGATGACGTGAATGCGATAATGAGCATGATCACCGAACAGTCCACCATCGTGCCCCTGATTTCTTTCAAAAGATGCCGTATCCCGTACTCCCGGTAGACAAAAAGGCCCAGAAATATGGCATAAAAGGCGGCCACGGCAGCGGCTTCGGTGGGGGTGAACACCCCCGTGTAGATGCCCCCGACGATGATGACCGGGGTCATCAGCGGGAAAAAGGCGCGGCGCAGGGCGACCCACAACTCTTTGAAGGTGGCCAATTTTCCCGATGGAAAGTTATAGCGATGCGCACAGTAGGCAACATATGCCATAAACGCCAGGGCCAGGAGAACCCCGGGGACGATTCCCCCCATAAACAGGGCGCCCACCGATGCTTCGGCCTGGACCCCATAGGCCACCATGGCAATGCTGGGGGGGATGATGGGGCCGATCAGGGAGGATGCGCCGGTGATCGCCGCGCTGAAATTCCGGCTGTATCCTTCATCCAGCATCGCTCTCATCTCTACGGCGCCCAGGCCCACCGCATCGGCTGTCGCCGATCCCGACATGCCGGCAAAAATCATGCTGGCCAGCACATTGGCATGACCGAGGCCCCCTTTTAAGGGCCGGACGGTGAGGCTGACAAAGCCGAACAGGCGGGTGGTGATGCCCCCGGTATTCATCAGCCGCCCCGCAAGAAGAAAAAACGGGATGGCCAGCAAAAGAAAGTTGTCGATTTTTGCAAAGGCCAGCCGTGCCAGCATGGAAGAGACCCGGGGATCCGACACCCCCCCGAAGAGGTGGGCGGCGCCGAGGATCGAAACAATCCCGGCGCCGAAACCCACGGGAAATCCAATGACGATGAGAACCACCAGGCCGGCTGCCAGGACGATATAGGTAATCATGGTTGCCCGCCTGTTCTCAAAACGGTTACGTTTTCACGAATGGATAAAAGCACATAGAACATCATAAACAGGATCGCGACAAACTCTCCGAGATAGAGATAGCCGGTTCGGACCCAGTCGATTGCAATCATGTAGGAGCCCCAGGTCATCCTGGTCATCGCGAGGGTCCCCCGGGCAAGAAAGCCGAGGAATAGCAGGATGGACGTGTTGTAAAGGATCTGCCCGACGGCCTGGGTCTTATGGGGCAGCTTCTTTAGGAGAAAATCGACCACGATGTGCTCTTCCTCGCGAATGGCGATGGCAATCCCCAGAAACATCGTCAAGATAAAAAGAATTCGGGCCAGTTCTTCCGTCCAGGGAACGGAGATTTCAAGTGCATACCGGAAAAGCACCTGGCCGCCGGTTGACAGGAGCATTCCGATGAAGCCGATCAGGGTGATCACTTCCAGCACCCCATCCAACCAGCCGAGCAGGCCTTGCGGTGTGGGATCATTCATCGCGGCGCCTTTCTGACGCATCCATCGCCCCCATTCCATTGGATCCGAAGCGGACGACGGTTGACGATTGGATCAGGAGATTATTCGTATTTGGCGATCTCTTCGAGAATGCCGGGTCTGCATTTTTCAGCGGCAAACTTCTTAACAATGGGTTCCGCTATCTTTTTGAATGCAGCGGCATCCGGCTGGATCACCTCAACCTTTCCCGTGGCCACCATCTTCTTCAGCAGCGTGTCGGTTTCGGATTTAACCGTTTGATTGAGCCAGCCGATGGCATCATCCAGGGTGCCGAAGAAAATTTTCCGTTGATTTTGGCTCAGTGAATCGATGAATCCCTTGTTTGCGGAAACGATCCAGTAGCTCCAGACATGGCTGGTCAGGTCGATGTATTTTTGGACTTCAAAAAACTTGTTTCCCCATATCGTGGAAATGGGGTTTTCCTGTGCGTCGAAAACCCCCTGACGAAGGGCGCCGTAAAGCTCCGAAATCGATAGAGGACCCGGCAACGCCCCGCAGGCCTTGAAAATGGCTTCCCGCAGGGGGTTGGTTACGCGGATTTTGACGCTTTTCATATCTTCCGGTTTGCGGATGGGCACATTGGAGGTGAGTTGTCTCGCACCCCGCGAACCGACACCGATGATGGTGATTTTGTATTGTTCTTCAAGCTTTTTGTTGAGTTCCGCTCTCAGCGGTCCGTTCCAGACTCGAAAACCGTGTTCCTCGTCTTTGTAAACGAATTCGGCCTCCATGCACTGGTATTCCCTCAACAGATGATGAACGACCACCGGGCCGGCCACGTGAAGCTGAATTTCGTTGGCCGTCAGCTGCTGCAGGAGCTGTTTGTCACCCCCCAGCGCCCCTCCCGGAATAAAGGTCATGTCCAGCTCCCCTTTGGATGCTTCTTTCATCGCCTTTTGCCAGCGCACCATGGCAAGCGAGCTGAAATCCTTGGGGCCGTTTGTCGTTGCAAAGGTAAACTTGACCGTTTCCGCGTAGCTTGCGGGAACGATCAGGCCGATGATCGCCAACAGAACCAGATAACGTACACCGTTTTTCATTTCGACCTCCCTTCGGTTGGTTGACGGTTTTTTCTGCACTTGAAGAACCCGAAGAAACAATTTTTTCGCACCCAAAGCTTTCGATGTTTTCGAGGATTACCTGAAACGCAAGATCTCGCTTTTCAATTTCAATCGCACGTAGGACCTGGGGGTGGCGTTGTATGGAGGCGAAATTCCAGGCCTCTCCGTGCTTGGGGTGGACGGTGGAAGCGCACTTGGCCTGCTTGATCCTTTCCCAATGGAAAAATCAAATCGTTCAGTGTCTCTTTTTCGATTGCATGGTAGAGGGCTTGATTGAACTCATCATCCAGTTTCTCGTTGCGCTGGACATAGACGGTTCTAAGTGCTTCGGCCAGTTCTTGGACCGGTTCATCGAGGCGGGTTCGGGTTGCTTCATCCATTCGATCTGCAGCCGACCGAATGGCCGCCTCTTTTAAGATCTTACGGACATCGAATAGTTCATCCAGAAGTTTTCAGGAAATCGGTCGAACGATCACCCCGCGGCGCGTTCCGTTGACCGCTATGCCCATTTGCATCCCGTCTTACAGAAGGATCGTATTATGGAAGAGCCATAGGCATGTCAAGTTTCTTTTTGACAATCTTGACAGAAAAATTCATAGGATGTAGGATGTCATACAATTAAACCCCTGATCATTCCACTCGAGGCCCAATGACACAGAATCCTTTCCCAGGATCCATCAGCCCCTTAAACCGGGAATCGGTTTCCTCTTCGATCATGAATCTTGTCACCGACTATCTTTTATCCAGAAAATTGAAACCCGGCGACAAGCTTCCCACGGAAGCCGAACTTGCCCAGCGGTTCGGGGTGGGAAGAAATTCCGTCCGGGAGGCCGTGAAAATGCTGTCGTCTTTGGGGGTGGTGGAGATCCGGCGCGGGGTCGGAACCTTTATCCCTGAAACCATGTCCGATTCCGTGGTGAATCCCATCATCCTGGGGCTGGTCTTCGAGCAGGGAACCTCACGGGATCTGATCGAACTGCGGCTCTATCTGGACACCTGCGTGGCGGAGCTGGTCATGAAAAAGGCGACCCGGGACGATCTTAAACGCTTGGAGGAGGCCAACCTCCGGCTTAAAGTCGCTGCGGAAAAATCCCCGAAAGATTCACGAGCCCTTCGAGACCTGGATCTGGATTTTCACCTGACCATGCTCGAGACCACCGGAAACAACCTTCTGTTTAAACTCGGAAAAGCGATCTACACCCTTTTTATGGCCGCCATTGAAAAGACCGTCACCGCAGACCCGTACATGGCGTTTCGCAACCACCAGCTGGTTTTGGAGGCCATCAAGAAAAAGGACAGCGCACTGATCAAGGAATTTATCGGCGAATCGCTCGCTTTCTGGATGGCCACCATTGCCGAGGAGAGCCTCAACGACCAGCCATCGGAAAGGTAAATGCTGTTATGGCACCCATCATATCCGTCAACACCATGGCCTACCAGGGATATGCGCTGGACGTGGCTCTGAATGAAATTTCAGCCCTGGGGGTCACCCATGTCGAGCTGTCGTATACAAAGGGTTACGCCGAAGGGGTGAGCGAAGACTCTTTTTCGGAAAAGAACGCCAGGGCCGTCAAATGGATGCTTGCCGACGCCGGGCTTGCAACCATCGCGCTGGGGGGGCACCTGGATCTGGGTGCGGAAGGCGCCGTCGATGCGTTCAAGCGGCGCATCGGTTTTGCAAAGGAAATCGGTGCCGGCATCGTTCACACCAATGCCGCCCAAATTCCGCTTCAGGATCGCTTTTACCGGAACATCGGGGTGCTGGCCGGCTTTGCGGCAGCCTGCGATATGCTCATCGCCCTGGAAAACCCCGGGGACGGAAAGGATGCCCTGGTTCATTCGGGACAATCGGGCGCTGCCGTCGTTGAGACAATCGGTTCTCCGTCCGTTCGCCTCAATTATGATGTCGCCAATGCGTATTCCTATTCAGCCGGACGGGTGCTGCCCGAATCCGACATCCGCCATGCACTACCCTACCTTTCGCACCTGCATTTCAAGGATATGATGAAAATTGAAGGGGGCTGGATGTTTTCGGAAATCGGAAAGGGGGTGATTGATTATCCGAAACTCTTTTCGGTGCTTTCCGTGAAATCGGTGGGGGTACCGATCGGCATCGAACTGCCGAAAAATTATCAAAGGAACGAGAATTTCAAGATGCAAAAAATTTCTGCACCGCCGGATCTTGGCCGAATCAACCGGATGATCAAAGGGTCATTGGATTTCATCAAAAAAGGACTCAACGTTTAACGCCAAACCGTATACGCTGCACAGGGAGGAGCCGCCATGCGAGTCGCCAGAGGGTGGGAAGAAAAAGGGGTTACGATTCAGGAACCCTTCAGGAGAACCATCAAGACAATTTTTTCTCCGGACCCAGAAAAGGGGGGGATCAAGGAGTTGTTGTTTACCCATGCCATTTTGTATCCCCACAGCCAAACCGACTACCACACCCACGACCGGCCGGAGCTGATCTATGTGGTCTACGGTCGCGGCCTGAGCATCTGCGACGGTAAAGAGATGGAGATCCAGACCGACGTGGCGCTGTGGGTGGAGCCCGGAGAAAAGCATCAGATCAAGAACACCGGGGATGAGACCATGAAATTGGCCACCGTATTTGTGCCCGGATTTTCAATGAAAGACAACATCAAACGCTGTCAGGATGCGGCCGAAAGAGAAGCATCCTAAAGGAATGCGATCCATTTTTCTTTACCCCTTACCTATCAGGAGGCGTATCATGATCAGAAAACACCAATTTCTGCGGGTCGTCTTGTTGGCGTTTTTTGTGACCGCAAGCATGCATGGCGTGGGGTTTTGTGAAAAGAAAGTGCTCAAGCTGGGCAATGTCCAGCCCCCTACCATGGTCGTGCAGAAGGGGCTCCAGAAGCTGTCGGATCTGGTAAAGGAGCGGACCGGCGGGCAGATCGACATCGAGGTCTATCCGGCATCGCAGCTGGGAACCGAACAGGAAATCCTGGAGGGGGTGCAGCTCGGGACCATCCACATGTTTGAAGGCAGCAGCGGGTCGGCCGGACGATTTCTTCCCGAACTGGAGGCCTTTGCCGGGCCGTTTATCTGGCGGGATACCGATCATATGCTCAAGGCCGGCCGGGGGGCCATCGGAAAACATCTCAGGGACCGATTGATCAAAAGCCACGGCATGCGGATTCTGGACTTGGGCTGGGTGTTCGGAAGAAGAAATCTGACCACCAAGTCAAAGGCGGTCTATACCCCCCCTGACATGAAGGGGCTCAAAATACGCGTGCAGCCGACCAAGATCTATCTTGAAATGATCCGTGCGATGGGGGCAAACCCCACCCCCATCGATTGGAAGGAAGTTTACATGTCCCTTCAAACCGGGGTTGTGGACGGCCAGGAGAATCCCATCAGCATTATCTATTCGGCAAAACTCTACGAGGTGCAGAACTATCTGATGCTCACCGCCCATATCACCCAGAACCAGGTCATCATCATCAATGAACAGTTCTTCAAGGCACTTACCCCTGCGCAGCAAAAAATCATTGAGGATGCCGCCATCGAAGCCGGAAACTTCCAGAACGATCTGATCGACGAGTACGAAAACAAGGATCTGGAGCTTCTGAAAAAAGCGGGAATGAACGTAATCGGGGCAAAGGAAGGCCTGGATCGGGACGCATTCGTCAGGGCCACCCAATCGGTATTCGATATGTTCAAGGACAAGTGGGAGCCGGGGTTTGTGGACAGGTTGCGGGCGGTAAAATAGGGCCGTCAGGGGAAAACCTTTCAGCGCGGCGCTTCCGAACCGCCGGGAGCGCCGCTTTTAAACGACCCGCAAAGGAAGCCGGTGTGCTCAGACAAATGAATCCGGTACCCGATGGATGGAAACGATGGGCCTCCCTGCTCGAGTACATTCCCGAGTTTGTTCTGGGCGTTACCGTTCTCATCACCACCGTCACCATTTTTTCCCAGGTCATTTTCCGGTACGTGTTCAATGCGCCCATTTACTGGGCCGATGAGTTTGCCGTGCTTGTTTTCGCCTGGATGATATTCCTGGGCACCGTGGTCGCCACGCGGAAAAACGACCATATCAGCGTCGATACGCTCACCCGGTTGCTGCCCAAACGCTTGAGGGCAGGGATTGCCGCCGTCACCCATACCCTCATTTTGCTGGTCTTGATCCCCATCTTTACCGAGGGGGTTCGATTGACCGCCAAAACCGCCGGGCTGCTCTACCCGGCCATGGAGATCTCCCGGGCATTTCTCTACATTTCGCTCCCGGTTACGGTGCCCCTGATGGGGGTCTACTTTATTCGGATCATCCTTTCCAACCTCCGAACAGCATTGGCAAAACCGGAGAATTAGCCCCGTGGTCGCTCTTCTCATCATCGGTCTTTTTGTTTTTATCGCGCTGAACATTCCCATCTCCTTTTCCATGATCCTCACCTCGGTGCTTTACCTGTTGCTGAAAGGAGACATCCCGCTTGTGGTCACCGCCCAGCGGATCGCCGTCGGAACCGACCAATATCTTTTGCTGGCCATCCCTTTCTTTTTCCTTGCCGGAGAGCTGATGAATGCCGGGGGAATCATGGACCGGCTGGTTCGCTTTTCCAGAGCCCTGGTGGGGCACATCCCCGGCGGGCTCGGGCATGTCAATGTCGTCGCCAGCATGCTGTTTTCGGGAATTTCCGGATCGGCGGTTGCCGATGCATCGGGCCTGGGGATGCTCGAGATCGAGATGATGCGCAGAAGCGGGTACGACAACAAGTTTTCCGCGGCCATCACCGCGGCTTCGGCAACCATCGGACCGGTGATCCCTCCCAGCATTCCGTTTGTCATTTACGGCGGGATTACCGGGGTTTCGGTGGGAAAGTTGTTTCTCGGTGGAATCATACCGGGCCTATTGATGGGGCTGTTCCTGATGCTTTCGGTATATCGGCTGGCCGTAAAGCGGGGATATGAAAAGAGCCCGCGGGTGCCGTTTCTCCAACTGGTCAAAGAGTTTCTGCGTTCCGTACCGGTTCTGGTCTTGCCGTTTATCATCGTGGGCGGGATTCTCAGCGGCGCGTTCACCCCCACGGAAGCCGCGGTGGTGGCCGCGATCTACGCCTTTGTGGTCGGGACCGTGCTGTTACAGGAGATCCGTCTGAATCAGCTGTTTCCCATCATGATCCAGGTGGGACTCAATGCATCGAAACTTCTGTTTATTATCGCCACCGCATCTCTTTTCGGATGGATCATGGCCCGGGAAGGGGTTCCGCTGCTGATTGCAAACACCTTTCTTTCCATTTCCAAAAACCCGTATGTGGTGTTGTTTCTGATCAATCTGCTGCTGCTGGCACTGGGCTGTTTCATGGAGCCGATTACCATCATGATCATCCTGGTACCGATTTTAACGCCGCTGATTGAGACCCTGGGAATCGATTCGGTTCATTTCGGTGTGGTTATTACGCTGAATCTGATGATCGGGCTGATCACCCCGCCGCTGGGGATGGTGATGTTTGTGGTGGTCAATATCGCAAACGTTCCGATTGCACAGCTGACCCGTGAATTGTTGCCCTTTTTGGCGGCCCTGTTGATCGTGTTGTTTTTAATCACCTACATCCCGTCGCTGGTGTTGTGGATCCCCAACCTGTTGATGCCGGCCTGAAAGGGAGAAAAATGATGCTTCCGGCCATCCCTTTGGAACAGCCGGCCGGAGCCGGGCCGATCCCACCGGCGGCAATCTTCTCCCGCATCCGGATTCATTCCAGTTTCGGCGCGATCAGGATGTTGACCCGCCGGTTCTTTGCGCGACCCTCGCTGGTTTCGTTTGAGGCGACCGGATCGTAATACGAACGGCCGGCGGCCTCGAGAGCGGCAGGATCTAGGCCGATTTTATACTGCAAATATCGGACGACGGCTGCGGCCCGTGCGGTGGAGAGCTCCCAATTGGTCGGAAAGATCTGCCGGAATGCCCGTTTGATGGGAAGGTCGTCGGTATGCCCGATGACAAGGATTTTGCGGCTCTCAACATTTTTTAGAATCGTACCGACTTTTCTCAAGACCTTTTCCCCCCTGGGGCTGATCGAAGATTTCCCCAAATCGAACAGAATGCGATCGGCAAATGTAATAGAGAGTTTCTCCTTGAGCCTTTCAATGGTGACCTCCTTGGTTTTGATCTCTTTTTCGAATTTCGAGGCCATCGCGGTGTACTCGGACTGCAACCGATGCATGCGTGTTTTGAGTTGGTCCTCTTTTTGCTCCAGTTCCGAAAGGAGTTCCTGGAGCTGTTGCCTGCCGCTTTGCCCCTTTTTGATTTCCGTCTCGAGGGAAAGGGCGAATGCTTTGGCGTTGATCAACTGTTCTTTCAGACCCTCAACCTTCTGCTGTTCCGCCAAAAGGCCCTCATGGAGTGATTCTGCGCGTGCGCCGGCCTGCTGAAGCTGCTCGGAAAGGGCGGCAATATTTCCATCGCGATTCCGCAGTTGCGCCTCCAGCTTGGCAACCTCCGCATCATGAAACGATTTGAGCTGTTCGTGTGCGTTCTGAAGGGCGTCCTTTTCTTTTCTTAACCCCTGGATTCGACCGCGAAGGTCTGCGGCTTCTGCCCGCACAGACGCCGCTTCAGCCTTGAAAGTTTCCGCCTGCGAAGTCATATCCGCAAGGGTCCCCTCAAGGGACGTCATGCGCCGGGCCTGATCCTCAAGGCGCTTTTGCAACTCGGCGACAGTGGCCTCGTGGCTTGCCCGCAACTGCTCCAGCCGGTCGATGAGCTGATTTTTTTCTTCAACGCTTTTCTCCAATTGACCGGCAAGCCCGTCCGCCTGGGCCTGGGCGGATGCGACCACCGCTTTTAATTCAGCCTCCCGGGCTGCAGCCTGCCCAAACTTTGCTTCGATCCGATTTATGTTTTCGCTGTTTTGATCCTTGAGGCGATCGGTTTCCTGTTCCAGCTGCGCGGTCTTTTCAAGCAAGGCTTCCACATTCTGTTCGCTTATCGCAAGCGCTTTCCGGGCACTCCGGTATTTTTGGAAAAGCAGGACTTCGGAGCCTGCAACCGCAGCCAGCAGCAGAGACAGTGCGATGAGTGCGCCTTTTTTCATTGATTTCCTCCTCTATTCAAGCGTTGTGTCGGTTCGTCCGGCCCTGAGGATGGATCACAAAAAAGATAGATTCGATTCAGGTTCCATTGGCCCTGGATCGAAACCCGCCGCAATTCAAGGTGCGCTGTCGAGGGGGGGAGGGAAAGAGCGGTCTGTCACCTGTTCTGATCTTGCGACGGATGCAAGGATCCCGGCACGGAAAACCCGTGCCGCTGGGCGAGCCTCTCCAACATCTGGGCGAAACCGGCTCCCATCGTAAAGATCGAACCGATGTCGAGGTTCCGGTCCGCCGTTTCATCGAAAAATAGATGGAGACTGGAAGCGAGGCCTTCTTCGGGGGACCAGTAGCAGACCATGACAGGAACCTTGGGAAGCGGGTGCAGCACCACGGATATATCGGATTGAAATCGCTTTTCCACCTGTTTTCCGTTGAAAATATGCACCAGGTCATCGAAAAGGTCGGTGTAGACATCGGCCACCCGCTTCATGGGCGCTTCGCATCGTTTCTGGAAAAGCGGATACCGCTCCTTCCCGTCTTTCAGTTCCCGGAACGACACCCAGGTTCCGGTGGGTGCCAGCCCCCGGCCATGAACAACGTAATGTAAAAACGGGACGGCCACCCATGGATTGATGTGGATGTCCGCATACAGGTTCCCTGCTCTATCGACACCGAAATCCTTGCCGAGCACCTTCACCGTCAGCCTGCCCCCCGAGAACCGCCCCCCGGTCCTTTGGGCCGCAATGGATAGATCCAGCCCGGCCACTTCGCTTTTCAGCTTTTCCAGGTATTCGTCTCTGGTCTGCTCGGTCGTATCCTGATCTTCGGGCTCCCCGGAGAACCGTTCAACGATATCCCGATTCAGCTTGGGGCATTCATCAAGTTTTCTATGCCCCTTGAAAACGGCCCCGGCAAAGGCAAGGCAGGTTTTTTCACCGCATTTGCCGCAATTGGAGGTGTCGAGCAGGCGAAAGATCTCCATCGCGTTTTTGGGATGGGGCATAAACTTTCTCCCGTAAGCGCCATCGGTTGGCATCGGAAAACGGTGACATCTATTCATTATCCTAAAAGGGTATGCGTTGGGATGTCAACCCCTACGGGAATGACCCCTGCCGGAAGGACGGCGCTGCAGGTGCCTGTGGGGGGCATCGGGATTTATTTTTTTGTATTTTGCCGGGTTTGCTTTTATATAGAAAAAATGGTCAGCGCCTCCCGCGAATTTCAGATTTTTGTCAAACCCGCTGGTTCCATCTGCAACCTGGGCTGTCACTATTGTTACTACCTGGGAAAGCAACGCCTCTATATAAACGGTGAATCCCAGCGGATGTCCGATGCCGTCCTGGAGGAATATATCCTCCAGCACATCGATGCCTTTCCCGGCCCGGTGGTCAACTTTTCATGGCATGGGGGGGAGCCGACCGTACTGGGGGTGGACTATTTTCGAAAAATCGTATCGATGCAGCGCAGGCATCGTCCCCCGAACCGGCGCATCACCAACGCCATCCAGACCAACGGTACCCTGCTCGATGATGCCTGGTGCCGGTTTCTGTCCACCGAAGGCTTTGCCGTGGGGATCAGTCTGGACGGCCCCCAGGAAATGCACGATCGGTATCGTGTCACAAAGGGGCAGAACCCCACCCACGCCCAGGCCATGCGGGGGTATCGGCTTCTGCAAAACCACCGGATCCCCCACGATATCCTGTGCGTTGTCCATGCGGATAACGTGTGCCATCCCACCGAGGTTTACCGGTTTTTCAAGCGGATCGGAGCGAAATACCTGGGGTTTTTGCCCCTGGTCGAGCCCGATCCGGATGCCGGGGGCGGGGTCAGTGACCGCACCGTACCGGCTGGGGCCTTCGGTGATTTCCTTTGCACCATTTTTGATGAATGGGCGGATCGGGATATCGGGCATATCAAGGTGCAGATATTTGAAGAGGCCGCGAAAAGCGCCTTCGGGCAGGAGCATTCGCTGTGTATTTTCCGGGAAACCTGCGGGGATGTTCCCGTCATCGAGCACAATGGAGACTTCTATTCGTGTGATCACTTTGTTGCCCCGGAGCATTGCCTGGGAAATATTCTGAAAACACCGCTGGTCGAGATGCTCGAAAGCCCGTCCCAGAGGGCTTTCGGGCTGGCCAAACGGGAGGCTTTACCCCGGTATTGCCGGGTGTGCGGGGTGCGGGAGATGTGCAATGGCGGGTGCCCGAAAAATCGCATCCTTCGCACACCCGAGGGCGAACCGGGACTGAATTATCTGTGCGCCGGATATAAACGCTTTTTTACCCACTGCCGGCCCTTTGTCCAGGAGGTCGCCGGCCTCTGGCAGCGGCAAACCCTTCAAGACGAACCGATACCCCCCCAGGCTGCGGGTGCAGCGGGGTCTCCCCAAACGGGTCGCAACGATCCCTGCCCGTGCGGCAGCGGCCGGAAATACAAAAAATGCTGCCTGGGCAAAATCCGGTGAAGCGACGGCCGCTGTGCCGGGTCAGGGCTTGAGCTTTTCCTTCAAGAACGCAAGGGTGCGCCGCCAGGCAAGCTGGGCCGCTGCCTTGTTGTATCGCTCCGGGTTTGCGTCGTTGTTGAACGCATGTTTGGCCCCTTCGTACATGTAAAGGGCATATTCCACGTTTGCCTTCTTGAGCGCGGCTTCAAAGGCCGGAATTCCTTTGTTGATCCGCTCGTCGATGCCCGCGTAATGCAGAAGCAAGGGCGCCTTTATCCTGGGAACATCTGCCGAATCGGCCTGCATGCCATAGTACGGAACCGCTGCGGTCAGCTCCGGAGAGTGGACCGCCACCTGGTTTGCCATCCCTCCGCCCCAGCAGAAGCCGACCACACCGACCTTTCCCGTCGACTGGGGATGGGTCTTTAAGTACTTCACGGCGGCAACATAGTTTTTTACGGTCGATTGCTTGTCCAGCGAGTTGATGAGATCTCTTGCCTTATCGGGATCTTTCGGCGTTCCCCCCACCGGTGAGAGCGCGTCCGGTGCGACCGCCAAAAACCCTTCCACCCCCAGCCGCCGGTTGACGTCTTCGATGTGGTCATTCAGTCCCCTGTTTTCGTGGATGACGATGACACCCGGCAGCTTGGCATCCCCTTTCGGCCGTGCAAGATAGGCCCGCACCTCCCCCGTCTCCCCCGGATATGTAACGTATCCCGTGTGGAGCCGCGGGTCGTTTTTCGCCACCATGTCGGCGGCGGCATTGCCGTGTTCAAGCAAAGGCAGCAGGGCATAGGCCGCGGCCGTTCCACCGGCCAGCACGGTTAGTTTTTTCAGAAATTCCCGACGACCCAGCGATTTATGAAGGTATTGGTCGTAGAGCTCGATAATCTTGGTATCCATAATGTTTCCTCCTTTCGCCGGAAAAGGTAAAGATTCCGCCTGAAACCAGGCCATAGGGGGGTGAGGGGATTTTCCATAACGCACCCTCCAACCAGAGGGTAAAGGATTGAGGCAAAGACAATGCAAGTCTCATTGTTGCTAAAAAGCCCGAGATGTCAATAAAAATCGGGACAAGCCGGGAGAAGCGGAGCGGACGGGTGCGCTTATGCGGCCCGATGGGCAGCATGACAATTGACATTACCGCGGGTGGGGCTTATAAAATCATCTGTGTTTAATCCGCCTGTCGCCATGGATGAAAGCGGCAAATCCAAGCGGAGGAGGTTTGTGAAATCATGGCAAAGATACCAGGGGTGGCGAGCGAGGCGTGGGAGCAGCGGGAAGGCGCCGTGGTCATGAGCACCGTGGATTCAAAAGGAATCCCAAACACCATTTATGTTACCTGTGTTCAGAAGATTGCGGACGATACCATTGTGATCGCCGATAATAAGCTTCACAAGACCAAAGCCAACATTCACGCCGGCAGCAAGGCCAGCCTGCTGTACATCACCAAAGAAAAGAAAGCCTATCAGCTCAAAGGAAGCCTGGACTACCAGACCGCGGGGCCCATCTACGAGGATATGAAAAACAGATGGCTGGATAAAAAATACCCGGGCAATGCAGCCGTTGTCCTCACCGTCGAGGAGGTGTACACCGGCGCTGAAAAACTGGCATAAGGATGCATTTCCGCCATATCCGCCAGACTGATATGCGTTATGTCCCTTGAGTCGGTTTATTCGAACCGCAACCGTTGGTGACCGAAACAGCCTCACCGGCAGCGGCCAGGATATCGGGAACCTGCACGGTTGTGAGATCCAGACGAACTTCCGCTTCAGAAAGGTCGGTGCCAAAGATCACCGGCCACCCCAACTTCCGGGCCAATTCGATCATGGCCCGGTTTTCCTGCAGCACAAGCCCCCAGAGGGTTTTGAATCCACGCTGGGCAGCGATAACCGCCAGTTGGCTCAAGAGTTTGGCTCCCACACCTCGCCCCTGCCAGGGATCGCCGACAACAATGGCAAATTCCGCCGTATCCGAGCCGGGAGCACTGATCAAACGAGACACCCCGAGCATCCGACCGCCGGATTCGGGGGACTCCAGCGCCACCAAGGCGATTTCCCGATCATAGTCGATTTGGGTGAATCGGGCCAGAAGCTCCGGGGTCAATTCGGTGACCGGTCTGGCAAATCGGTAGTACAACGATCGGGGGGATAGCGTCGACCAGAGCGCTTTGAGAAGCGGGGCGTCTTCGGGTTTGATCGGGCGAATGAAGAGCTTGATGCCGCTCGTGGTGGTCGTGGCGGTTTCGTATTCGTCCGGGTAGGCACTGATGACCAGGTGCATGGGGGAGCGTTTGGCCGCCGGACGGATGTGCGCTGTGGCCCGACAGGCCCAGGCATGCTCTCCATAAACAGCCATGGGGCTGACCTCCAGTTCGACGATTTCCGGAAAATCGACGACCAGATGGGAAAAATTGACCAGCAGCTCCTCAAGAATCGGAATGGAATTCGGGGCAACGCGACAGAGATAACGGTGGAGACGGGTTGGTTCCATCAAACGACTGGCGAGAAGGCGGTTCAGCGGGGGAAGCCCGATGGATAGATCCGTGCACAACTCGGGCGATATGCCACCCGTTCCGAACAAAATGGCAGGACCGAAAGGCTCAAGTTGCCGGCTGGCAAGGCGGATTTCTGTAATATGTCGGTTGGGGGCGGCTGACCCGGATTGCTGTGCCGATCGCATTGGCTGAGGCGGGACGACCGGAATGTTGTAGGCCTGAAGAAGATCCAATGCCGGTGAGCCGGTTAATATCCATTCTTTTGCGTTCAGCGCATCATCGATTATCGACCGGGCACGGGCACGGTTGATGGCAAAGCGACCGGACAACCGAGGGGGAATTTCCTGAAGCATTCTGATGGTCTGATCGTAGACATACAAATTCAAGAATGCATTCACAGCCCGTTCGGGGGAATCGAAGGTGGGGACACCGGCTGTATCGAGAATTTGACGTCCGGCTTCCAGATCATTTCCGCCCATCCAGACTGCAATGGCCGGTGTGGTCTTCCCTGCGACGGAGGCGCCGATGGATCGGGCCACCGCTTCCGGATCATAAAGAAACCGGGCGGTAAGGATGATCGCAAGGGCATCCACTTCTTTGGCTCCCAGGCAGATATCGACGAGACGACCGTAATGGTCGGCGTCGATATCATCCGGAACCGTAATGGGATTCTCCGGGCCATGGCCATATCCGACAAGTTGATGGATGGCTTCCCGGATTTCTTTACTCAGATTCGCGGGCTTCAGTCCGTATCCTCTCAGGGAATCCACCGCCATCATCCCCGGACTACGGGCATTGGAGACAATTGCAAGGTTTGGTCCTCTGGGGCGGGGTTGTTTGCTGAGCAAATCGCCGCAGTCGAATAGATGTTCAATGGTCGACACCCGAACGATACCTGCCCGTCTGAAGGCGGCATCGTAGACGGCCCCCTCACCGATGAGGTTTCCTGAAAGCGTTGCGGCCGGGCAGGCAGAAATAGACGACCTTCCTGTCTTAAGCACGACCACGGGCTTGATACGGGAGGCTGCCCGGGCGGCGGACATGAATTTGCGCATATCTGAAATGTGTTCGATGTGCAGTAGAATCGCCCCTACCCGATGGTGGTTGGCCGTGTAGTCCAGAAGATCCGCGGCATCCACCTCCTCCATGTCGCCAAGTCCCACCAGCAGGCTCAGCCCGATACGCCTTGTGATCGACATGTCCAGGATACCGGCGCATACCGAGGCACTCTGAGATATGACGGCCAGTTTGCCGGCGGGGGGCGCCTGTTGCCCGATGCCGGCATTGAGTGAAGTCCAGGGGTTGCAAACCCCCCATGAGTCCGGTCCGATCACCCGGACCCCCGTTGCACGAGCTTGCTGCAGGATGGCTGGGATCGAATTTTCCCTGTCGAACCTTTGGGTGGGAATCACCACACCGCTGACTCCGACCCGGCCACAGGCGTCTATTGCCGAGGGCGCCTGTTGAAGCGGCAGGGACAGAATCACCATATCCACCGGTCGATCGACGGCCTCAAGGTCCGGATATGCCGGAAGACCGTCTATTTCCCTGATTGTTTTAGAGATCGGATAAATCCCGCCCTTAAACCCTCCCTTGACGATATGGGACAGTATACGACGGCCAACTCCTGCTGTATTTTCCTCGACACCCCAAACCGCCACTGCGGCAGGAAACAACAATTTGTATAGTCCGCGGATGCTCAAGGGGCTGTCCTATTCGGAGACCATCGCATTTCCAGTGCTTTTTGACTAACGGCCGATGATCAGCCGCATGGGGTCAACTTCTCCCCTGAGAATTTTCAATTCTTTTTCCGACGGCCTGGGGGTGGTTTGGATAAACTCCGGAACCAATAGTTCGAATCCGGTTTCCTGTTTGATCTGATCCGGAGATATGCCCGGATGAACGGATTCAATTTTCATCCGCTTGGTCTCGTCATCGAAACCGAGGACGGCCAGATCGGTGATGATCTTGTAGGGACCGCTTCCCGGAGCAAGCCCTGCCGCCTCCCGGCTTCCGGGTCCTGTTAGAAACCCCGGACTGGTAATAAAGTCTACTTTTTCCACGAAACGGGCCCTGCTGTGGTTCGTCATGATCAGGGTTTTCCAGCACAGGGAAGCAAAGTCGTTGGCTCCGCCGCTGCCGGGAAAGCGAACCCTGGGCGTGTCGTAGTCCCCGATAACCGTTGAGTTGATGTTGCCGTACATGTCGATCTGGGCTCCTCCCAGGAAGGTATAGTCCACCATTCCCCGCTGGCAGGTCTCCATGATATCACACATCCCGCTGGCCATGACCGCGGTTAACGCCCAGCTTTTTACGGCTATGGTGGAAATGGGTCTGGGCAGTCAGGACAACTCGGCGGTTATTGCGGTGTTTGAAACGCTCGCCGGCTGTAATTTGCTTGCAGACAAGCCCTGAACGGATTCCCCTCGTCTGCTTTCCTGTTTGGCGCGAAAAATGCTTGGTTGCGGGACGCCTTCCGGTTAAATTTTTTACACTAGCATTTCAGCCCGGAAAAAAGTCACCGCCTGGCCTGAAATGAACACCCGCGGCAGAGCAACGCGCACCTTCAGCTCCCCACCCCTGGCTGAGATCTGCCGGGCGCGCATTTCGTTCTTCCCCAGCTTCTCCGCCCAGTAAGGTCCCAGTGAACTGTGCGCCGAGCCGGTCACCGGATCTTCATTGATGCCCACGCTCGGCGCGAAGTAGCGTGACACAAAGTCAAATACGGGATCATCCGACCGGCTGGTGGCGATCACCCCCTGATAGGGAAGATTGCCAATCGCACTAAAATCAGGCGCCAGGCCACGTACGCCATCCTCCGCGGCCAGTTCTGCCAGCAGGTTGCCGCCGGTCTCAACCAGTGCGCTGATGGATGCGCCCAGTGCGGCTTCAACCTCCCGCAGGGGTTCTGCCGGAGAGATCGTGTAGGCCGGGAAATCCATTTCGATCCAGTCGCCGGACCTGCGCGCCTTCAGCACGCCGCTGGCGGTGTTGAAAACCGCGGTTTGCCCGGTGGTCAGGTAACCCTGCTCCCACAGGATGTGCGCGCTGGCCAGTGTGGCGTGTCCGCACAGCTCCACCTCCGCTGCCGGGGTGAACCAGCGCAGATTAAACTCCTCCCCGCGTGGTGTCAGGAAAGCTGTCTCCGAAAGGTTCATTTCG
>ENA-OSEO01001934-OSEO01001934.1-sediment-metagenome-genome-assembly--contig:-NODE-1934-length-32833-cov-5.209946_pt1 | contig 32833 bp, 32 predicted proteins | sample MGYA00237883_ERZ534232 | MGnify/ENA metagenome assembly ERZ534232 | reverse complement strand
TCAATAGATGATTTTGGTACTTTTTTGTGTAGATGCACCGACACCTACAAGGATGACCGTGGCATAATAATCCCCCTTGTCGATGAAGACCTGATACGCATACTTCAAGATCTGGGAAAAGGGGTCCGACGTCCAGAAGAAGAGCTATTGAGTGACAGATTTAGAGAAATAGCCTTGAGATAACAGAATAGGTATTATCGTCCAACCCGTCGCTCAACCGGACCGCGCATCCGCAGGGTTGCGAACACAAGTCTCTTCTGGCCGAAGCTCACGGTGCTTCGGCGTGGCCGGTTAGCTCGGCGTTATATTAACGGAGCCATTCTGTGCGTACAAAGGATATAAAAATACTATGGGGTCGTTCTGGCAACAGGTGTGCCATCTGCAAGATTGAACTCACGCCTGACGGTGAAGCGGAAGCCATAGGTGAAATCGCTCACATAATTAGCCAGTCACCTGACGGTCCAAGAGGTAGTGAAGAATTGCCACTGGAGAAGAGGAATGATTATTCCAATCTTATCCTACTTTGCCCCAACCACCATTCTGAGATAGATAAAAGACCTGCGTCTTGGTCCACAACGAGACTGCAAGAATTAAAAGGGGAACATGAAAAATGGGTTTCATCACAACTTGAGCAAGGCCTTTTTTCATACTCGCCCATTGATAATACTGCATTTCTCGATCGTAACCGAGAAGCTTGGAATAAATTTGCCGGATCTCGGATTTGGGTGATGGCTGCATTAACGCCGCTATCAGTTGCTGATGAATCCGTAGATCCTTTAGATAATATTGCTGTCGAGACTCTAAACCAGATTAAGTTGCCAGACGATAGGTTCTGGGAATCTCATGTGAACGCATATGACACTCGCCCTGATGAAAATGGCATATCCAATATTAGACTACACAATTTAAACAAAGGCGATGCTCATAAACTCTCAATTTTCAGAAACGGACATTGTGAGTTTTTATTTTGCCTTCAATCGTCAGTGGACAACATAACGCAACATGCTAAGGGTGCTGATTCAATTACAATCGGTTCATCTCAAGTTATCGGATACACTCACATCGCTGAAGTTATTACCAGGCAAATAACAGCACTCAAAACAATGTGGATTAATTGCCTTCAATTCAAAAACATGACCCTGACCATTGAGATGTTGAACATCAGGGGAACTCTCTTATTTTCGAAGAAAAAAGAGTGGGGCGGTGCCCTTTACGGTTATCCTGTACAATCTGATAGCCTCCATTACTCAACTGTGCTTGACCGAGGCTTTGAAACCAAGGGATTGGTCGAAACGTGTTTGAAAAGATTTGTGAATTATTTTGGATTGGTGCTTGATAAAATTCTGAATGACAAGGGCGAGTTTATAAGGCCTCGGAAAATATAAAGCGAAAATATAACATCCGCTTTCACACCGACGCCCGCAAAACCGGGCGCGTGTGAAGCGGGGCGTTCGGCCACCTTGCAGTGTGGCCCCCTTGAGGTGTGAGTGAAAATGTTCAAGTACTTGACCGAGAACAGGCGACAGCGCGTGGACAATGACATGAGATGGCCATGCTCTGCGTCCCCCTGTTATCTGTAGCCAAATAAGGAGCACAGCCATTTTGGAATCTCAAGTTGTCATTCTAGCCGGGACTCGGCACACGCCTCTATCCGCTTTGCGTTGAACGGCCGAAGGTTCTGCTTTCCGTCTGTAATGTCTCGCTGGTAGCCCGGCTTCTGGTCCAGCTCCAAGACGCTGGTTTAAAGCATGCAGTACTCGACCTCCCTGTAATGCCACGGCAGATCCAGGAACGAGCCTTGGCCGTAACACCCCAGGATTCCACCTCGACATCTCTGCTAACACAGGTCCCTATTTGGGGCAGGTACCCGCCGTCCGGCAGCTCCTTGCCCGATAGGCTGAGGAGGTTCTTGGCATCTATGGGGACAGCTTTCTGTGCTTGGATTTCGGCGGTTTCCTCCATGCTCATTCTGCTGCCCGTGCTAAAGGAGGAATGGCGACTATCGTGTATCACCGACCGGCAGATCTGAAAGTGGCAGAAGACAAGGGCAGGACCTACCATGGCGTGATGGCAGTTGACGAGCAGAGCCGGGTCACCCGTTTCGTGGAGAAGCCGCATGTAGAAGAGATCTTGCCGGCCTTCGACGTGGCAAACGCAGTGGTGTAAGTGAATTGGCCATATCCTTTATTCATCCCGCCGATTATGTCGTAGGGGTCGCGTCTACACATTTGACAAACTGCTCTAATGACAGAGGGCATCAATATTTATTTCGAATGTTTTCTAACAAGGCTTTTGCAGCGGAGCGCAAAGAGCGGCGCCCGCTGAAAAGCAGCCGTTGGCCTTGCGACGCGGTTGCATATCAACGGAGACTTGGATGATCAGAAGGGGGTGCAGGAGCTCTACCGCCACGCGGTCGCGAATCTTGAGCGCTCTTTCCAGAAGCATACGACCCGCAGCTCAATTGGTTTCACTGCCATGTTGGACGGGAGCCGCAAAACCTTTCTCAGCCTCATCCCCCAAGAGAGTGATGCGACTGACGGACTCCGGTTTCAGGTGTACTCTCGCCGGCTCCGCACTTGGCTGCACCTGTCGGAGGACGATGATTTGGCGATGCTGCCGGTGCGCCGCGATCCATGGATTTACTACGAGACTGCTGGGCCAGATTACGAAGGGTATCAAGGTTTTTTCGCTAGCCGCGCTGAGATTGATAGTTTCATCGATGGACTCAGGAGGCCTCAAGAGGCCGGAATCAGCTGAGCGGGTAGCCGACGCTCCCAAGATGGGCGCGGCTCAACTGGCAGTTATCCTCGCCAAGCACGGTCTCAAGCACATTTATGGGAAGTCACATGGAACCCTTTGAGATCATCACTGAGGTGACTGAGATTTAGACTATTGCCATCGAGAGCTCGATTGATGAGCTCGCACGGCTGCGGAGCGAGTACGGGCACGGCCGGTGGCGAAAACTCAAGGGTTTTGCTATGACTCGACTCACGAACGGTCGTGTGTGCAAAGCCGAGCTTCATTGGTATGAAGCGCATGGCATCGGAAGAAAAGAGATGAAACGGAAACGATACTTGGAATAACGGAAAAGGATCGTAGGATGAGCACGCCAAGATTTGCCATTTGCATCGATAACTCGCACTATCCAGCCTCTTTGGAGTTGCACAAGGTCTATCGTGTAGTTCCCGATGAGGACGCAGAGAGGGATGGAGATCTACGCATCATTGATAAAAGCGGTGAGGATTACCTCTATCCAGCTGATTACTTCCTCCTGATCCACTTGCCTCAAGATATAGTCGCGACCCTGGACATGTCTTTTGCCCGCAGGACGCAACAAACCGGCTAGCGATGGCCTCAACCGGACGTGAAACCACGCGGAGCAAATTGGTGGGCGCTCCCCTGTAACTCAGTGGCCGCGTGTTTTCGCGACGGTTAGGGTAGTTGTTCGCCTTCGACAAGCATGAGATGAATTATGCTAAAAATTTGAAATGGTCGCGCATGCTGACCGAGGAGACCGAATCCGCATCATCAGTGCACGGGAGCTTGCCCGTCGAGAGAGAAGAGCATATGAAGAGGAAATCCAGAGACGAAAAAGCTGATGAGCTTCGGGCAGAATACGACCTTGGAGAACGACTCGAGACCGGGGTCCGGGGGAAATACGCAGACAGGTTCCGCGACGGCACCAATCTGGTTTTGCCGGACCAGGATGTAGCCCAGGCGTTTCCAACAGACCAGGCTGTAAATGACGCTCTCCGTTTGGTGATAGAGCTTGAGAAGCTACCGAAATCTGGAAGCAAGTCAAAAACCAAGTGTTGAACAAGGGGTTCAGTTCACTCGGATTTGGTATTTCTTGATTTTTTGGGTGAGGGTTTTCCTGTTAATGCCCAGAATGCGGGCCACGTCCTGGCGTTTTCCCTTGGTCCGGCGCAACACGAATTGAATGTAGCGCTTCTCCAGTTCGTCCAGCGAAAAGATCTCTTCGGAGAAGATTCGAAATTCCCCCTGCCTTTGAGTGATGAACAGGGGCAGATGCTCCGGCTGGATCACCTCGCCGTCTTCCAGAATCAGAATCCGCTCGATGGTGTGCTCCAGTTCGCGCACGTTTCCAGGCCAGGGATAGAGGCAGAGCATCTCCATGGCCGTCTTGGAGACGCCCTGGACATAACGGCCGCTTTTTTTGGCGTGCTTTTTCAAGAAGTGCTCAACCAGCAGGGGAATATCTTCGGATCGCTCGCGAAGTGCAGGCAGTTGGATGGGCACAACGCTGAGGCGGTAAAACAGGTCTTCGCGGAAGGTGCCCGCCGCGCTGGCTTCCCGCAGGTCGCGATTGGAGGATGCGATGATGCGCACATCCAGCTTGATTCGCTTCTGGCTGCCGACCTTCATGAATTCCCGTTCCTGTATCACTCGCAGCAGTTTGGCCTGGATGTTGAGGCTGAGGTTGGATATTTCATCGAAAAAGAAGGTGCCGCAATTGGCCAGCTCAAACAAACCGTGCTTGGTCTGAAAAGCCCCGGTGAAGGATCCTTTCACATGACCGAAAAGCTCGCTCTCCAACAAAGATTCCACCAGGGCCGAGCAGTCGACCGGCACGAACTCCTTGTCGGCCCGCAGGCTGTGCTCATATATGGCCCGGGCCACGAGCTCCTTGCCGGTTCCGCTCTCCCCGGTGATGAGAACCGTACTGTCACTCGGGGCGGCTCGCCTGATTTTTTCAAAGACTCTCTGCATCGCCGGGCTGCACCCCACAATGGAATCCATGCCCTCGCCGGCTCTGTCTCCCGCCTCGTAGGCCGGCTCCTCCTGCCGGACCCGTTCCATGGCCTTGAGCAGCAATTTCTCCAGCTCGTCCACCCGGAAGGGTTTTACCAGGTAATCGACAGCTCCCTGCTTCAATGCCTCGATGGCGGTTTCTATGCTGGGATAGCCGGTGATCATGATGACCGGTGTGCCCGGGTAATCGGATCGAATGTGCCGAAGGACCTCGATCCCGTCCATTCCGGGCATCTTGACGTCCAGCAGAACCACTCCAAAGGGCTGCTCGGCCATTATTTCCAGGGCCTGTTCGCCGCCGGCCGCCAGGTGCACCTCCATGCCCTGGCGCTCCAGAACACGAGAAATGCCGCTGCGGACAACCACTTCGTCATCCACCACCAAAACCCGGACAGTGGGCGCCAAATCGGACATAATTTGAGACTCCGCTCCGCTGGTTGCATTCATTTTCCGCCCTTGCGATCACCCCGGGATACTATCATGCGAGGGGCAAAAGGATGCGGAAGGTCGTACCGACTCCGGGCTCGCTCTCCACTTCCACCGAGCCCCGATGGGATTCGACGATGCCCTGCACAATCGCCAGTCCCAGTCCCGATCCGATGACCTGCCTGGTCCCGGGGTGCTTCACTCGATAAAATTTGTCGAAGATCCTGGTCATCTCCTCGGGGGCAATACCGATGCCGTTGTCCTTTACCCGCACTTCCAGATATTCGCCGCAGCGAAGGGCCGAAACGGTGACCTCGCCCCCTTCGGGAGAGTAGTTGATGGCATTGCTGATGAGATTGGTGAAGAGCTCGTCCATGCTGCGGGGGTCGGCACAGATGTGGGGGAGCTCGGCAGCGAGATCCAGTTTCAGGCGGATCCCCTGCGGGTCTGCTCGAGATTGCATGAAGGAAGCCGTGTTCTGCAGAATTTCCCCCAGGTTCAGCAAAACCTGCTGCTGCACGGCATGTCCGCTCTCCATCCTGGCCACGTCGAGCAGATCGTTGATCAGCTCGATCAAGCTCCCCACCTTTTCCCGGGCGCGACCCACGAGCTCCCTTTGTTGCCTGGTCAGCTCGCCGGCCAGGCCTTCCAAGATGACCGTATGCTGCTGTTGGATGGTGGAGAGGGGAGAGCGCAGCTCATGAGCCACCATGTGGACGAAGTTGTTCTTCATTTCATCCAGCTGGCGAAACGAGGAGACGTCGTGAAAAACGGTGACACTGCCCAGGACCCCGTGGTCCGGCCCGTGCACGGGGGCCGACAGAGCGCGAAGGTGGACGCCGTTCATGCAGATTTCCCGGGAGATGAGCTCATTGGCGACACAGGCCCTTGCGAGCATTTCGCGGAACGTCCGCCCCAAAGCCTCGTCTCGGAAGAAGTCCGACAGAGACGCCGGTTGACTCGATGGCGTGGACGACCCCATGAGCCGGGTCAAGGCGGGGTTGTGGAGAACCACCTCGAGATCCCGGTTGGTGACCAGTACGCCGTCGGCCATGCAATTGATGATTGTCTTGAGCCTGCTTTGCTCCAGGGTCAGGTCGTAGAGGTTTCTCACCTGCCGTTCCTGCAGCTCGCGGGCGCGCAGTTCCAGAGCCTGCTTCTCCAGGGCTCGTTGGACGATCAGGAGAAGATGGTCGGTCCTGAAGGGCTTGGTCACGAAATCGTATGCCCCCTTTTTCATGCATTCGACAGCATCGGCCACCGTTCCGTGCCCCGTGATGACGATCAGCGGCAGATCGGGATAGCGGCAATTGACCTCCTCCAGCACTTCGATGGCGCCCATGACCGGCATTTTGAGGTCGCATAGAATCGCATTCACCGGTTCGGTCTGGAGCAGATCGAGCGCTTCCCGGCCGTTGGCGGCCACCAGCACCCGGTAGCCCGCGCCTGTGAGAAGGCGGCTGCAACCGTCACGCACCACCTTTTCGTCGTCAACTACCAAGACAGTAAGCATCTTCGTCATTCTTCCATCACCATGTTGTCGGGTTCCGAAGGCTCCAGAGGAAGCACCACTTTGAACACGGCGCCGCCGACCGGTGCATTATGGACCTCAATGGTTCCACCATGTCGCTGGGCTACCCCGTATGCAACGGACAGTCCCAGACCGGTGCCCTGCCCCGGCGGTTTGGTGGTGAAGAAGGGCTCGAATATCTTGTCCTTTATTTCTTCCGGCACGCCGGGTCCGGTGTCCGCAAACTCAAGGATGACCTGGTTGGAACCGGGTTGGTATTTGCTGCTTATGGTGAGCATTCCCTTGCCGTCCATGGCGTTTGAAGCGTTGATCATTAGATTGGTGAAGAGCTGCTGGAGCTGGCCCGGATCGGCGAACATTTGAGGCAGATCCGCAGGCAGGTCCTGAACGATCTGAACATCGTGAAACAGGCTCTGATGTTGCAGCAGCTGCACACATCGGTAGATCAGATCGCCGACGCTGAACCAGGTCGACTCCCCGGAGGACTGGCGGCTGAATTCCAGCAGCCTGGTAACTATCTCTTTGCAGCGCAGGGTCTGATGGATGATCTCTTCGAGATCCTGACGCCACGAGGGGTGATCCGCCGCTTCTTTGAGCAGGATATCGGCATAGATGAGAATGCCGGCCAGGGGATTGTTGATCTCATGCGCCACTCCGGCCGCCAGTCTCCCCAATGAGGCGATCTTTTCCGCCTGCAGGAGCTGGATTTTGGCTTCCTCCAGCTCGCGGCGTATTTGCAGGTGCTCTCGCAGATCCGAAAATATGCCGACGCTGCCGATCTCCCGGTCGCCCTCCTTGATAAGAGCAGCGGAGAAGTTGACCGGGACCTCCTCACCGCTCTTAGCGATGAAAGTGACGCGGGTGGTATTGAGCTTTCCGGGGGGGCCATATTCGTCGCTGCGCATGCGCCGCATCATTTCCCGGGCCGCGTCGGGCTGGTAAAACTGCTGAAAGACTTCCGGACGTCCGATGACCTCCTCGGCCTTGAAGCCAAGAATCCGCTCGGCTCCTTCATTGAAGATCAAGACACTTCCCGCCGTGTCCACCACCACGATGCCATCCACGGAACTCTGGATGATCCTGTGCAGAAAACTGTTGGTTTTGCGAAGCTGCCGTTCGATTTCGATGCGCTCCGTGAGATCACGCAGGTAAAGATAGATGGTCACCCCTTTGCCCACGCGCGATGCGGCCACGCAATTCTCGAAAATCCGCTCTCCCCGCGGACCGCTCCCACTCAACTGAATGACGTCGCAATAGCGCACCAGCTGCTGTTTTTCGTCGGCAACCCGGCGGCTCACCGCGCGCAGCATCTCCTCATGTCGGGGAGACAAAACATCGCTGCTGTGCATGCCGATCAGCCTGCTCTTGGGGGTCTCGAGAATCTCAGCCATTCGGCTGTTGGCAAAGATGATCCGACTGCCGTCATCCAACATCAAGATGCCTTCCTCACTCATCTCGGTGATCATTTCGATCTGTTTCTCGGCCTCCACGATGGGCGTGATGTCTCGAATGGCCTCGAATCCTCCGATGACTGTGCCGTTCCGATCGGTGAGGATGGAAACATTGACCACGACCGGGATTTCTCTACCCTCGCGGTCTCTGATCACACGCCGTACCCCGGCTCTGGGCAGCTTCTCGGTCATGGCCACCTTGAGCAGGCAGTCTTCGGTGCCGCACTGATCGGTGCGCAGCAGTTGATCGCAGGTCATCCGACCCACCGCTTCCTCGGCGGAATAGCCGCTAAGAGACTCGAGTCGCTGGTTCATGTAGGTGATGGACAGGTCGGGATTGACGGTGAAAAAAGGCATGGGAAAATGTTGCGGCACGGTAGCCAAGTGGACCTGGTTTTCGAGTGGGACCTGGAGCTCGCATGTGACATTGCCGAGCACCGCAAAACAGCCGCCGATCTTTCCTGCGCGGGTCCTGATCGGCGTAAGCGTGAGCGACGCCCGGTGTCCTTTGCCGTTCCGGTCTATGAGGCGCGCAGGAATTTTATGCAGAACCGCTCCTTCCCGCAGGCACTTGTCTACCAGGGAAGCAATCTCTGCCGGAAAATCCGTCTGAATGATTTCGGCCCAATCCGGTAGCTTCTTCCGTGGCCGCCCCGATTTTACAAAGAAAGCCTGGGCAGACCGGTTGAAAAAGACGACTTTGCCGAGCCGGTCGGCCACTATGGTGATCTCGGGAAAATCGCCGATCTGACGACGGAACAGCTCGGATTCGGCCGCCGGCATAGAACCTTTCGCCCCCGGGCCATGCTTCAGGGCACGAGCTGCCACTTTCCTGGATTTTTCCGAAGGTGGTGTCACTTCTCCTGCCTTTCGTTCGAAATGACAGAGCAAAGAGGCTTTCATCGAAACATTGTATACTTTGCCGAAGAAGCCGACCAGTCACCAGCGAGAGAATCTCACCTGCAGGAACGTCCCGTGAGCGCCGAACGTGATTTCAACTTGATGAACGGGAAAGTCGGGGCTATAGCTTCCGGCACCTGATTTCAGGCATGCATTGTCTCAGCGCCGAAAATGCGTGAACCGTCAGGCGCTGAGGTGACAAGGTTAAGGAATCGCTGTTTGGAGTCTCTGGATAACATCCCGTCTCGGATGCTGTCAAGCGTCTTTCCGCTCCAGAGCATTCCCTCAGGCCGAGCTAGACTCCAAGGAAGCGGCTTCCGCCGAACGGGAATTTCGCGGCCGTCCGTATCCGATTTTTTTCTAAACATTTTTTCGCAACCGTGTATAATGCAAACTGCGTGTACAAGTCTACTTGTTATCCATTTCACAAACACATGCCAAAAGCTGACCTCCGTCGGATCGCTCACCGGTTGACACGCTGACCTGGCTTTGCTCAAGAAATCATTGGATACATCACTCAGCTCTGTTTCGAGAAACCCGAAAAATTTCAAGGAGGAGCGTATGATAGTTTATCGAAACATCCTGTTTTGCACAGATTTTTCCGAGGACGCGGATATCGCCTTTCTCCATGCGCTCGATTTGGCCAAAAGGCATGGTGCCAAACTGCACATTCTGCACACGCCTCATTCTTCCTACGCCTACTCCAGACATATCGTTGACGAGCATGTTCCGGAAGGGGTGGTCGAGAAGGAAGCCTTTTTCAGCGATGCAGTGCTGGAACGGGCCAAGCAAGCCCTCAGGGATGCCTATCAGCAGAAGCTCGGGGATTTCGAGAACTACCAGTTGGTCGTCAAAAGCGGGGCTCCAGACATTGAAATCATCCGTTATGCAAAGAAAAACGACATCGACCTCATTGTGATGGGAGCGCTTGGAAAACATGAGCGCGACCGGATCGAGCGTGGGAGCACTGTCGGAAACGTCTCCAGGTATGCGCATTGCCATGTGGTTGCCATCAGGAATCCCGCCAATCGCTATACGCTGCCGAGCCTCGAATGAAATCATACCGATGCGGAAAGAATCACCCGGGCTTCAAGAAGGCATTCCCGTGGTGACCCGACTGCTCGCAGCAATCGAGCAGCCTGCCGGGAGCTTTTTTCAATTGGATGCTGTTTGAGGATCTAAAGTTACTGGAAGATTTAAGGGAGGAGATAAGATGTACGAGTTTGTTCGAGGACCACTCTTATGGATTACCTTCATTGTTTTTGTGGGAGGAATGATCTATCGGATTGTCAGCCTGGTTCATCTCAGCACCAGGAGAGATCAGGTGATTTACAACCACATGAACGCTTCCTGGGCATTCCGCTCCATTTTCCATTGGCTCCTGCCCTTTAACCAGACCGCAAAGCAATATCCGGTCTACACGTTTGTGGCTTTCTTGTTCCACATTTGCTTGCTGGGCATCCCCATCTTTCTATTGGCTCACAACATCCTCTGGTACGAATCGTGGGGAATCAGCTGGTGGAGCCTACCCGAAAACCTCGCAGACTATCTGACGCTGGTCATGCTCGGTGCAATCCTGTTCCTGCTTATACGGCGTGCCGTGCTGCCGTATGTGAGGATTGTCACCTCGCCAACCGACTATCTATTCCTGCTGGTTGTAGCTCTTCCTTTTCTCACCGGCTATCTGGCCTATCATCAATATATTCATTACAAGACCCTGCTCATCATTCATATTCTCAGTGGGGAGTTAATGCTGATGCTTATCCCGTTTACCAAACTGGCGCATATGGCCCTGTTCTTCTTTTCTCGAGCGCTCATAGGCATGGAATTTGGCGAAAGAAGGGGCACAACGACCTGGTAGTCGGGTGTTCCACACACAAGGACTGAAAGGAGGTTCTTAAATGGGTGAGGCGGTCAATGTCGAAGTGATCCAGCAGAGACTGGAGGCGGTAAAGGGCGCCCGAATGAAATTGTGGCTCGACATGTGTGCCCACTGCGGCCTTTGCGCAAAGAGCTGTTTTTTCTATCTGGCGCATGATAACGATCCGACCTACATGCCCTCTTACAAGGTGATAAAGAGCCTTGGCGAGCTGTATCGACGGAAGGGAAACGTCGACCGGGAGTTTCTGGAGCAGATCTATGAAATTGTCTGGGGAAAGTGCACAGCCTGCCGCAGATGCTCCATGTATTGTCCTTTCGGCATAGATATGGCCACCATGATCGCAACTGCCCGTGCCATCTGCAACAGTCAGGGTGTTGTTCCGGAAGGTTTGCAGAAGGCGATCGATAACATCTGGGCTCAAGGCAACCAAATGGCTATGGCCAAAGAGGATTGGATCGAAACCTGCGATTGGATGGCGGAAGAAACTCAAGAGGAAGTGGCGGGGCTCGAAATTCCCATGGATAGAGTTGGGGCCAATATCATGTACACGGTTAATCCCCGGGAACCGATGTATTATCCTCAAGATATTGCAATGGCGGCGAAGATCTTCCATATCGCCGGCGAAGACTGGACTATGAGCAGCGAGGGTTGGGATGACACCAATCTGGCGATGTTCGCAGGTGACGGCAAATGCATGGCCCACGCCACCAAAATGACTTATGACGCGGCGATCAAACTGGAAGCAAAGCACATCGGGATCACCGAGTGAGGGCATGCCTATCGACACCTTCGGTACGAAGGTCCATACTGGCTCAACTATCCCAAAGGTCAACCCCCTGTCCCGGTGGTACACGCGGTAGAGCTCTACGCCAGGTACCTGGAAGAAGGGCGCATTAAAATCGATCCCGCCAAGAGGATCAGAGAAACCGTGACCTATCAGGACCCGTGCAATCTTTCCAGAAATGGCGATCTGGCCGAGTATGGCCGGACAATCGTAGGTCATCTGGCGGAGGATTTCCGCGAGATGCAACCGAATCGTGAGCACAATCACTGCTGCGGCGGCGGCGGCGGCTTTGTGCCCATGGGTCCCGCTTTCAAGAAGCGGCGTCTGCAGTCCGGCAAAGTGAAGGCGGAACAAATCAGGGCGACCGATGCGAGAATCGTTATCGTCCCCTGCCACAATTGCTACGATCAGATTCGTGATCTGAGCAAAGAGTATGAGCTTGGAGTACAGGTGAAGTCTTTCAAGGAGCTCATCACGGAAGCCATGATCATACCGGACGAATACCTACCGGTTGAGGACGAAGCATAAGCAGAAGGCGGGAGACAGCGCTATGGTGAGGAGAGTGGCAGTGTCGGTAATTTCTGTGATCTCATTATTTTTTCTGACATCTCAGCAGTGGCTTGGGGCTCAGGAGGAACAGCTGGTCATCGAGCACAGGGACGCTTTTGACGGGCTTCAAAGACCTCCTGTAAGCTTCAACCATTTGCAGCATTACGAAATTTACTCCGATTGTGTGGAATGCCATCACATATACGAACAGAAAAATGGCGAAAAGGTAAACGTATGGTCGGGAGAAGGGCAGACCTGCTCAGAATGCCACAAACCAGAGAAGGAAGGCGACAAGCCCGATTTGATGAACGCTTTTCACAAGAACTGCACAGCTTGTCACAGTCGGATGACTGCAGAGAAACAGAAGAGCGGTCCTGTAACGTGTGGTGAGTGCCACGTTCGGAACGAGTGAAGAGCTTGCATTGCACGTGTCAAAAATCATTCCGGTTTCCAGATCGTTCGTGCAATAATGCCTTTACGATGCCGGTGGGGGGATTGGATAATGGCCAAACAAAAGATTTTGGTAGTTGATGATGAGTTGGATATGCGGGTGTTTCTGCAAACATTGCTTGAAACCCGTGGTTTCAAGGTGCTCTCGGCTCAGGACGGCAGGGAGGGATTGAGGCTTGCCCGCGAACACAAACCGGCATTGATCACCCTCGATATGATGATGCCAAAAGAGAATGGCATCCAGATGTATCGGGAGTTGAAAAGCGATCCCGGGTTAAGGGATATTCCCGTGGTGGTTGTTTCGGCGCTTTCCTCCAAAACATATTTCCACTCTCAGAAAGCTCTTGACGAGTATAAGGGTGTAGATATGCCGGAGCCGGCAGCCTACATCGAAAAGCCTCCCGAGACAGACGAGCTCATTGAGACCATTCGAAGAGCTCTGAAGCCCTGACGTGCCGTCTCAGTGCTTGTTTTGCAGACAATCATTTGGAAAGAATTAGAGAAAATGTGGATTGTGAGACTCGAAAACGGTGTTGAGATCGATGTCTCCGGGGGCCTGAGGGTTTTGGAGATCGAAGAGGAGTTTTATGTGGTGGGGCAGGAAATGTTGATCCCTGTGAACAGTCTAGAGGGAGGTCAACAAGAAATCAGGAAAATTAAGGAAGGTGAATGCTGAAGGCCGCCGCTTGCTACCGTGTAGTAGTAATCGGTGAATGCAGTAAGGCCGGGGAAGCTGATAAATTCACACTTTTTCTTCAAACCACAAGTAGAGCGTTCGACAAGCCAAACCGCAAAGTGCAATCCGTCGACTTCGGGCGGAAGATTCAGTTTGAGCAAGAGCCGGCCAAGAACCAGGGACTTTGGTTCAAATCAATCAGATGCCGGATTTGCCGATTTTCGCTCGGATTGTCTCCAGGACCACTCCGGCTTCACCGGAGGCGGCAGCATCTCCCGACCACTTCGTTAAGAATCCGTCCTGATCATGTCTTGGGATCAAGTGAAAATGCACGTGATCTACCGATTGCCCTGCCGAGTCGTTGTTGTTCTGCACGAGATTAAGCCCGGATGCGTTAGCGGCTCTAAGGATAACCGGAGCAATCCGCTGTGATATTCTAATGCATTCCATCAGGTCTTCGGGGGAAATATCAAAGAGCGTTGCATAATGAGTTTTGGGTATCACCAGAGAGTGGCCCGGATTAATCGGCTTATCATCGAGGAAGGCTAGCACTCGTTCATTTTCGTAGATCTTATCGAAAGGGATTTCGCCTCGAATCATTTTACAGAAAGTACATTCCGACATGGCAAATCCTCCTTGATCTGCACATCTTTCCTGGCAATTGCGGCCCTTGTTCGGCTGCAACCAGTTTTCCATTCTCCGGCAAGCGTTCCAAGCATTCCACGATAGGCCGGCTACAAGAATATGATGGCTCATCGCGGATTAGCGTGATCGTGTCGCTCCACAGCCGTTTGCCCTGAGGTATCGAAGGGCAACCCATCCGTTCGCGCTTCGATACCTCAGCACGAACCGAGTGCGTAAATCACGCTAATCGGCGATGAGCCAATATGATTTGCCCGCCGAGATGGGATCTCGCCTGATCCAATCTAAGAATCAAAAATCATTCAGCAAGATTTGAAGCCTCATGCGCAAATGTATGCAGAAGCTGACAAGAATGACAAGTAAATGAGCCACGCAGGCTTGCCGCACAATAGTTGGTGATTAACTTCAATGTCAGTTCGGCGTCGTGTCGGTACGAAGTCAAAGGAGCTCTTTCCACTCAGATCTCATGAAACGGATTATTAATTATTCCGTCATTTACCACTCGGTTCCCGATTTGCGGTTGATTGCTTGCTGATGAGGTATTTGCCTGATTCCCTTTGCTCGCAACGGTCATATATTAAGGGTTGGATCGAGGGGTTTGAAATGAGAGCTTGCCGGGCAATTGCTTTTTGTCGGACATCTTACTGAACCAGAGGTTAACCGAAGGGAGGCTGGGAAATGCTACAAGAGGTTTTTGGGGGCCTGCGTGATCTAATCGGGTTAGGCAACGACGATCTGACAATGTGGCAGATGTCTCTGCGTGCGCTCATTGTCTATATCACCGCCATCCTGCTCGTTAAGTTCGGCGAAAAGCGCTTCATGGGGAAAAATACTGCCTTCGACATGATCCTCGGTATCATTCTCGGCTCGGTGCTTAGTCGCGCAATAACGGGGAATTCCTCTTTTTCCCAGACCATCGGGGCGGGCGCGATGCTCGTGGGATTGCACTGGCTTTTCGCTGTCGCGTCCTACTATTCCGACTGGTTCGGCACTTTCGTCAAGGGGCGTGAGAAGACGCTCATCAAAGACGGTGAGATTCAGTGGGTCAACATGCGCAAAAGCCACATCAGCCAGAAAGACCTGGAGTTGGCGCTCCGCAGTAACGGCAAGATTACTGATCCCGGCGAGGTTAAGGTGGCGCATTTCGAGCGCAGCGGCGACATCAGCGTCATCCCGCGAGAGAAGGAGAAAAAACTGCGCGTCGTCGAAATCGCTTTGCGCGAGGGAGTCCAAACAGTGCGAATTGAACTGGTCGAAACCGCTTGAAGAGGTGCCAACTGAACCCATCGCAGGCTCACAGGCGAACTGGTGATATTATAATGGGATAGAGACTCCCGGAAGAATTGGGTGAATCGCGAGGGCGGGTCCGATAAAACCGGTGCCCGCCCTGCATGGCTCTCAATGCACGGACCACTTCCCCCCCAGGAGGGCGCTATGATCGAAGACCTTTGGTACAAGAATACCGTGATTTACAGTCTCGATCTCGAGACCTTTATGGATGCCGACGGCGATGGAGTGGGAGACTTCGACGGGCTCATGCGGCGGCTGGATTACCTGCACTGGCTCGGCATCGGAGCAGTCTGGCTTGCTCCTTTCCATCCCACCCCGAACCGCGACAACGGATACGACATCTCCGACTTCTATGGAGTGGACCCTCGCCACGGAACGAGCGGAGACTTCGTTGAATTCATACACCAGGCAGACAAGCGGGGCATCAAGGTGCTGATGGATTTGGTGGTAAACCACACCTCCGATGAGCACCCTTGGTTTCAGGCCGCACGCAGCGACAAGGACTCTTCGTATCGCGACTGGTATGTCTGGTCCAAGAAACGCCCGTCGGACTGGAAAGAAGGGATGGTCTTCCCGGGAGTGCAGCATACGACCTGGACGCGCGACGAGAAGGCGGACGCCTACTACTATCATCGGTTCTATGAATTCCAGCCGGATCTCAATATGGACAACCCCGCGGTGCGCCTTGAAATCAGGCGCATTATGGGTTACTGGCTGCAGCTCGGCGTGGCTGGATTTCGTGTGGATGCCGTGCCTTTTGTCATCGAGACAACCGTCCCCGGCGAGGAGCAAGGGACCCAGCGATTTGAGCACCTCAACGAGATGCGTCAATTTCTCCAGTGGCGTGTCGGCGATGCGATTCTGCTGGGAGAGGCTAATGTCCTTCCCAAGGAGAATCGCAAGTACTTTGGCGGTGACGGTGGTGACGGGATCCATATGATGTTCAACTTCTTCGTGAACCAACACCTGTTTTATGCCCTGGCGACGACTGATGTGCGTCCCCTGATCCAGGCGATCCGCGCCACTCAGCATATTCCATTTACGGCGCAGTGGGCTCATTTCCTGCGCAATCACGATGAACTGGATCTCGGTCGCTTAACGGAAGAGCAGCGGGAGAAGGTGTTTGCCCGATTCGGACCGGAGGAGCATATGCAGCTCTATCATCGGGGGATTCGACGCCGACTTGCCCCGATGCTCGGCGATCGTCGTCACCTCGAACTGGCCTACAGCGTCATGTTTTCCCTGCCGGGCACGCCGGTGATTCGCTATGGGGACGAGCTCGGAATGGGCGACGATCTGAAGCTCAAAGAGCGCACCGCAGTGCGCACCCCGATGCAGTGGGCCAATGAGCAGCAGGGGGGCTTCTCGACGGCGGAGAAAACAGTGCATCCCCTCATCGACCACGGCGTCTGGGACTACCGGCACGTGAATGTGGAAGCCCAGCGTCGCGACTCGAGCTCGCTCCTTAACTGGACGGCGAAGATGATCCGGTTGCGTAAGGAATGTCCTGAAATCGGCTGGGGAACCTATCGAATTCTCAGGACCGGTACGCCTTGCGTTCTTGCGATGCGATACGACTGGCGGGGCAACTCGGTGCTCGTGGTGCACAATTTCGATGAAAAGCCCCACATGGTTCGGATCAATCCCCGGGTTGAGATGGGCGACACCCTTGCCAGTCTGCTGAAGGAGGAGGAGTCCCATGCCGATGACAGCGGCACGCATCGGATAGCGTTGGAAGCCTATGGATACCGCTGGTTTCGTGTCGGCGGCCTCAACTATGCCATATACAGGAAAAAGGCGTGAGGGCCCGCTCCAGGAAGCTGCAGGGTGAATCCGCATTGAGCTTGCCCACTGCGGCGAACAAGGCATTCCGGTCGCGGGCGGCTTCAAGCGGGTATGCTGGACGATGGACGATCGGACCGAGGATCGGTGAGACGTATTCGTCGCCTCAGTCGTTTAAAGCCGGTAGAACGCGGTCGCCAAAATCTTCGATGAAGCGCTTCTGGCCCCGATTCACGTTGTGGAGGTAGATGTGATCGAAGCCCAGTTCCAGATCCTGGCGCAGCCACTCGATGTGCCTTGCCGTGTCGCGGGAGATGCGCACGTGGCCGTGCATGTTTTCGGGTGTCACGAACCGGGCGGCGACATCGAACTGCTCGGGAGAGCGTAAATCGGAAAGCAGAACGCTGTCGAAGATATTGGTCCGCCACTGCTCCCATGCCCCCTGCGCCGCCTCCTCATCGGTGAGGGCATAAGAAAGCTGCACCTTGAGGAACATGGGCTTTCCTTCGCCGCCCCCCCTGTGGAATGCTTCCACCACCTTGCGCAGCTCTTCCTTGGGCTTGGATACGGTGATCAATCCGTCCGCCCACTCCCCCACCCACTGTGCCGTCTCAGGCGTTATGGCGGCGCCTATGACCAGCGGCGGATTGGCCGGGCGGGTATAGAGCTTTGCTCCTTCCACCCGGCTGTAGCCATCGTGCGTTACAGTCTGCCCTTCCCACAGGGCGCGCATAATGTCCACCGATTCATGCAGCCGCTGATTGCGCTCCTCCTTCGGGGGCCAGCGCTCTCCTGTGATCCCCTCGTTGAGCAGTTGGCCGCTGCCGGTGGCGATCCAGAACCGAGCGGGAAACATTTCGGCGAGCGTGGCGGCGGCCTGAGCAATGATGGCGGGCTGATAACGCTGCCCTGGCGCGCACACCACCCCGAAAGGAAGCGTGGTCGCCTGCAAAGCGGCCCCCAGCCAGGACCATGCGAATCCGCTCTGCCCCTGAGCCTCGCTCCAGGGGTGAAAATGGTCGGAGCACATGGCCGCTTGAAAGCCGGCGGCTTCTGCCGCTGCAGTCAGCTCGAGCAACGCACTCGGAGTGAATTGTTCGTGGGAAGCATGGAAACCGATCTTCATGGCTTTCTCCTCCGCCTGGATTTGTGTGGATGGAGTCAAGGTACATCAATGAGTGGGAGTCCGTGGGCTCCGCTGTTTCGGATTGCCGGGCTCAGAGCATGAACGACCTGATCAAACCGTCTCTCAATCCCTGCTCGCATAGGCGATGGTGCTGAGCAGCGCATTTTCGGCCTGGCGCGAATCGAGCCTTGTGTGCTGGACCACGATTGGAACATCCGATTCGATGACGCTGGCATAGTCGGTATCGAGCGGGATGGGCTCGGGGTCGGTCAGATTGTTGAAGCGCACGTGCATCGTGCGGCGGGCTGGGACGACCATCCGGTAGGGGCCGGCCGGCTCACGATCGGTGAAATAGACCGTGATCGACACATGCGCATCGCGATCCGATGCATTCAGCAGGCAGGCGGTCTCATGACTGGTGAACTGCGGTTCGGGTCCATGGCTCCAGCCGGGAATATAGCCCTCGGCTATGGCCCACCGTCTACATCCAATGGGTGACTTCATATTGCATCCTCCTATGTTGACATCTCTCTCAAGGAATTTGTTGATCAAAACCGATGTGGGTTCTTTGTGTCCATCAGCTTCTTAATGTGATTGGAAGCTAAGCAATCATGGGGTTTTTCTGCAGTTGAGGATGGCTTCCATATTGTTTTGCGCCCAATCATGCACCCGGCATTCCCGCTCGACGAAATCGATAATCCGCTGCGACAGCCGAGCTCCGTTCAGGAGTGCTTCGGCGACTTTGTTTCCGGCGTGTTTCAACTTGGTCGCGGTGACGTAAACAATGCCGTCCTCTTCGTCGAAGCCTTTACTCCGTAGAAATCTTGCGGCCCCGCTGTTGCCGAGCACCAGTATGCCACGCTCCTGAGGGTTCTTGTATTTTTGGGACAAGATATATTCCAGTGCGACCAGGTTCATCCCGTCCTCTACCGGTGTGACCAGCATGACGTCGGTTTCTCTGAGGAACCGGTAGTTCTCCGGGGGAGGCACACCTTCATCAATGTGAACAACCGGTTCGAACCCGGCTCGCATCTTCCGGTTTGTCTCAACAACTTCTCTCTGCAGAGAGTCCGTCAGCTTTTGATAGGCCGGGCTGGCCAGCCTGCTGGGGGAAGTCACCTGGTAAAGCCTTGCGCCCGGTCTGTGTGCAGCTCTCCCTCCGGCCGCGTTTTGAAGGGTTCCGACCGCGTTTTGAAAGATTTTCAGCCGCTCCACCAAGCCCTTGGTGTAGTCGCGTCTTTCAAGCCCTCCGAAAACGTATCTTCCCTCGCGTTTGTCCTCTGCAATCCGGTCGTAAAGATCGCGTTCCCGCCATTGATAGTTGAGGCGCCTTTCCGGGGCGACTTCAAAGAGAATCCTGTCTACGTCGAGGCCGATGGGATAAGCGCCAACGGTGGTGATGCCATTGGGGTGGCTAATTTCATAAAACTGCTGTGCTATTTTTATTTCAACCGGAAACCACTCCTGCAGGGCGGCGAGATAGTTGTCGCAATACTCCTTGGTATGAAATCCTATAAAATCGTTGGCGAGCATGCCCCAAGTCAAACGTTTCAATACCTGTTCGACGCTTTCGGGGAATGGATCGAACCTTTGGGCTTTCAGCCTGTTCCTTTTGTCTTCACGGATGAGACCCTGGATGTCATGAATATTAAAAAAGGGCGTGTGGATGAATTGCCCAACATGGATTTTCGTTCTATCTTCAGTGGAAAAGCTCTCTTCGTCCAGCAGCGTCTTGTATACTTCGGCGACCTGCATCAGATGGTAGTCCTGAATCCACACGACAAAGTCGTCTCCTTTTTGCCACAGCTTTCTGTTTCTCCTGGTCTCATCAAAAGTGGTGTTGGCAAAGGTGACTCCGCTGCTCATGTATTGGAGGAAATCGCTTTTTTCAAAACTTGGCTTGGGGAATTCACGTTTGATCTTGTAGAATAAAGGTTCTCGGGTCAGGTGCATGAGGGGCCACAAAAACCCGTTGGCGAATTTATTGTAATAACTGTGCATATGTTCGGTGTCGAAAAAGACGAAGCGCATGTTGAAATCGTATTCTTTGAAGGTGAATCGAATCCTCTTGTCCGGAAGAATCTCTATGTACGGGAAATGCTCCGGTGCAATTTCTTCTTGGTGCATTCTTTGGAAAAGTTGAGAATAATGCCCGTTTGCAACGTCCAGGTCTTGATCTCCCATGGAGGCCCCGACCCATATGGGGTTCCATCTGCCCGGCTTAAGCAAGCCGGCCATCGCCTGGACGAGGCCACCCTCGCCGAATTTAGGCCGCTCGGGAAGAGCTCCCGTCGCTAAAGCTTGCTCGGCATCCCTGAGGACTCGGTCGGAAAATCCAAACGGACCTCTATTCGAGACAATGACCAGGTTATGCATGTTTCACCTCTCTCGCTTGTTCACGGCTCATATGGAAAAGCGTATTCCTGAGAGTAGCGGAGCAGTTCCAGCTATTATGTCCGTTTACCAGTGGCAGCTTGCCGCGCCTGTGCTTCCGCATGGTAAGAACTGCGCACTAGAGGCCCCGCTTCGACGTGTCGAAAGCCCAATTCCTGCGCCGCTTGTCGAAGGACAATGAATTCTTCCGGCGTATAATAGCGCTCGACGGGCAAATGGCCTTTCGAGGGGCGCAGATATTGGCCAATGGTTAAAATATCGCAACTGACAGTGCACAGGTCCTTCATCACTTCAAGCAGTTCCTGCCAGGTTTCTCCCAGACCCACCATTATTCCCGATTTGGTTGTGCTTTCCGGATCGATGTCCTTGGCCGCGCTCAATACTTGCAGCGAGCGTCCATAGTTTGCCTGCGGCCGCACCATTTCGTAGAGACGCGGCACGGTTTCAACGTTGTGCCCGAGTATTTCCGGATGAGCCGCCAAGACTGTCGCAAGGGCTTCTCGATCCCCCTTGAAATCTGGGATCAGCACCTCGATGGTGCATTCCTGTCTGTGGAGCCGAATCCTGCGAACGGTTTCGGCAAATGCCGACGCGCCGCCGTCGGGTAAATCGTCCCGGGACACGGAAGTAATGACCGCGTGATGCAGTTGCATTGCTGCGACGGCCTGGGCCACCTGGATGGCTTCTTCCCATTCTTGTCCCCGCTGATTGATGGGGCCGTGTTGTACTGCACAGAACCGGCAGTTTCGGGTGCAAATGTCCCCCAAAATCATGAAGGTTGCCGTACCGCAGCTCCAACATTCGGCAATGTTGGGGCACTTTGCCTCCTCGCAGACGGTATGCAGGGATTTGCTGCGCATTAGTTCTTTCAAGCGCGTGTAGGTTTGACCCGCCGGCAGTCGCACCCGAATCCAGGGGGGCTTGGCGGGATTATCCGTCTGTCTTTGATTAGTTGCCATATTGTGCCGTGTAAGCTGCAGAATTGTACCTGACTTTTAAATCAGTGGTGCATCCTTGACTCTATAGCCTTGCCAGGTTAGCGGTATTGCCAAAGAACAACGGTCCTTTTTGCCGAGCTTGGAGACTTGCCTCAAGATCACTCAAATCTGCGTTTGCAAGCTGCATATCAAACACCTGCAGAAAAGCCTCAGCAACCTTTTGCGCTGCTTCAAGCAGAGGGACCCGATATCCCAACACCCGTTCCAGGCTTGTGACTCCTTTATCAGGAATACCGCATGGCACGATTTTGTCAAAAAAGGTCAGATCGGTTGTCAGATTGAGTGCGAAACCGTGCCCTGTGATTCCCTTGGCATTCACCTTGATGCCTATTGCGGCGATCTTTTCGTCCCCTACCCACACGCCCGTTAAGCCAGGAACCGTTTGAGCAACGACGCCGAATCCGGCGAGCGTCAATATCAACACTTGCTCCAGATCTCGCAGGTAACGCCCCACCCGCCCTTCGCGGTTTCTAACATTCACCACGGGATAGCCGACCAGTTGACCCGGGCCGTGATACGTCACGTCGCCGCCCCGGTCGGTGCGATACACGGCTACCCCTTGCTTTTCCAGCAATTCTCCGGGAACAAGCAGATTGGCTTCCTGCCCACAGCGTCCCAGGGTGATGGTGGGTGGGTGCTCGAGCATAATCAGGACGTCCGGTATCGCTCCCGATGCTCGATCTTTGGCGAGGGCTTCTTGCAGAATTCGGGCCTGCTCATAGTCCATTCTCCCCAGCCAGTGGATGCCGCATGGCTCCCGGCTCACGCTGTCTCCGGTCCTTTTAAGTCGGTTATTTCCTGCGCAGGGGCAGGATATGTGTCGAGCTACCCAGGAACGCCTCTGCCGCTTCTTCTTCGCCCTCTGATAGAGTCGGATGAGGATGGATGCTCAGGGCCAGGTCTTCGGCCACCGCGCCCATCTCAATCGCCAGAACCCCTTCGGATATCATCTCACCCGCTTCCCGACCCACGATGCCGACGCCAAGAATCCTTTCCGTATCAGGATCGAAGATTATCTTCGTCATCCCGCTGGATACCCCCATGGAAGTCGCTCTGCCCGAGGCCGACCAGGGGAAACGGGCTACTTTGACGGGACGATTCCTGGTCTTGGCTTCCTGTTCGGTCAGACCGCACCAGGCCAGCTGCGGGTCGGTGAAAACCACGGCCGGAATGGCTTGAGCGTCAAATGCGGACGGTTCGCCCGCGATCACTTCAGCCGCCACTTTGCCCTCATACATGGCCTTATGAGCCAGCATTTCGCCGCCGATTACGTCACCTACGGCGAAAATTTCCTTGTCAGTCGTGCGCCGTCTTTCGTCGACTACTATAAAGCCGCGCTCGTTTACCTTGACGGCGGTGTTTTCCAAACCGAGGTTTTTTGTGTTGGGATGTCGCCCTATGGCAATGAGAACCCGATCGAACTTCTGCTTCGGTTCATCGGCTTCGCCTTCCAGCTCCGCCTCGACACGGTCGTCGTGCTCCTGCAAACTTTTCACTCTGGTCTTGTAGAGAATCGCATGGAACAAGCTTTCCAGTTTTTTGGTCAGGGGCTCTACCAGATCGCTGTCGGCGCCCGGCATCAATCGATCGTGCATCTCCACCATGGTCACCTGGCTGCCTAAGGTAGCATATACCGAACCCAGTTCGGCGCCTACGTATCCTCCACCAACAACCAGCAGTTTTCCTGGCACATCGACAAGCTCCAGTGCCCCGGTGGAATCCATGATTCGACTGCCTTTTTCGAATTTTATCTGCGGCAGCGGGGTCGCCGAGGAGCCGCTCGCGATGATGGCATAGCGAAACTTGATGCGGCTTATTTCAGAGTCTGAATCGAGCAACCTGACCAGGTTCGACCCTTCAAAGGCAACTCTGCCCTGTATGAGCTGCACCCCGCGTTTTTTGCTCAGGAACACCAACCCATTGGCCAGTTTATCGATAACCTGATTTTTCCAGGTGCGGAGTTTTTCCAGATCGATTTTCGGCTCGCCGAACTCTATGCCCATCTGCCCGGCGCGGCCGGTATCGTGCAACAGCTCGGAAACATAGAGCAGGGTCTTGGACGGTATGCAACCTCGAAACAGGCACACACCGCCAGGTCGCGCTTCCATGTCCACCATAGTGACCTCAAGGCCCAAATCCGCGGCCCGGAAAGCCGCCGCGTATCCGCCCGGACCTCCGCCGACGACCAGTACCTCGGTTTCCTGCGTGAATTCACCCATCACCATAACACATTCACCTTCTTCTACATGGTCATCAGCAGTCGCTCAGGATCCTGCAGAGCGTCAATCACGAGATTCATAAAACGGGCTGCATCCGCTCCGTCCAGGACTCGATGGTCGAAGGTCAGAATCAGAGGCAGCATGAGCCGCGGAACAATTGCGAAGTCGTTTTCGTCGCCCCGCACCACCGGTTTGTAGCTTGATTTTGCGAGCCCGAGGATAGCCACCTGAGGGTAATTGATGATCGGAGTAAAACCCGTTCCACCCAACGGGCCGACATTCGTCAGAGTGAAAGTACCTCCCGCCATATCTTCACGTTCCACTTTACCCTCCCGCACGCGACCGATCAGCTCATTCATTTCCCTGGACAGTTGCAGGATGCTCTTCCGATCCACATCACGGATCGAAGGGACAATGAGACCTCGCTCCGTATCGACGGCGACACCGATATGGTAATAATTTTTTATAATAATTTCTTCATGTTCGGTGTCGAGGCTGGCGTTGAAGCGGGGAAAGGCTTTTAAGGCTGCAACCGCCGCCTTGAGGGCAAAAACCGTTAAGGTCAAAGCGCCGCCCCGGGCTTCCACCTGTTCTTTGTGTCTGCGGCGCAAAGACTCCAGTTCCGTAATATCGGCCTCATCGGCGTGCGTCACATGGGGGATCCGGGACCAGGACTGCGCCATGCGCTTGGCTGTGGAACGGCGTATAGAGCGCAGAGGTTGCTTCTCTACCGGCCCCCATTGGCTGAAATCCGGCAGCGGCCCGGCCTCTGCAAAGGCGGGGAAAGACGGCGCGGCAGGGGCTTTTCCAGTGGACGGTTTTTCCGCGGCCTCTTTCGCTTTTTTGCCCGTTTCTGCAAAGGCGCGGACATCTTCCGCCGTGACTCGTCCTCCGGGGCCACTGGGAGGCACCTCATGCAGGTCCACACCCAGTTCACGGCTAAGACGCCGGGTGGAAGGTGCGGCGGGCACGGGACCTTCCTTTACCGGAGGTTTCTCTGTGGGCTTGTCGGCCTTCTTTTCCTCTTTTTCCAGAGGCGGCCGTTTTTTCTCAGGTTCTTCCTTCTCCTCGGGCTCACCGACCCGTTTTTCCATCTTCTCTTCAACCGGCTTTTCCGCCGGCTTCTCTGCTCCTCGCGCTTCTTTTGCTGCTTCCTCGGGCTCACCCCGTTCGGTGAAAACCATCAACACGTCCCCGACGTTGACGACGTCCCCGGGTTTGACCTTTATCTCTTTGACTACCCCATTGACCGGCGATGGAACTTCAGTGGTCGCTTTATCGGTTTCAATGATCAAGACTGGAGAGCCATCTTCAACTTCGTCTCCCACAGAGACCAGAACTTCAACGATCTCCCCCTCATGGATGCCTTCTCCCAGATCGGGAAGCTTGAATTCTCTTGGCATATTTGCTCCTCTAACTTGATACCTAAAAAAAGGGAAACAAGTAATTCGGGGACGCCGTTTTCAGCTAAAACTCCAGGGTTTCTCGAATCGCGCGCATGATTCGTTTTACGCCCGGCAGATAGGCCTTCTCCCGTTGGAATAGTGGAATAATCAAATCAAACCCGGTGACTCTGCGAATCGGAGCCTCCAAGTAGAGAAAAGACTTCTCGACCAGCCGGGACACGACCTCTGCTCCCGCTCCGAAGCTTCGCGGGGCTTCGTGCACCACCACCACTCTGCCCGTTTTGCGGGCGGATTCGGTGAAGAGCGTGTCATCCAAGGGAGAGACGGTCAGGAGATCGATCACTTCAGCCTCGATGCCGTCCTCTTTCTGAAGAGTCGATGCCGCCTCCAGGGTTTCGTGCAAGATGGCTCCGTATGCGATCAACGTCACGTCTTTCCCCTCGCGGGCGATTTGGGATCTACCGATGGGCAAGGTCTCTTCCTCTTCCGGAACCTCCTCGCGAAAAGCCCTGTACACTGCTTTAGGCTCGAAAAAGACCACCGGGTCGGGATCGCGTATGGCACTTACCAGCAATGCCCTGGCATTTCGCGGGCTGGATGGTATCACCATCTTCAGGCCGGGTGTATGGGCGTACACGGCTTCGCGGCTCTCCGAATGATGTTCCAGAGCCCTAACGCCGCCGCCGTAGGGGGCACGCATCACCATCGGCACATGGTGACGGCCTCCAGAGCGCCATCGGAGTCGAGCCGCATGCGACTCCAGTTGATGGAAGGCGAAGTAGCTGAAGCCGGAAAATTGAATTTCGCACACCGGCTTCAGCCCATACAGTGCCATACCGATGGAGAAGCCGACAATACCGGACTCGGCCAGCGGGGTATCGATGACCCGCTGCTCGCCGAATTTTTCTATGAGTCCGTCGGTGACCCTGAAAACGCCTCCATCCCAACCGACATCTTCGCCCAGAACCACCACATTGTCATCTTTTTCCATCTCCTGGTGTAGCGCCAGATTTATAGCCTGAACCATTGTCATTTTAGCCATAGTCAATTCTGCTCCTTATCGGCCGTCGGGACGAAACGGGTTACTGGTCGGCTTCTTGCAGTTCCAGCTTGAGCTCCTGCCGCTGTTCCTGCAAGTATGGAGGCAGCTCGGCAAACAAGTGTTCGAACATTGCCAGTGGATCGCCCAGCTCTTCCATCCGTTTTTCGGTCTGGTCTACGGCTGCTTTGATTTCCGCCTTGATCTCTTCTTCCAGCGTGTCGATTTGATCGTCGCTAATCAGCCCTTTGTTCTTCAAGTACGTCTGGAATCGAATCAAAGGGTCCCGCTTGACCCACTCTTCAACTTCCTCCTCCTTACGATAGCGTTTGGGATCATCAGCGGTGGTATGGACCGACATTCGGTAGGTGATGCATTCGATCATGGTTGGGCCTTCGCCCGATCGTGCCCTCTCTACCGCTTCCTTTGCCGCTGAGTAGACGGCCAGCACGTCGTTGCCGTCAACCTGGATTCCCGGAACTCCGTAGGCCAGAGCCTTTTGTGCCAGTGTTTTCGATCGGGTTTGTCTGGAGCGGGGGACAGATATGGCCCAATGGTTATTCTGACAAACAAATATTGTAGGAGTCTGAAAAACGCCGGCAAAGTTGAGCGCTTCGTGAAAGTCGCCTTCCGATGTGGCGCCATCCCCGAAAAAGACCATCGCGACTTGCTTTTTCTCACGATACTTCATGGCATACGACAGGCCGACCGCATGAAGTGTCTGCGATCCTACCGGAATGGCCACCGGCAGGTTATTCAGGTCCGGCGCAATTTCGCCCCCTTCGTTGTATCCGGCATAGAGGAGAATGACGTTTTGCATCTTCTTGCCACGCCATAGTTCGGCCGCCATTTCACGAAAAGCGGGGACCAGCCAGTCGGAAGAGTCCAGTGTCGCTATGGCGCCGATTTGTGCAGCTTCCTGGCCGGTTATGGGTGCAAAAGTCCCCATTCGTCCCTGCCGCTGCAGCTGCAAAAGCCGTTCATCGAACCTGCGCCCAAGCAGCATGGCGCGATGCAGCTTGAGCAACAACTCGTCGGGGATATTCGGCTCCAGATTTTTGTCCACTTCTCCGTTTTCATCCAGGATGGAAAGGTATTCGAGGCGGTAGGGGAGGTCGATCTCTTTTCTCGGCATAGTTCGATCCTTTGCATTATCAGGGTTCAACACGACCCCTCATAACGGTCATGGGTCAGGTCACCTCAAACGTCCGAACCCGGCTCTCCAGTCGCTGCCGCACGCTCACACGCTAAGACAACTCTTGACCCCTATTGGCTCAGCGGGGAAATAAGGTTCCCCGACGGTTGTTGATGGTTTTTAAATCTAAGACCATTAGCCTCAATGCGTGTAATATAAGTATATCCAATGTGTTTGGCTACCACCGCCCGGCCGGGAACGTTCCCTTATATTCGTCCTGCAGACCGTCGACATATGACGCAAATGCTGGTAGCTTACCAATATTCATCGGGATGAATTTAAGTAGGAAGCGATACGCCGTGAACCCTTCGAAACGGATTTGTCACAAATGAAATATCCAAGCATAAAAACACGCTTGCCGGGCCCTGCAGCTGCCAGACTGATTGAAACGGACCGGACTTACGTCTCCCCTTCCTATACCCGGCTGTACCCTCTGGTGGTGAAGAAGGGAGCTGGTCTATGGGTGCAGGATGCCGACGACAACACTTTCCTCGATCTCACCGCGGGAATTGCGGTTTGCGCGACCGGCCACTGTCATCCGCGCGTGGTCGAAGCCATTGTCGAGCAGTCGCACAACCTGCTGCATATGTCCGGCACCGACTTCTATTACACTGCACAAATCGAGCTGGCCGAGAAGCTGGCTAATCTGGCGCCGGGTGAAGCGGGCAAAAAAGTATTTTTCGGCAATTCGGGTGCTGAGGCTGTGGAGGCCGCTTTCAAGCTCGCCCGGTGGCACACTAAGCGTGATCTGAACCTTGCCTTTTTTGGTGCTTTCCATGGCAGAACCATGGGGGCGCTGTCGCTCACAGCAAGCAAAGCAATGCAGAAAAAACATTACAATCCGTTGGTGCCCGGTATCACCCACATTCCTTATCCATATTGTTACCGTTGTCCCTACGGCTTGTGTTATCCCGAATGCGGTGCGGCATGCGTGAACTGGGTGGAAGACCCGTTATTCCGCACCAGCGTTCCTCCGGAAGAAGTTGCGGCCATCTTTGTCGAGCCGATACAGGGGGAGGGGGGCTATATTGTGCCTCCACCGGAATTCCATAGAGCATTGCACAAGCTGGCGAAAAAGTACGGCATTCTCTATGTGGCCGATGAGGTGCAGTCGGGTATGGGCAGGACCGGCAAAATGTTTGCCATGGAACACTTCGGTGTTGTGCCCGATATCATGGCCCTGGCTAAAGGCATAGCATCGGGCATGCCGCTCGGAGCGATGGTCGCCGATGCCGACATCATGACCTGGGAAGCCGGTTCCCATGCTTCGACCTTTGGCGGCAACCCCGTCTCTTGCAAGGCTGCTCTTGCCACCATCGCATTGCTGGAAGAAGGGTTGATGGCCAATGCCGTCGAGCGTGGAGCACAGCTTATAGCCGGGCTTCGCGAGCTGCAGTTGCGCTTCGAGTGCATGGGGGATGTAAGAGGGCTGGGGTTGATGATCGGGGTGGAGCTGGTGAAAGATCGCCACACCAAAGAACGAGCCGCCGGCTGGCGCAATGAAGCCCTACAAAAAGCGTTTCACAAGGGACTGTTGCTGCTGCCTTGCGGGGAAAACAGCATTCGTTTTTGCCCTGCCCTCAGCATATCCGCGGAAGAGGTAGAAGTCGGACTTTCCATCTTCGAAGAAGCGATAAGGCAGGTGGCTGGATAAGGTGTACTTTAAACGGTCATAATTTGCTGTCCTGCCCGGGTACCCAAAGATAGACCAGCACATCCGGCGATTATCCAACGTGGAATTGCGCTACCGATGCGCGACCGTTTCCACCGCTTATGTCCGGAACAATCCTCAGCTCCAGTGTCGTGACGTGGTCGAGATCGACGGCGTACTCTTCCAATTCGTGGGCAGTGGCCGGAGGGCTGAAGTTGTATTGCTGTCGCACCATCTCCTGATAAGATCGACCACCGTCCGAGGACCACCGCAGGACGAGCTCATGAGTGCGATCTACCTCATCTTCTTGAAACGCGAGTCGAATACGTTTGATCCTCTGCGGCTCATCAAACAGCAGACGAATCGTCTGCTCTCCAGATTGTGCGGCTCGCCAGCCCGGTCCAGCACCGGGTATTAACGCCGCTTCGATCGGGTGTGCTGCGTCCTCAGATGTGAGCTCGACCTGTGCCACGCTTTGCAGGTCCAGCCAGTTTTGATCCGGGGCGGAGACAGCATGAGCTTTATGGCTGGTGATACGTTTTCGCATAAGGTTTCCTCTTTTGGGCTTTATACCATGGCATACGTCTTTTTCCGAATAAAAGGTTCAATTCACCGGCAACGAAAAATCTCCCAGCCACTGAACCGAATGGAGAGTATTTGCCATCTTTCGGAAGAGCTTCGAATCGGCGGATACGACGGGGATGTTCAACTGCTTCGCAAGGGCCACGTAACATCCGTCATAGGCGGTGATATCGTGAGATAGCGCAATGCCCAAAGCATCTTCCATAAGATCGGTGGTGGCGATGCTGTGAAGTGCCAGGCCCTTAAGAGCTGAAAGGTTCTCACTAGCCTTGCCCATCGGATAGCCGAACCTTTTAATGTGCTTCCACAGAATGTTGGTGCACTCAATGAAGAAAAGGTCGGGAACGTAGAATTGACCCGGAGGGTCGGCTTCGAGAATCGAAAATAGGGCCTCCGCTTGATCGGAAAGCGGTTCGTTGATGAAGAGCTTAATGGCTACACTAGCATCGACTACGTATCGACCGTTTTTCATCGCTCCCTGTCCTCACGAAGCAATGTGGCACTATCCGGGACATCTTGAGCATATGTGAATCGCCGGTGCCGCACCGCGGCAAGGATTTTGGACCTGGACTCTCTGAGCTCCTCTTCCTCGACGGCGCTGCTGAGCATGTTGATCACCTGAGCGCTCATGGATCGATTTCGCGATTGAGCGAGAGCCTGTATCCGTTCGTGCAGATCCTTAGGTACATTCCGAATATGGAGCGTCGGCATGACTGCTTCCCCCTTTCAAATAAAAAGGCAATCGCACACGGTTGCATAATGCTAGCACAAATACCTGCAAAAGTCATCAGTGATGCTCGGAATCGAGCGAAGCAGCGGTCAGTGTTGGGGACACGGAGCAGTCCGATGTTGTCCTCGGGAAAAACAGCGATCTCGGTTTGGGCATCATTGTAGTCGTCCCACCGCGAAACTCGGTCCACTCCTACGAGAAAATATCAACTCAAGCAGTTTTTTGCCATAATGATTAAAATATCCGGCTCATCGCCGATTATCTTGATTTACGCACTCGGTTCGTGCTGAGGTATCGAAGCACGAACGGATGGGTTGCCCTTCGATACCTCAGGGCAAACGGCTGTGCCAAACGGGGACCAGGCCAGCAAACATATTGACCGACCACCCCCCGGGTCTGTCGGCCACTATAATACGGTAAACCGGAGGCAATTTCATCATTGGGGGTGATCAGGTGCGGCATGAACATGGACGCTTGCCAAGAAATCGGCAAGTGAATGTCCTTGACAGCATCCACGACCGGTGCTATCCAAAAATCCTTAAAAAAGCGATTTCTTATCACCTCATCACCCTAGCGGAAGCAAACTAAACAGCATCCAAAAGTCGGTGCAACGAATCGGCCGTGGAGCGACTTCCAGCCGACCTCTTTGTTCGTGTTCGATCCTCTGACGGGTGTGTTCGGAATGACGCCACGATTATCCATACCATTAAATAAATGCTACATCCTAAACTGCAGGAAAATTTCAGGAATGTGATGTGAGTTCTGAACGGATCAAGACCTGGCCCACAAAGGAGCGCCCGCGAGAACGACTCCTTTCTGAAGGCCCCGAACGGCTGACAGATGCCGATCTGCTCGCCATCATCCTACGTGTCGGTTTGGGAACCTTCAAGGAGGGGGTTCCAGGGAAGAGTGCCTACGATTCGGCCCTCTCTATCTTGAGGGATTTCCGAGGGCTTCGCGGGCTCGACCGCGCCCGCATCCATGATCTGCTCAAGGTCCCTGGCCTGGGACCCGCGAAGGTCGCCCAAATCAAGGCTGCCTTCGAGCTGGGGAAACGCGTCTGCGCCGGCAAACTCACAGCCCCCGCCTTCGAATCCTCGCAGGCTGTCGTTAATCACTTCCGTCCGCGCTTTACCGCGAAGCGTCAGGAGATCGTCATCGCCGTGTTCTTGAACGGACAGAACCAGCGGCTTGGTGAGAAGGACATCACCGAGGGGACACCGACCCAAGCCACTGTGTATGTCCGCCGCATTCTGGAGGAAGCCCTCCACGAATCGGCAGCTGCGGTCGTCCTGGTTCACAACCACCCTTCGGGCAATCCTGAACCCTCAGTTGGTGATGACGCGACGACGCGTGACCTCTTGTGCGCCTGTAAACTGGTGGGTGTGGTTCTGCTGGACCACGTCATTGTTGGCGAGTCCGACCACTATAGTTATGCCGACTCCGGTCGGTTGGCGGAACTCGAATCTGAATAGAAGGGAGCCGTATGGCCAGGAAGAAACCAGCACCGCAACCCTATGCCAAACCGGATCAGATCCAGATCCGGGGCAACCAGATATTCAGTCCGCTCCGCCGGAAGTGGCTGAAAGCCACACCCGAAGAAATTGTCCGCCAGGACTTCATTCAACACCTTCAGGACCACTACGGCTACTCGCTCGAGCAGATGGATCAGGAACGGAAGACTCAACATGGCCGGGGAAGCCCCCGCACGGACATTGTTGTTTACGCGGCTCAGGGAAGCAAGAGCCCCATTATTGTTGTTGAATGCAAAGCCGAGTCGGTAAACATCCATCTTCGAGATTATTACCAGGGTGAGAGTTATGCCCGTGCCACCGGTTGCGAGTTCTTTGTCACCCATAACCAACGCCAAACCGCCATATTCAAACTGGTTCCCGGGACCCCTGGCGAAGCGGTCCAGATCAACGACCTGCCCCACGCCGAAGACTGGGGGGACGCCAAACGCATCGAGGCAATCAAGAACAGTACCCGTGCCTTCAGCCGCAAGGAGTTTCAGGACCTGTTGTTCAAGTGCCACAGCATCCTGCGCGACGTCCACAAAATGGAACCGGGTCGCGCCTTCGATGCAATCTCCAAGATTCTGTTCATCAAGATGTACATCGAGCGCACCGGCAGCTGGGGAACTTTCTCGACTGACTATCTGGACAAACGCAGCGCTGTGCGTCTCCCAACTGACAAGGTGGTTCACGACCAACTCTTCGACCAGACCAAACAACATTACGAAACCTCCGCGATCTTCTCCGGGCGTGATGAATTGGAGGTTTCCGAGGAGACCTTTCGCCGCATCGTGAAGGAGCTTGAGCGCTTCAACCTCTCGGCAACCGGGGATGACATCAAAG
>ENA-OSEO01001933-OSEO01001933.1-sediment-metagenome-genome-assembly--contig:-NODE-1933-length-32850-cov-4.504409_pt1 | contig 32850 bp, 32 predicted proteins | sample MGYA00237883_ERZ534232 | MGnify/ENA metagenome assembly ERZ534232 | reverse complement strand
CCGAAGTAGTCGGTCTTGGCCAGGGCATCGCGGATCTTGTCCGGCTCCACGGCGCCGGCCCGCTCGATCGCCTCGGCCATGATGTGGACCGCGTCAAAGCCGAAGACCAGGTACATGTCGGCTTCTTCCTTAGGGTTTATGGCCTTGTAGGCCTTGATCAGTTCCTCGTTCTCCTTCTCCTTGCCCGGCGGCGGCGAGGTGGGCACGTAGCGCTCGAAGAAATAGACCCCCTCCATGACCTCGGGGCCGGCGATAAGCATGAGACGCTCGGCCGAGAGCCCGGAGGTGATGAAGACCTTCTGGGTCAGGCCCAGTTCCTTGTACTGCTTCATGATCAGGGCGATGGCGCTGTAGCTGGTGGTAATGAACATCCAGTCGGCTTCGGAGCTCTTGATCTTGGTCAGCATGGGCGTGTAGTTGGTCTCGCCTCCACCGACGAACTCGACCTGGAGGAGTTTACCGCCGGTCTTGTCCAGGATCTCGCCCACGGCCTTGGACATGGACCGGCCCCAGTCGTTGTTGACAGCCAGGTAGGCGGCCTTTTTGACCCCGAGTTTGGGCACCAGGACCCCGGCCATCAGCTCGCCGTCAACGTCGTTGTTGGAGGTGAACCTGAAGACCCACTCGTTGCCCTTGTCCGTGATCATGGGCGCGGTCGAGGTCTCCACCAGCATGGGGATCTTGTGCTTCTTAACGATGGGCATGGCCGCCAGGGTGGCCGAAGAGGCCCAGCAGCCGATGATGGCCGGGACCTTGTCCCGGGTGATCAGTTTCTGGACCGCGTTGACCGACTCGACCGGGTCGGCCTTCCCGTCCTCGATGATCAGATTGAGGGGTCGGCCCAGGACCCCGCCCGCGGCGTTGATCCTCTCGGCCGCTATCTTCAGCCCGGTGACCACGCTCAGGCCATCCAGCGAGGCCCAGCCGGTCATGGGCTGGACCGCGCCGATGGGGATCGGCTCGGCGGCCCCGGCCGAGCCCGGCAGGCAGACCAGCCAGGCCGCGGTCAGGGCCAGGAACATCAGACCGAATATCTTCCTCATGCCTCCCTCCGTTCTCCTCTTGGGTTCGAATCAGCCGGGCGCAGCCTCACTCCTTGAGCAGGAGGACGACCTGGTTGACCCCTTTCTGGATCTGGGTGATCGAGCACCTGGGCTGGGAGTGGCCCTTGTCGTCGAACCTGGTCCGGCCGAAGAGCCCCAGGTGATCGGTCTTGGCCAGGGCGTCCCGGATGGCCTGGCTCTCGACCTTTCCGGCCCGGTCAATGGCCTCGGCCATTATGTGGACCGCGTCAAAGCCGGCCGCCACGCCTGCGTCAACCACGTCGTTGGGGTGCATCTTCTGGTAGGCCGCGATCATGGCCTCGTTGTCCTTTTCCGTGCCCGGCGGCGGCCCAGCCAGGACGTAACGCTCGAAGAAGTAGGCCCCCTCCATCTTGTCTTTGCCGGCCAGGTTCATCAGCTTCTCGGCTGACATGCCGCTGGTTATGAAGACCGGCTTCTTCATCCCCAACTCGTGGTACTGTTTCATGATCAGGGCGATACCGCTCAGGCTGGTGGTCACGAACACGGAGTCAACGTCGGCGTTCTGGATGCGAGTCAACATCGGGGTGAAGTTGGCCTCGTTGCCGGCGCAGTACTCGACCAGGCTAACCTCGCCGTCGGTCTTCTTCATGATCTCCGAGACGGCCTTGGCCATGGACCGGCCCCAGTCGTTGTTGACGGCCAGGTAGGCCGACTTCTTGAAGCCCAGCTTGGGCACCAGCACTCCGGCCATCAGCTCGCCGTCCATGTCGTTGTTAGAGGTGAAGCGGAAGACCCACTTGTTGCCCTTCTCCGTGATCATGGGCGCGGTCGAGGTCTCGACCAGCATGGGGACCTTGTTCTTCTCGACGATGGGCATGGCCGCCAGGGTGGCCGAGGAGGCCCAGCAGCCCATGATGGCCGGGACCTTGTCCCGGGTGATCAGCTTCTGGATGGCGTTGACCGACTCGACCGGGTCGGCCTTGCCGTCCTCGATGATCAGCTTGAGCGGCCGGCCGCCCAGGACCCCGCCCTTGGCGTTGATCTGCTCCAGGGCGATCTTCATGCCCGAGACCACGTTGTTGCCGTCCAGAGCGGCCCAGCCGGTCAGGGGCTGGACCACGCCCACGGCCACCGATTCGGCCGCCCGGACGAGGGCCGGATTGAAACCCAGGACGGTCAAGGCGGCCAGGGTCGCCGCCGCGAGGAATTTGATCCCGTTCGGTTTCATGCCTCTCCTCCTTGCTTGGGGTTGCCTTGCGGGTCTAAGTATTTCCGGTAAACGTCCAGCCTCAGATCTTCCCAGTAGGGCGCGAACTGGCGCCAGTCGGCCAGCCGGTCCCACTCGGTCCTGACCACCAGGGTCCCCTCCGACTCGCCCAGCCTGCCGACCAGGGCGCCCCAGGGCGCGGCCACGGCGGAGTTGGCGAAGTAGTACTGGTTCTCGTCCCGGCCGCAGCGGTTGCAGCTGGCCAGGTAGATCTGGTTCTCCCAGGCCCTGACCCGGACGATGGCCAGATAGTGCTCCAGGTCCTTGCCAAAGGCGTCGATCTCCTCAGTGGACAGCCAGGCCGTGGCGTGGATGACCAGGCCCGCCCCCTGAACGGCCAGGGCGCGGACCAGTTCGGGGAAGACGAAGTCGTAGCAGATGGCCGCGCCCACCCGGCCGAACTCGGTCTCGAAGAGACCGAGTTCATCGCCCGGCCTGAAGAACCTCTTCTCGTTGACCCACAGGTTCAGCTTGCGGTAGACGGCGACCATCTCGCCCCGGGGCCCCACAACGGCCAGGGAGTTGAAGAGATCCCGGCCGCTCCTCTCGGGCAGGCCGAAGACGATGTAGGTGTTGCTCCGGCGGGCCTGGGCCCCGACCTCCTCGATGGCCGGGCCGGGGATGGTCTGGGCCGCCCGCCAGTAATCCTCCCGGGAGAACATGAACCCGGAGAGGGCCAGCTCCGGGGCGACGATCAGGTTCGCCCCCCGCCCGGCCGCGGCCTGGGCCCGGCCGACGATCTTGGCCAGGTTGGCCGCGCCGTCCCCCGGCCTGGAATCAATCTGCAGGAGTCCCAGCGACAGGTCCTTCATGTTCAAACCCCCGGCCTGATCCATTCCTGGCCCTAGTCCAGGACGGCGATGGCCTCGATCTCGATCTGGGACTGGCGGGGCAGCTCCTTGACCCCGATACAGGTCCTGGTCGGCGGCTCCTGGGGGAAATACTGGCGGTAGATCTGGTTCATCTCCTGGAAACGCGACATGTCGGTCAGAAAGACCGTGGTCTTAACCACCTCGGCCAGGCTGGCCCCGGCCGACTCCAGAATGGCCTTGAGGCTGGTCAGGACGTGGCGGGCCTGGACGTCAAAGTCCTGGGAGACCACAGTCATGGTCTCCGAATCTACCGGCACCTGGCCCGAGACGAAGAGCAGGTTGCCCACCTTGATGGCCTGGGTCAGGGGCGACTTGGAGACGAAAGCCTTTCCGGTGCTGATACGCGTCCGTTCCACGGCCCTTCCCTCCCGGTTTAGATTTTTTTCAATTCCCGGATCAGCTCGGCCAGGAAGTCGGCCACCGCGTCCAGGACCTTCTCGCCCTTTTCCTTGCTGGCCTTCAGGGCCCCGCCGATGACGCCCGACTCGGTGAACTGCTTGAAGTCCGAGATGGTGGTCAGCTCGACTGGGTAGTCGCCCAGGGTGACCGCCGTTGACTTGTTGAACTTGATCCTGGTCCCGGCCAGTTCGCCCAGGACGACCTTGTCGGCCCGGCTCATGTCCACCAGGGCCTCGTTGATGGCCAGCATGCCCGAGGTCTCGATGTCGGCGGCGTGGCCGTCGGGCAGGTTCCCTCCGCTGAAGTCCCACAGTTCCCTGGTCAGCTTGCCGCCGGCCAGCCACCAGGGAATGACGAACATGAGGACTTCTTTGTCCTTCTTGAACTCGTCCATGGCTGTGGCGATGGTCGGTCCGTTGTGGCCGTGGCCGTTGATGAAGACAAACTTGTCCACGCCGTGGGCGTAAAGCGAGGAGCAGACGTCGATGATGACCCGGGCCAGGGTGTCGCATGTCAGGGTTATGGTTCCGGGGAAAGACATGTGGCAGTGGGAGATGCCGAAGGGAATGACCGGGACCACCAGGGCCTTCTCCCGGGCCGCGGTCCGCCGGGCGACCTCGAAGGCGCAGTAGGAATCGGCGCCCATTGGCATGTGATGGCCATGCTGTTCGGTGGCGCCTACCGGAATCAGAGCCACCCGGCTCTCCTGGAGCTCGTCCTGGACTTCAGTCCAGGTCATTTCTGGCAGGATACCCATTTTTCCTCCTCCTGATCACCTTCGGTCTGAGCTGATCTCTGGCGCTGCCCAGCCGCCTGGAAATGGAATTGGCCGCCTCCACCACTGGATTAACCAGGGAGGCCACTTTCTTCTGATCGAACCGGTCTCTAGGCCCAGCCAGACAGACGCTGGCCACGATCTGTTCGTCGGCGTTGAAGATCGGCGCGGCCAGAGCCTTGACTCCGACGTAGAGTTCCTGGTCGCTGGTCGCGTAGCCGAGCCGGCGGATCCCGGCCAGGCTCTCTTTCAGCTCCTCGGGGTCGGTAATGGTCCTGGGCCCCAGCTTGGGCAGGCCTGTCTCCCGGATGATCCGGTCCTGCTCGATCTCGGGCAGAAAAGCCAGGATTGCCTTGCCCGAGGCGCCGCTGTGCAGGCCGATGATCGTCCCCTTGTCGGGCCTGACCCGGAGCATCTCCGGGCTCTCCACCTTCTCGATGCAGACGGCCACGTTATGATTCCGCCAGACGAGTTGGGCCGTCTCGCCCGAAATGTGAGAGAGCTGCTGGATGAAGGGCAGGACTATCTGGCTGATGTCCAGGGAGTCGAGGATGACCGAGTGCAGCACCAGCAGGCGGACCCCCAGCCGGTAGCGGCTGGCGTCGCCGTCGACCTCGATGAGACCCTTGCGCTTCAAGGTGCTGATGAAACGGTAGCAGGTGCTCTTGGGGATTTCGGTCGCCTGGGCGATCTCCTCGATGGTCAGCATGGGTTGATCGTGGTTGAAGGCGAAGAGGATGTCGATGGCCCTCTCCAGGGACCGGTTGGTCTTCTGGCTCATTAAACACCTCGACCTAACTAAGCCGGCTCAGTCCGACCCAGCGGGGCCGACTTGCGCCGGCCCAAATAGGCGTTGCGCACGTAATCGTTCCGGAGCAGATCGCTCGAGCCTCCCTCGACGGCCACCCGGCCCACTTCCAAGACGTAGGCCCGGGAGGACATCCTGAGGGCCAGGAAGGCGTTCTGCTCCACCAGCAGGACGGTGGTCCCCTCCCGGTGGATCTCGCTCACGATCTCGCTCATCTTCTCGACGAAGATGGGCGAGAGGCCCAGGGAGGGCTCGTCCAGCATCATCAATCGGGGCCGGGACATGAGGGAGCGGGCCATGGCGGCCATCTGTTGCTCGCCGCCGCTGAGGCTGCCGGCCATCTGGTCCTGCCGATCCCCTAGGACCGGGAAGTGGTCGTACATCCTCTCCAGGTCCGCCTTGATCCCGGCCTTGTCCGTTCTGAGGAGGGCCCCCAGCTCCAGATTCTCCCGGACGGTCATCTGGGGCCAGAGCCGGCGCCCCTCGGGGCAGAGCGAGACGCCCCTGGCCACCACCGCCCGGGGGGTCAACCCGTCGATGCGTTCGCCCCGGAAGGTGATCTGACCTGAGATGAGGCGCACCAGGCCGAGGATGGTCCTCAGGGTGGTGGACTTGCCCGCGCCGTTGGCCCCGATCAGGGCGACCATCTCGCCCTCCTGGACCGCCAGCGAAACCCCGAAGAGGGCCTCGACCTTGCCGTAAGCGGCGCGGACGTCCTCAACCTTGAGCATCCAGAAAGCCCCGGCCCAAATAGGCCTCCAGAACCCGCTCGTCCTCCTGGACCGCGGCCGGAGGTCCCTCGGCGATCTTGGCCCCGTTGTCCAAAACCACGATCCGGTCCGAGATGTTCATGACCACGTCCATGTTGTGTTCAACCAGGAGGATGGTCAGGCCCCGATCCCTGATCTGGGAGATGATGGCCATGGCGCCCTCGGCCTCGGCCGGATTCATGCCCGCCACCGGCTCGTCCAGGAGGAGCAGCTCCGGGTCGGCAGCCAGGGCGATGGCAATCTCCAGAAGTCGCTGCTCGCCGTAGGGCAGGTTCTTGGCCAGCATCCGGCGCCGCCCGGAGAGGCCCAGGAATTCTAGAATCTCCCCGGCCTTCTCCCGGATCTCCCGCTCGGTCGCCCTGAAGCGCGAGGTCATAAGAAAGACGTCGAGGAGGGAGTTGCCGATCCGCCTATAGCTGCCCATCAGGACGGCCTCCAGGACGCTGACGCCGGGAAAAACGCTCGTCTTCTGAAAGGTCCGGGTGATCCCCAGGCCGGCGATCCGGTGGGGGGCCAAGCCGACCAGCTCCCGGTCTTGGAAAAGGACGCTGCCCTTATCTGGCTTGAGGAAGCCGCAAATCAGGTTGAAGGTGGTCGTCTTGCCCGCGCCGTTGGGTCCGATGACGCTCAGAATCTGGCCCTGCTCGACCTGGAAGGAGAACTCGTCCACGGCCTTGAGCCCGCCGAAGGCCAGGGACAGATCTTTGACCGTCAGGTACACGGCCTAGCCCTCCTCCCTGGCCGCCCGCTGTAGGAGCCTGTCCAGGAGGCCCTTGAGGCCCTGGGGCATGAAGATGGCCACCACGATCAGAACCAGGCCGAAGACCGGCTCCCGGTACTGCTCTGTTCCGCGCAAAAGCTCGGGGACCACGGTGAAGATGAGGCAGCCCAGGAGAGGTCCGGCGATGCTGCCCCGGCCGCCGGTGACCAGCATGACCAGCATGGTGATCATGTAGACGAAGCCGAATATCTCGGGGTTGAGGTAGCTGACGTAGTGGGCGTAGAAACTGCCAGCCGCGGCGGCGAAGAGGGAGGCGGCGATGAAGGTGATCATCCCGAACTTGAAGGCGCTGACCCCGATGGACTCGGCCAGTTCTTCGTTCTCTCTGAGGGAGACGCAGGCCCGGCCGATCACCGAATTGACCAGGCGGTGGATGATGTAGGTCATCAGCCCGACGAAGAAGAGCATCAGGTAGTAGAAATCGGTCTTGGTCTCGAACTCATAGCCGAAAAGGCTGGGCGCATCGATGCCGGGCAGGCCCATGGGCCCGTTAGTCAGGCTGACCCAGTTGGTGGCCACAATGGCCAGCATCTCGGCGAAGCAGAGCGAGACGATGACGAAATAGGGCCCCCTAAGCCTCAAGACAATCAGGCCGAAAAGAAAGCTGAGGACCAGGCTCAGGCCCAGGGCCGCGGCCAGAGAGAGCCAGTAGGACGCGCCGAGCTTGAGGCTGACCAGGGCCGAGGTGTAGGCCCCGACCCCCAAAAAGGCGGTGTGGCCCAGGGAGAGCAGGCCCAGGTACCCGACCAGCAGGTTCAGCCCGGCCACCAGCATGTAGAAGAAGCCGGCGTGGATGAGGAGGTGGAGAAAGTAGTCGTCCCGGATGAAGAGCGGCGCGGCCAGGGCCAGACCGGCCAGGGCTAGGAGGACGGGAACTTTCAGCCGACCGCCGGCCATCGAATCAACTCTTCTTCCCGAACAGGCCGTAAGGCCTGACCACCAGGAGGGCCATGACGATGAGCAGGCCGAAGAGGTCCTTGTAGCCCGAGGAGATGAACCCGGCGGCCATGCTCTCGACCACGCCCAGGAGCAGTCCGCCGAAAATGGCGCCCAGGAAGTTGCCCATGCCGCCCATGATGACGATCAGAAAGGCCTTGACCACGGCGATGAGACCCATGTTGGGGTAGACGATGAAGAGGGTCCCCAGCAGGGTCCCGGCCAGAGCAGCCAGGCCTGAGCCCAGGGCGAAGTTGATGGCGTAGACCCGGTTGATGTCTATGCCGACGATGGTCGCCGCGTCCTTGTCCTGAAAGGTGGCCCGCATCATCCGGCCCAGCTTGGTCCGCTGGATGACCAGATGCAGACCCCAGATTACCGCTCCAGCCACCGCGGCCATGAACAGCTTGGTCTGGGTCAGGATCACCGGACCCAGTTTGATCGGCGTCGAGGCGAAGGGCGAGGCGATGCTCTGGGGTGAGGGGCCCCAGAAGAGAATAACCACACTCTGCAGGAAGATCGAGAGGCCAATGGTCACCAGGATGGTGATCAGGACCGGTTCCCCCCGAAGTTGGCGCAGGACGAGCTGATCAAAGATGAAGCCCACGACCATGACTAGGGCCACGGCCAGGACCAGCCCCAGGTAGTAGTTGAGCCCCAAGTAGGAGACCAGGAAGTAGGCGAAGACCCCGCCGAGCATGTACAGCTCGCCGTGGGCGAAGTTGATGACGTCCATCATCCCGAAGATCATGGTCAGGCCCACGGCCATGAGGCCGTAAGTGGCCCCGATGATCAGGCCGTTGACCAGTTGCTGAAGGATCTCAGTGGACATCCTCGGTCCGCCCGCCTAATTGACCAAGCCGACCCCCGCCGGACTCAGTCGGCGGCTTTGCCGCTGCTTGAGGTCAGACAAGATCCTGATCTTACAAAGTGAGACATATAATTCACTCTATAATAATTTATAGGGCTGCCCCAGCCGGCCTTGTCAAGTCTTTTCTCAAGTAATTTTCGCGTTTACGGTTATAGGAAAGACCGAACGGGGCTGGTCCGAATCCGCCTCGGCGGCTGGATCAACCCCGCCCCGGCCAGGGAGCCTTCACCGGCGGGACGTTCTTTTCGGGAGGGCGCCGCGGCGGCCTGAGCAAGGCTTCCACCGGACTGGCGTTCGAGCCGGATCGGCCCGGGGTATCGCCCGGGTCCGATCCACTTCCCCGCCGCGGCCTGGGCCCGGGAGTCTCTAGTCGTTGGGCAGCCTGACCAGCAGGACCGGCAGCTGGGAGTGATGGACCACCCGGCGGGCCGTGCCGCCCATGAACAGGGCGTCGGTGATGACCGAATGGCCGTGCTGGCCCATGACGATCAGATCGGCCTGGCCGGCCTTGGCCTCGGCCAGGATGACCTGGTCGGGAACGCCCTGGCGGATCCAGATGCCCTCGACGGCCTCTTCGGTGCCGGGCAGCTTGCAGGTGACCTGGTCGCAGAAGGTGTGGACCTGCTGGCGCAGGAGTTCCAGCGAGTTCTCGATCATCTTCTCCCTGGTCACGAAGGGCGTTATCTGGCTCTCGATGTACTTGGGGATGTTGGGCAGGACGTGGATGACGCTGATCTTGGCCCCGTAGCGCTGGGCCAGGCTCAGGGCGTAGCGAAAGGCCAGCAGCGAGGTCTCGGACATATCGGTGGCGTAGAGTATCTTCTTGATTTCCGGCAGCATCGGTCTACTCCTTTCCTCAATCAGGGTCAGTTAAAGCGCGCGGGCGTTAAAATTAGAATGGAGTTTACCCCAAATCCGCCCCGCCGTCTCGCCCGGGAGCTTGACTCCGGCTCGCGGCCGTGCCTAGCTGATTCCCAGGAGGCCGAGGTGAGGGTCAGACGCCTGCTGACCGGGGCGGTTTTCCTGACGGTCTGGGCGGCCGCCTGGGCGGCTCAGAGTCAGCCCGTGGAACAGAAGGACGCTCTGTCCGGGCTGAAGGGAATCGCCGTGGGCGCCCTGGTGGAGAAATCTCTCCAGGAACTGGTTCCGGCCAGCGCCATCAGGTCTGAGACCGAGACAAGCCTCCGCCGGAGCGCCATCCCGGTCCTGCCCCAGGCGGCCGCGGGCAACGCCAACGCTGAGACCACCCTGGTGGTCAGCGTCGACGGCCTAGCCCTGGAGGACGGGCGGGAAGTGGTCGTCGAGTTCGTCTACGTCGTCACCGTCCAGGTCAGGGAGTGGGTCGCCTGCGTCCAGCGGCTCCCGGGGACCCAGCCGGCCGGATCAGACCCGGCCGCCTCTCCCTGGCGGCCGGCCCTGGTCATGCCCCGGGCCACCATCTGGAAGACCGGCCGTTTCGGCATCGTCGGCCTGAGGGACATAGGCCGGATCCGCGACTCGGTGGCCCAGTGCGTCGGGGAGTTCATCAAAGATTACCTGGCGGCCAACCCGCGGGAAGATCTCCCCGGGCCGGCCGCCCCCTGAATCAGGCATTGCCAGCCTGACGGTCCTTATACCCCGGCCCGCTTCTCGATCACGGACAGGGTTTCGTCCAGTATGTCCACGATCTCGTCGATCTGGGCCCTGGTGACGGTGAAGGGCGGGCCCAAGAGAATCATGTCCCCGGCCTGTCCCCTGTCACAGCCGAAGGAGGACTCGATGTGGGCGCCCCGGAGCAGGGCTTCGTCCTGGATCTGGAGCGAGAAGTGGAGGGCCGGATCGAGGGGCTCCTTGGTCTTCTTGTTCTTGACGAACTCCATGCCGCGCTGCAGTCCCCGGCCGCGGATGTCGCCCACCGTGGGGTGGGCGCGCAGGCCTTCCAGCTTCCGGGCCAGGTACTCGCCCATCTCGGCGCAGCGCTCGACCAGTTTGTGCTCTTTGAGGTAGTCGAGCACCCGGCAGGTCACGGCCGCGGCCACGGGGCTGCCGGCAAAGGTGTGGCCCGAGCCGAAGATGCCTGATTTGGTGGCGATGAGGTCGGCCACCTTGGCGCTGACCGCGGCCGCGCCCACCGGGAAGTAGCCGGCGCTCAGGCCCTTGGCCAGGGCCATGATGTCCGGGGCGGCCTCGTAGTGCTGGTAGGCGTACCACTTGCCGCTCCGGCCCACCCCGGACATGACCTCGTCCAGGATCATGAGCACATCGTAGCGGTCGCAGATCTCCCTGATCCGTTCGAAGTGCCCCTTGGGCGGTGAGGCCGCGGCCAGGGAGTGGCCAGAGACCGGCTCGGCGATGTAGGCCGAGACGTGCTCCGGGCCGAGGCAGAGGATCTCGTTCTCCAGGGCCTGGGCGCACTCGTGATCGCACTTCTCCGGGGTGCGGCCGTACCAGCAGCGGTAGCAGTAGGTCGGCGGCAGGTGGGAGAAGTCCTTGAGGTAGGGGGTGAAGTCGTTGCGCCGCCAGGTGAAGCCGGTCCAGGACAGGGCGCCCATGGTCGAGCCGTGATAGCTCTGCCAGCGGGAGATGACCTTGTACTTGCTCGGCTTGCCGTTGTCGATGTGATACTTGCGGGCTATCTTGATAGCGGACTCGGTCGCCTCCGAGCCCCCCGAGACGAAGAAGATCCGGTCCAGGTCGCCGTTGGTCGTCTGGCTGACCTTGGTCGCGGCCTCCTCCAGCTCCGGGGTGCGGAAGGCCCGGCGAAAGACGAAGCCGGCCTTCTTGGTCTGCTTGGCCACCGCGTCGACTATTTCGTCCACGCCGTGGCCCAGGCTGCAGACGATGGCCCCGCCGGAGGCGTCGATGTAGCGCTTGCCCTGGTCGTCGTACAGGTAGACCCCCTCGGCCTTGACGATGGCCGGGGTTTCCCGGTTGAGGAAATAGCTAAAAACGTGGCTCTTTGGCTTGGCGGACATGAAACCCTCCTTCATCCCGGGCCGAAGCCGCTCAGGAGATCGGCTCCGGCTCCCCGTACCGCGAGGCTTGCTCCAGGAAGGCGGCCACCAGGCGGACGGTCTCTTCCAGGTCCGACTTGCTGATCAGGCTCGTCGGTGCGTGAGCGTAGCGAACCGGCAGAGAGATTACGGTCACCCGGGCGCCCCGGCCGCTGACCTGAATCGGTCCGGCGTCGGTGGCCCCGGCCTTCTTGACGATGACCTGGTGACGGATGCCCCGCTCCCGGGCCAGCCGGCTCAGGAAGCGGACCAGGGCCCGGTCGGACAGAGCGGTCCCGTCGGCCAGGCGTATCTCGGGGCCCAGACCCAGGCGGGTCGGGGTCAGGTTGGCCGGCAGATTCAGGCCGGGCGTGTCCAGGGCGAAGGTGCCCTCCAGGGCCACGGCCAGGTCGGGTTGAACGGCGAAGGCGGCCGGGCCGGCCCCCCTGAGGCCGTACTCCTCCTGGACCGAGCCGACCAGGAAGAGATCGCAGTCAAGCCGCTCGGCCCGGCCCAAGGCCTCAACCAGGACGAAAAGCCCGACCCGGTCGTCCAGGGCCTTGCCGCAGAAGCAGGTCTCGGTCTCGTAGGCCCGGCTGACAAAGGTGACCGCGTCGCCGACCTCGACCAGCTCGGCCACCCGCTCGGCCGGCAGGCCCAGATCGATGTAGCAATCCTCCATGGCCGGTCCGCCCCCGGCCTGGGACTGGGCCGGCGAGGCGGCCGACCCGCCGAAGCCGGCCGGCAGGACCGGCGGGGCCGTGCCCACCAGACCGGGCAGGTCTTCCCGGCCGTGGACCACGACCCGCTGGCCGTAGAAGACCCGGGGATCGATCACGCCCAGGGGCATGACCCGGATGAAGCCCCGCTCGTCAACCCGGCTGACCAGGCAGCCGACCTCGTCCAGGTGGGCCTGGAGCAGGACCCGGGGGCCGGTTCCCTTGATGTGGGCGATGAGGTTGCCCAGGGCGTCGGTCTTGAGGTCGGCCTCGAAGCGGGCCAGCTCCCGGGCCAGGATCTCCCGGACCGGGGCCTCCCGGCCGGGCGGCCCCGGCGCCTCGGTCAAGCGCTTGAGCAGGCCGTAATCCATCCCGCCTCACTCTCCGGCCCGGTCAGGCCCGGCGCCCCGCCTCAGGAGTCCAGGAGATGGGGCGCCTCGTCGACGATGTAGGGTTTGAGCGTCTTCAGGGACCTCTCGAAGGCCGCCACCGCCTCGGCCACCTCAGGCTCGCCCATGGGCGTGGACAGGGAGTACATGCCCCGGTGGGTCGAGAAGACGCCCTGGTTGATCAGCTCCAGGTTGCACAGCCCGGCCAGGCCCTTGGCCGCCAGCGCTCCCCGGGCGGCCTGCCCGGCGTTGAGGGGCTCCTCGGCCATCCAGTGGACGTTGACCAGGGAGCCCAGCCCGGTGACCCGGCCATTGATCCCGGCCCGGGCCAGGGCCTCCCTGAAGCCGTTCCTCAGCCCGTCGCCGAGGCGGTTGAGCCGCTCCACGGCCGGCTGGTCGTAAGTCTCCAGGGTGGCCAGGCCAGTAGCCAGGGCAACGTTGTTCCCGGCAAAGGTGCCCGAGTGGAAGACCGGACGGGGGTGGTTGGGATCGAAGAGGGCCATGACGTCGCGGCGGCCGCCGAAGGCGCCCACCGGGAAGCCGCCGCCGATGATCTTGCCCAGGGCGGTCAGGTCCGGGACCACGCCGGTGGCCTCTTGCATGCCGCCCCGGCTGAGCCGGAAGACCATGACCTCGTCGAAGACGAGCAGGACCCCGTAGCGGCGGGTCAGCTCCCGCATGCCCTCGAGATAGCCGGGCCGGGGGACGAGAAGGCCGCCGGCCCCGAACATGGGCTCCATGATCAGGGCGGCGATGCGGTCCCGGTTCTCCTCGAGGATCCGCTCGGCGGCCTCGAGGTCGTTGTAGGGGATGACCTTGACCCCGCTTATAACGCCCGGCGGGATCCAGGGGTCGGCCCAGGCCCGGGGCGGCCCGTCGCTCTCCAGGTCGGGGTTGATGTTGACCTGGGCCGCCTCGTGCTGGCCGTGGTAGCCGCCGTCCATCTTGACCACGTCGTGGCGGCCGGTGAAGGCCCGGGCCGCCCGGAGGCAGAACATGGTCGCCTCGGTCCCGGAGTTGCAGTAGCGGACCATGTCCAGCGAGGGGACCCGGTCGCAGAGATGCTCGGCGTGGCGGTACTGGATCTCGGCGGCCGAGCCCAGGACCACGCCCCGGTCCACCTCGGCGTGGGCGACCCTGGTCACCCTCGGGTCGGCGTGGCCGTGGATGAGGGAGGTGTAGTTGTTCTGGAGGTCAAGGTACTCGTTGCCGTCGCAGTCATAGACCCGGCAGCCGGACCCCTTGACAAAGACGGGCGGGTACGGGGCGAAGAAGGAGGCCCGGCGGGTGTCGCCGCCGGGGAGCCACTTCTTGGCCTTCTCCAGGTGAGCCCTGGACCCGGCCGTCTTGCGGGTGAAGCGGTCCAGGATGTCCTGGACCACCGGATGGGCTTCATTGCCTAACATCAGCCGTTCCTTCGCTCTTCCGACCTCGGGCCGGCCTGCCCGGCCGACCCTAGACTGACCTGCCAGTCTCGCCGGCTCAGTTGGCCATCAGGTGGGGAGTTTCCTCGGCCACCAGGGGCTTGACCACTTCCAGGGAACCCTTGAAGGCGGCCAGGCACTGATCCACCTCGGCCTCGCCCATGGGCATGGAGATGATGTACATCCCCCTGGGCGCGGCGTAGACGCCCCGGTTGATCATCTCCAGGTGGAACAGGGCCGGCAGCCGGCCGGCCTTGGCCACGCCCAGGGCGGTGTCCTTGGCGTTGAACGGCTCAGCGGCCGCCCAGTGGAACCCGACCAGGGAACCGTAGCCGGTGAGCTGGGCCTTCAGACCGGCCTGGGCCAGAGCGGCCTTGAGACCGGCCCTGAGCCGGTCGCCCAACTGATTCAGCCGGTCGATGGCCGGCTGATCGACCATCTCCAGAGCGGCCAGGCCGACGCCGATGGTCAGGTTGTTGGCGTTGAAGGTGCCTCCGTGACCGACCCGGTCCGGCCGGGTGGGGTTGTAGACCTCCATGATCTCCCGCCGCCCGCCGAAGGCTCCGGCCGGGAAGCCGCCGCCGATCCACTTGCCCAGGGTGGTCATGTCCGGGGTGACCCCTTCCAGGGCCTGCATGCCGCCCCGATTGACCCGGAAGCTGATGATCTCGTCGAAAATGAGCACGATGCCGTAGCGCTGGGTCAGCTCTCTCAGGCCCTGGAGAAAGCCCGGCTGGGGATAGATCAGCCCCCCGGCACCCATGAGAGGCTCGACCAGCACGGCGGCCAGGCGGTCCTTGTTCTCCTCGATGAGCTTCTTGGCCGCCTCAAGATCGTTGAAGGGGCAGATCACGGCGTCTTTCATGGTCGAGGCCGGCACGCCCGGGACCATGGTGTACCCGGGCAGGCCGGTGGCCTTGACGTCGGGGTCGACGTTGACCTCGGCGAAATCGTGGGTCCCGTGATAGCCGCCGTCCATCTTCATCACCGCGTCCTTGCCGGCGTAGGCCCTGGCCCCGCGCAGGGCGAACATGGTCGCCTCGGTGCCGGAGTTGCAGTAGCGGACCGTCTCCAGGGACGGGACCCGCTCCACCAGGTGCTGGGCGTGGCGGTACTGGATCTCGGTCGGCGCGCCGAAGATGGTCCCCCGCTCGAGCTGGGCCCGGCCGGCCTCGATCAGCTTCTCGTTGGCGTGGCCGAAGATCAGGGAGGTGTAGTTGCTCAGGTAGTCCAGGTACTCGTTGCCGTCGCAGTCATAGAGACGGCAGCCCTTGCCCCGGTCCATGTAGGCCGGGTAGGGCCCAAAGAAACAGGTCGTCCGGGTGTCGCCGCCGGGCAGGAACTTGAGGGCCCGCTCCTGATGGGCCCTGGATTTGGGCGTCTTCTTCTTATAGGTCTCCAAAATCTGCTTTGCTACTTTTTCCGCTGCTTGACCAGGCATGGTCACCTCCGTCTCCAGTCAGCCGAACGGGTTTATATGGAATCGGCTTTGAATACTAGACACACATATTAAAAGCCATCGGGCGCTTGGCCATTATCAAAACATCCGGAACGTTCCTTGGCTGTTTTGTCAGTTAACCCTCTCTTTGGGATGAAGAAGAGAATCGATCCTCTTCAGAAGATAGACAACCATTGCCAGCACCAGCAGAACCCAACCGAGCAACATCAGGCCGTAGGGTATGGCCAGAGGAGTCATCAGCACTGTGTCAGCCCTTTCGCCAGCGGCGACCAGGCTCAGCCAGGAATACAAGCCCGAACGCAGCAATTGGCCGACGAGAATCAGCGCCAAAATGGTGGTGATGATTCCCAGAATGTCGCGGGTTTTTCTTGAGAGGTGTTGGGTCAGCATATCTACCTGGACGTGCCGCCCTTCGTTCAGGGTGTAGGCCACGGCCAGCATTCCGATGAGGAGGTTCAGGTAGCCTGAGATTTCATCGATGCCCAGAATGGGGCGGTTGAGAAAGTAACGACTCAAGGTTGCCACGGTGATCATTGCGGACAGGGAGAAAAGGCCGAAGACCGCGAGCCACGCGCTGGCTTTGCTCAGAGTATCGACAGTGCTAAAGAACCTCTTCATGCTGGAACTCTCCAAGCAGGCTTTCTAGTCAGGTTGGTGATCACCCCCGGGCCAGGCTCAAGCAAAGGTGAGCCACCGTTTCGGATTTTCTATCAGGAGAGCATTGATTTGTTCCTCGCCCAGGCCGCGCATTTTCATGGCTGGAACAGCGTTTTCCAGGATGTGAGTGTAGCCGTGTCCGCCGTACTCGAAGTATCTATATTTATAGCAGATATCATGTGATAATACTAACTGGTCTCCATATCCTTTAGCGAAAAGGTCTTTTATCTGACCGATGCGCTGAGTGTCGTTCGGGATGTCGCAAACCGCCAAACCCGCGGGATAGTATCCCTCATTGCCCCAAAGATCATAGGCCAGGTAGCAGCCCTCATCGGCCAAGGCGTACCTGTTTTTTGGCTCAAAGAGCGTTCTGTCAATGTGGGCCATGGCCGTCCGGCTGAGATCAGTCCCCACTTCCTTGAGTATTGTGATTATTTCGGCCACGGCTTCCTCATTGCGGCCGGGATGTACGTCCATGGGCGCGCCGGTCTCCTTCTGGGCCAGGCCAGCGGCCCTGAGCACCTTTTTCTCGCACTCCTCCAGCGGCCAGGAGCAGCCGATCTCGCCAATTAGCCCAACGGGTACGCCGGTTGCCTTTTCTCCTTCGAGAACCTCCCGGACGATTTCTTCGGCGATGTCCTCCTCGCTCCGGGCCTGCATCATTTCTTGAGATTGGCCAATTTTGACGTAATAACCTGAGCCCATGACAATGTTCAGACCGGTTTCATTGGCGATGCGGACTAGGGCCATCGGGTCCCGGCCGAGATCGTAGTCGGTGGCATCGACCAGGGTTCGAACGCCGATTCTTCTGGCCCTCTTGAGCTCCCTGATGGCCAGCTCCTCGTCCAAAAGCGTGAGATTGTCAAGGCTATTTTGAGGGTTATAGCGCACGTAGCCGAGATTCTTCAGCGAGAGCGGCTCCAGGGCGATCTTCTTAATTGAAGCCTCTTTGGGCGGAAAGAAGTGACTGGTGAGGTCGATAAGACAGTGTTCGTGAGCGAGCGTTATCCCGAGTTGATCCGGCGGCACGGGCCCAAGCACAGTCTGAACGGTCCCCTTGAGAGATTCCCTACTCAAACCCATTGAGGATTACTCCTTTCCTCAGCCCCCGCCTCCTGCCGGAAGGCGGGGGCAATTCCAAGGCATCGCTCTAATCTAGCACTTCCTCGGGGAAGTCGTTGGCGATCAACCATTCCCTCTTCTTTTCTTTGGACATCGCGCTGAACTCGTCGCGGTACTTCTCACACTCTTTTATGTACTCCCAAGCCTTATCCTTATCACCGGTTCGTTCGACCCAATCAGGCCAGACCTTTTCCTTGCAGCGGTCGCCGAACTCTTTCCTGAGCTTGGGGTCCATGTAACGCACCCGGCACCCGAACTCTGATTGAGCCAGCACGTTCTTCTTGTAATTGGCCATCTCCCTGCGCAGCCAGAATTTACGCTGCCACACCTTTGCGGTCTGGCTCAAGACCTTCTGGTACTCCTGGGGCAGTTCTTTCCAGGCGTCCATGTTCACCGTGATGCCGTCAATGGACATGCCTTGGTCTATGACCGTGATGTACTTGAAGACCTCGTACCACTTGCTGTCATAGACAGTGCCGAGACAGCCGGAGGCGCCGTCGATCACGCCCCTCTGCGCCGCGGTGTAGACCTCGGCCCAGGGGATGGTCACCGGGGTTGCACCAAGGATTCTTGCGTAGTTGGCGCTGTCCTTGTTATAGATCCGCACCTTCTTGCCCTTCAAGGACTCAAAGCTATCGATGAATGTGTCTTTCACCTGGAAGGACTGCCCCGGGAAGCAGGTCCAGAGGATTGTCTTCTGGTTCCATTTTTCCATCATCCTGGCGTCGTACCATTTCTCTTGAACATGCTTGACAATATAGAGGTGTGACTGTGAATTATCCGGCATCATGGGGAGCTCGAAGGCGGTCAGTATTGGATCAACGCCGCCGACATAAGAGGAACTGGCGTTGGCCATCTCGCAGGAGCGGTCCTTGACCGCCTGGAGCAGGTCAGACGGATTGAACGGGTGCTCCCCGCTGTAATAGACCTTTATGTCCAGGTTGCCGTCAGTCTGTGTTTTGATATCCTTGCACCAGCCGGCAAAGTCCTCGGCCACCTGGGGCGGAAAATAGAGGAACAGCTTCCACGCGAATTTCTTGGCCAAAACTGTGCCAGGGCACAACAACACAATCAGGCCAAATACAATCAATGTTACCTTCGCGAGTAAACCAATTCTCAACCTCATAGCCACCTCCTTTAATTGTTTCTGAGCAATCTAAAGGCTAACATTTACACGTTAGCTGGTTTCCTATTTTTTTCATGGTTTGCCACTCAATGTTTTACTTGTTAAAATGCCATTTTACTGGGCAACCACAGGGCGATGGATGGCCAAATGTAGATAAGTGCCAACAATATAATTTGGCACACAAAAAAGGGCACTATGCCCATAGCTACGTCTTCTATCTTCCGGCCGCCCGAGACCCCTTGAATAATGAACAGGTTGATGCCTATGGGCGGGGTGATCTGGCCCATTTCACTGAACAGGGTCATGACCACGCCAAACCAGATCGGGTCAAAACCGACGGCCAGGCTGATGGGAAACATAACTGGCAGGGTCAGAAGAACCATTGATAAAACTTCGAGCACACACCCCAGACCCATGTAAAAGGCGCTTATTACAAGAAAGATTGTTAACTTGCTGACATTGAGCGAGGCCACCATGTCGGCCAGAATGGGGGGTATCCTGAGCATCGACAGGCCCATGCTCATCATTTGAGCGCAGACGATGATGAGCGTGATCATGGCCGTGGTCATGACGGCCCCGAAGGCGGCCTCCCTGACCGCCTTCCAGTTCAGGCTTCGGAGGATGAAAGCCAGAATTAAGGCGATCGCAACGCCCAAGGCCGCCGACTCTGTAGGAGTGGCGACGCCGAAGTATATCGACCCGAGGACGACAAAGATAATCAAGAGGCTGGGCAAGAGGTCCGGCAGAGCGAGCAACATCGCTTTAACCGATGTTCTTTCCCTGGGGGGATTCAGATCGGGCTGAAGCAGACTTCGTAACATAATGTAACCCATGAATAGAGCCGTGAGAGCCAGCCCCGGAGCTACCCCGGCTATAAACAGCTTCCCAACCGACTGGTTGGTCCAAGCGCCATAGATGATCATGGAGATGCTAGGCGGTATCAGGATCCCTAGAGTGCCCCCGGCCGCTAGGGAGCCCAATACCATGCGCGTGTCGTAATTTCTTTTATCCAGCAGTTCCGGGATGGCCGCTGTTCCAATGGTGGCCGCAGTGGCCAGGCTTGAGCCGGAGACGGCCGCGAAAATCGCGCAGGAAGCAATGTTGGTGTGCAGAAGCCCCCCCGGAATAAAAGCAACGTAAGGGGTCACCCCTCGATAGAGCTTGTCAGCTATACCGGTGCGCATCATCAGCTCGCCCATAAAAATGAATAGGGGAACTGAGCAAAGAGTGAAGCTATTCAATATATTAAACTGCGCCATGCCTTGGATTTTAAGCATGTTCCCAGGAATAAAAAATGCGAACATAAATATTCCAACTAAACCGATTCCGGCACCAATCCAGATTCCACTTGCCAGAAGAATAAACAAAAGAATAAATACTATCAACCCTAAAATAAGCGGCGACTCTGACAGCCATTCCATCTAAATTTATCCCCCAATAATGAGATACCTTAGTTTATAACCATTTTATCCAAGCATAACTTTTACTTACGAAGACCGCACAAAAAATATTATCGCGCAGAGATTCTATAATGAATCTACTTTAAAGTTCCACTATTCATTGATAGGTTTTAAAGTAAATAATTATGAGAGGAGCACTCGAGACGAGTTTTCATGGTCAACTAATATTTCTCTCGCTTTCGCTACATTTTTTGACTTGATTGCTTCGAAAATCATTTCATGATCTTTTCTAAACTGCTGAATTAAAGGAGTCATGGCTACTATATTTAACGCAATGCAGCCAATATCGTAGTATTGCCGTAAAATTGACACAAAAAAGCTATTTTTTGACATTTCTGCTATTTTAATATGAAATTTCATATCTAATTTAAAGCGATTCAGATCATACACTACTTCTGAATAACTAAGATATTCATCTAGCACCGCCTTTAGATGCTTTAATTCATGGGGAAGATAGGTTTCTATAGCGCTTTCTAATAATAAATCCTCTAGTAATATTTTTAAGTCAAACATTTTGCTCAATTCTAATTTGTGCCAATCTCTGACGTCATAGCCGCGGTTTCGCTGCGAAACTAGCAGGCCTTCCTGCTCCAATCTTGCCAGCGCGCTCGCAATGGGCGTTTTACTCATGTCTAGCAATTCTTCTAGTCTTCTAGAAATAATCTTTTGCCCGGCTACGAGTTTGCGACTGAGCAGAAGTTCCTTAATCGCTCGGTAGGCCACATGATCTTTGGATTGGGAGCTTCTCTTCATCGCTAAAAACCTTATGCGGCAAGGCACCGGCTATTTAATGTAGCCGAGGGCTAATTTCCTATGACCGAGAGTCATGCCGCCTGCCCTGAAAGAGGAGCAGCGGGACCGATTAGATCTAATAATGGATCTATAAATAGATCCTGTCAAGGATTTTTATCGCCCCGGTCCGGATCTCTCCACGTCGGAAAAAATGTTAACCTGGGCCGCCCCCCGCGCTGGCCGCGACAACCGACTGATCTTCTTATCTGAACCACCAGACCAGGCCCATGGCTATGCCCGGGATGAAAATGGTCATGAACATAGCCACGCTCCAGGCCCCCAGGAATGACCAGGACTCCCGGGCGATGGCCCCCATTCTCTCGTTGCAGATCGGGGCCGCGATCCAGAGCTGGGGGCCGAAGGGGGGCGTGATCTCGCCGATGAGGGAGTTCATGACCGCCAGGACGCCGTAAAAAACGGGATCAATGCCCAGGCTCTTGACGCTGGGCAGGAAGAGGGGCAGGACGATGATGACCATGGGCAGGGAGCTGAAGAAGAAGCCCATGGCCAGGAGAACCAGGTTGACCATCACCAGGAAGGCCACCGGCGAGAGGTCCAGGTTGACCACCAGTTCGGTGATCCGCTGGGGGAGCATGATGTAGCCGAACATGCGGCCCATCAGGTCGGCGCCGATGATGATGAAGTAGATCATCGAGGCCACCTTGGTCGTGTCCACGATGGCCTCGAGGACCTTCTGGACGGTCATCTCCCGGTAGATTATGAAGCCCAGGATCAAGGCGTACATGGTGGCCACCGAGGCCGCCTGGGTCGGGGAGAAGATGCCGCCGTAGATTCCGCCCAGGACCACCACCGGCATGACGGCCAGGGGAAGAATCCTGACGAAGGTCTTGCCCCTGACCCGCCAACCCGACCTATCCACCGTGGGATACTTCCGGATCTTGGCCGTGATCACGGCCACGACGCACATGAAGACCGTGGCCAGCAGGCCGGTGCCGATGCCGGCCAGGAACAGGTCGGCTATGGAGATGCGGTTGAGGGCCCCGAAGATGATCAGGAACAGGCTGGGCGGAATGAGCAGGCCCAGCTCGGCCGAGCAGAGCGACAGGCCGGCGGCGAAGGGCCGGTCGTAACCCATCTCGACGAATATGGGCACGATCACGGTGCCGAAAATGGCCAGGCAGGCCGACGAGGAGCCGGAGATGGAGCCCAGGAAGGCCCCGAAGATTATGGCCGCCACGGCCAGGCCGCCTGGGAGGTGCCCGAACATGGCTTGAATGAAGTCGCGAAGCGGAACCATGCTCCCGCTTCTCAAGATGAGGTTGCCCGCCAGGATGAAGAAGGGGCAGGCCAGGAGGGGATATGAATTGATCGAAGAAAAGAAAATCTGCGCCAGGGACTCCAGGTTGATGCCCATGGCGAAAAGGGCGATTATGCTCGAGCCAAAAGCAAAGGCAATGGCCAGGGGCGAGCCGCTCAGAAACATCAGGCACATTAGGCCTATGCTGACATAAACCAAGGTGTCCACATTATCCTCCCAACAAATTATTAGCCAAACCCTGGCGGGTTCTAGCCGACGGTCCCTAGCCCTTGAATCGGCGCAAGGTTCGGTAGAATCCGACCACGGAGTAACAGGTGAAAATAAACATGCTGATAGGGACGATGATCTGGATCATCCACATAGGGATGGGGAAATACATCGGGAAAACCGTGCCCCGCCTGATGAGCTGGATGACGAGCATGACGCCGCCGTAGGTCACGGCCACGGCGTACATCAGAGTGGTCCCGGTGTTGAACAGATCCAGGAGCCACTGGGGCTTGCCGGAGAGGCTGTTGCGGATGAAGTCAATGGACACGTGACCGCCTTCAGCCAGAACCGGCCCGCCGATGAGGAGCATGGCCCAGACCGTGAACCAGACCGAGGCCTGGATGATGAAATCGTAACTGGTGTTGAAACCCACCCGGATGACGATCTCGCTCATGCTGACCAGCACGGCAAAGAACAGGAGCAGGCCGCAAAATAGTTCGTATTTCTCGGTTCTTGTCCGAGGGCGCTTCCCTTCTTGGCTCATGATGGTCTGTCCTTTCTGGAGCCCGATCCCCCGCGACCGCGGCGCTTTCCCGGCGCCACGGCCGCGAGGACTTGTTTCAGCCCGGCCCGATCAGTCCTTGATCGAGTCGACGGCCTTCATGAAGACCGGATCGATGCCCGAGATCATGTCCTTGATGGAGCCCCTCATCAGGCCCTGCCACTTGGCCACTTCGGCCTTGGGCGGATCGACGACGGTCAGCTTGGGGTCGTCCCGCCATTTCTGGATCTGGCTCTCCTGGAGCCTGGCGTAATAGGGTTGCAGGTCAACTATCTCGATGGGGTGATAGATGGCCGCGCGGGCCTCCTTGTCCAGGCCCTCCCACCACTTGGTGCTGGCGATGATGCAGATGGGCTGAATGGTGAAGGGGATGATGACCGTGTAGGTGGTGTAGCGGGGCAGATCGTAGTAGTCCACGCCGCCGGTGAAGTCGGTGACCAGGCCCTCGATCATGTGGGTCTGCAGCCCGGTCACGACCTCGGTGTACGGCAGCGAGATCGGGGTCGTGCCCAGGGCCTTGAGGGCTTTGGCAAAGGCCTCGCCGCCGGCGTACCTGATCTTCTTGCCCTTGATGTCGTCCAGACCGTTGACCGGCCCCTTCTCGGTGAAGAGGTACCAGGAGCCGCAGTCAAAGGTCCAGCCCAGGATGGTCACGTTGTTCTGCTTGGCCATCTTCTCGTGCAGGGCCTTCCAGGCGGGGGTCTGCATGGTCTTGAAGAAGTGCTCGTAGCTCCTGAAGACGCCCGGCGCCTCGCCCAGCTTCCAGGCCGGATCGAGGGCTTCAAGGAAGTGGGGGCCGCTGTAGGTCATCTGCAGGGCGCCGCTGGACACGGCCTGGAGGTGCTCGTCCTGGTTGGGGTAGAGCATGCCCTTGTCATAGACCTTGAAGGTGTGCTTGTCCTTGAGGGCCGGATCGGTCAGGGACCGGCCGAGAAGGTGATTGCAGACGGCGTTGACGCCGTGGCCCTCGGCGAACTCCGGATACATGGCCATGGAGACCGACCAGATGAAGTCCTTGCCCTTGGCCTGAGCCTGATCAACCGGGGCCAGACCCAGGGCCAGGCAGCAGACCGCGATTAAAAGAAACCAAGACAACCCTCTCCTCATTGAAACTCCTCCTCTCGAACTAAGGTTACGGTTCGTTTGGGTCCTTTTCCTCCGTTTAACCACGCCTGTCCCAAAGGCTCAGAAGCCGATCCTCTTCTCCACCACCGAGAGCACCCTGTCGAGAATGGCCGCCATCTCGTCGATCTGCTCCCTGGTCACGATGAAGGGCGGGCCGAACATGAGCATGTCGCCCCCCCGCCCCCGCTCGCAGCCGCCGCCGGCCTCGAGGAACATGCCCTGATTGAGCGCCTCGAGGGCGAGCTGGCTGTAATACTTCAGGCCGGGGTCGAGGATCTCCTTGGTCTCCTGGTCCTTGACGAATTCAAGGCCGATCATCAGGCCCTTGCCCCTGATGTCGCCCACGGTGGGGTGCGAGCGCAGCTCATTGAGCTTCTGGACCAGGTACTCGCCCATCTCGGCCGAGCGCCGGATGAGGTCGTGCCGCCTCAGATAGTCGATGGCCTTGACCACCACCGCGCTGGCCAGGGGGTTGCCCATCCAGGTGTGGCCGACCCCGAAGACGCCTGAGCCGCTGGCGATTGTCTCGGCCACCCGGGCCGTGCAGGCCACGGCCCCGACCGGGAAATAGCCCCCGCCCAGGCCCTTGCCCAGGGCGACGATGTCCGGGACCACGCCGAAGTGCTCGTAGGCCATCCACTTGCCGGTCCGCCCGAAGCCGGTCATGACCTCGTCCAGGATGAGCAGGACGCCGTACTTGTCGCAGATCTGCCTGATCCGCTTGAAGTAATCAGGCCTCGGGCTCGCCGCGCAGAGGGCCATGCCCGAGACGGGTTCGGCGATGAAGGCCGAGACGTTCTGGGGCCCCTGGCAGAGTATCTCGTGCTCCAGGGCCTGAGCGCACTCCAGGTCGCAGGTCTCGGGCTTGAGGTTGTACCAGCAGCGGTAGCAGTAGGCCGGGGCGATGTGGCCGAAGTCCCTCAGGTAGGGGATGAAATCGGCCCGGCGGCCGGGGAAGCCGGTCATGGACAGGGCCCCGCTGGTGAAGCCGTGGAAGCCCATCCAGCGGGAGATGACCCCGAACCGGGAGGGCTCTCCGTTGTCCAGGTGGTACTTGCGGGCCAGTTTGAAGGCGATCTCGGTCGCCTCCGAGCCGCCGGAGACGAAAAAGACCTTGTCCATGGCCCCGCCGGTGACCTCGCAGACCTTGGCCGAGGCCTCCTCAAGAATGGGGGTGGTGAAGTCCCAGCGGAAGGCGAAGACGCACTTCTTGGCCTGATCGCGCAAGGCGTCGGCCATCTCGTCCAGCCCGTGGCCCAGGCTGGCCATGATCGGCCCGCCCGAGGCGTCGATGATCCGCCTGCCCTCCTGGTCGTAAAGGTAGATGCCCTCCGACCGTTCGATGGAGATGTATTGCCGCTTCATTTCCCCGCTGAGGACGTGACTCTCCTGACCAGACACTAATCGCCTCCCTGCGCTTCCGAATTTCGGTCCCACGGAGATGCTGGGCCCCTTGTGCGCTTGGTCCTTGTCCAGCCCCCGGTCATGTTCCCTGACGGCCTCCCCCCGGCCGGTCGTGGTTCAGGTTGAGGGCATGATCCTGGAAATCTCCCCGGCCAATTCCATCACTGTTGTGGCATATTTCTTTTCGATTTCCTTGAGCGTGTTTCGGGCGGTGGAAAAATCAAAGGTCACCGACCCCACGGAGCGGTTGAAGTCCAGATCGATCAGGGGCGCGCCCACGGCGATCAGCCCGGGGGTGAACTCCTCGTTGTTGAGCGAGTAGCCCCGCCGCCTGGTCAGCTCCAGCTCGGCCAGGAGGCCCTTCCTGGTGGTTATGGTTTTCTCGGTCTTCCACTCCAGGGGCATGCGGTCCAGGATCTCCTCCAGTTCCTCCGGGGGCAGCCAAGCCAGGGCCGCCTTGCCCAGGGCGTGGGAGTGCAGGGCCGTGATCACGTTGGGCAGGCGGAAAACCAGTGTCTCGGATATCTCCCGGCGATACAGAACCAGCATGACCTCGCGGCAGAGGACGCCCGAGTCCACGGCGACCTGGTGCTCCTCGACCACCCGGTCGATGTAGGGCTTGACCAGGCTGAGCAGATCGAACCCGCGCATGAAGTTATGACCCATGGCCAGGGCGTTGAGGCCCACGGTCAGGCGCTTGGTCTGGGGGTCCTTGCGCAGGTAACCCAACTGGACCAGGGTGTTGACGAAGCGGTATGTGGAAGTCTTGTTCAAGCCCAGGGTCCGGGAGATTTCGGTCAGGGAGAGGCTGACCCGCCGATCGTTGAAAAGCGCAAGAATCCTGAGCCCTTTCTCGATAGTAGTAGAGAAATACTGTCTCGGTGGTCTTTCCACGAGATCAGTCAGGTCCTCAAGGGGCTGGTGGCGTTTCCAGTCGGAAAGCCTATTACGATAATAGTGACCCAGGTACTAGATTATAAACGTAATAAGGGCCGGACTCGCTTGTCAAGGAAAAACCGCTCGCCATTTCGCTTGGGTCCCTGCCCCCCTGGGAGAGCAGGCCGGACTTGGCCTGCCCGGAGGCGGGCCGGGCAGATCAGCCGATGAACCCAGCCACCAGCTCGTTGAAGCGCTCCGGCGCCTCGTAGAACATCAGGTGGCCGAAATCCTCGAGGATCTCCAGGCGCGAGCCCGGAATGTGCTCCCGGAGCCAGACCTGGCTCGACCGGGGAATGTGGCTCTTGCCGCCCCCGATGATCAGGGTCGGCAGGCTGATCCGGGGAATGACGTCGCGGCCGTCAAAGGCGGCCAAGTCGAAGTAGAGCGCGGCCGACCGGGCTCCGGGCAGCTTCAGGTTGATCTCCAGAAGCCAGTCCTTCTCCGCCGGGGAGGCCTCGATGGTGAGCATGCCCTCGACGAACCACTTGACCAGTTCGGGCTGCTCCTGGCGCAGCCGGCGGCAGATGTCGGCCGCCTCGTCCAGGCCGCGGTAGCCCAGGTCGTCGCCGGGGGATTTGAGCAGGCGGGGCGACTCGTCCACCAGGATCAGGCGGGCCAGCCGCCGGGGGCCGAAGAGGTCCCAGTAGCTCCAGATGACCGCGCAGCCCATGGACCAGCCGAGCAGGTTGACCTCCCTTAAGTCCAGGGCGGCCAGGAGCTCGAAGAGGTCCTTGGCCAGCCTGGCCAGGCGGTAGCCGTGGCCGGGCTCCTCGGAGAGGCCGTGCCCCCTCAGGTCAGGGGCGACGACGCGGCAGCGCTGGCTGAGAGCGGAGATCTGATGTTTGAACAGCTCGGCCGACTGGGCCCAGCCGTGGATCAGGACCAGGGGCCGGCCCGAGCCGGCCTCGCTGAAATGGAGCCGGCAGCCGTCGGAGGTGGTGAACTCGGGCACGGGAACCTCCTCTATTCCAGGGGGCCGGTTCGACCGGTCCGGCCCGGTTCAATTCACCGGCGTGGTCCAGTCCGGGTCGGAGTGCTTTTGCCAGTAGAACTCGGTCAGCCGCCCGGTCAGCGGGCCCGGCCGGCCGTTGCCGACCGGCGCGCCGTCTATCCTGGTCACGGGCATGATCCCCCCGGCCGTGGAGGTGATGAAGACCTCCTCGGCCCGCCGGAGCGACTCGGCGGTCAGGGCCGCCGGCTCGGCCGGGATGTCCAGCTCGCGGCAGAGATCCAGCACGGTCATCCGGGTGATGCCCTCCAGGACGCCGCTGGCCGGGGTGGCCAGCCGGCCGTCGCGGACAGCGAACAGGTTGAACCCGGGCCCCTCGGTCAGGTTGCCCTCCAGATCGACCAGGACCACGTTCTCGGCGCCCCGGTCGTAGGCCTCGAAGAGCCCGGCCACGAAGTCCAGCCAGTGGTAGTTCTTGACCCGGGGATCGACCGACTGGACCGGGATGCGCCGGATCGCGCTCACGGCCAGGTGCAGGCCCCGCCGGCGCTGCTCCTCGTTGGCCACCCAGCCGAAGGGGATGGCGAAGGCGATGAACTGGTTGACCGCGTCCCGGGGGTCCCGGCTTACCGTGGCCCGGCCCCGGGTGCAGATCATTTCCACGTAGTTGTCGGCCAGCCCGGAGCGGCGGACGCACTCCTTGAGGACCTCGATCAGGCCCTGGCGGTCAAAGGGCAGGCTCAGCCTGAGCTTGCCCACCCCGGCCAGGAACCGGTCGAGGTGCCTGTCCAGGCGGAAGAAGCGGCCCCGCCAGACGTGGACCACGTCGTAGGTGGCGTCCGAGCGCAGGAAGCCCCAATCCAGGACCGAGATCTTGGCCTCGGAAATGGGGCGGAACTGACCGTCGACGTAGGCCACGCCGGGCGGATAGCCGACCTCGTCCGGCAATCCTGACTGAGCCTCGGTCATGCCTGGTCCCTCCCTGTTCTTGAACTGAAGCGACAACCCGGGCCGGCCCCCGGCCGGCTCCGTGGAGTATCGGCCGCCCCAGCTCGGGATGTCAAGGCCGGAGCGCCCGGCCAGGCTCCATTCGTCGCCTCCTCTTCGCCTGACCCAAGCTTGCTCCGTCCTTGCCGAAGGGGACGCTCTGGTCTAATACGTAGAGTGGTAATATTCGCGCTGCCGGGAAAGGGGGATAATGAGAGCCCTTGACATCGATGCCGGCGGTGGGCTATACAACGATTAGATATGAAAAATCATTTCATAATATGAAATATTGCTGCTTGGCCGAGAGGCTTTCCCGTGAGGTTAAAACCTGGGTCGAAATGAGGTTGAACGGCAGCTTCTTGTTGACAAACATGAGGAAGGCCTTCGGGCCCCAAGATGAGGGACCATCATGAGCGACAAGGACAGAAAGGAACTCTTGGAGAAAGCTTACCGGCTGGGCTTCGACTACGAACAGACCTACCGCGGCTGCTCCCAGTGCGCCATCGCGGCCATTCAGGACGTGCTGGGCATCCGCGAGGATAACGTTTTCAAGGCGGCCACCGGCCTGGCGGCGGGAGGCGGCCTGACCGGGATAGGCCTTTGCGGTGGCTACGCGGGCTCGATCATGGTCATAAGCCAGCTCTGCGGGCGGGAGAGAGACAACTTCGCTGACCCGGAGCGCATCCGGTTCAAGTCCTTCGATCTGGCCAGAAGGTTCACCCAAGCCTACATCGAAGAACAGGGCTCGATAATCTGCCGGGACATCCAGACCTCCAGGTTCGGCCGTCCCTATTACATTGCTGATCCGGATGATTTCGCCAAGTTCGAGGAAGCCGGCGGCCACGTGGACAAATGTACCGACGTGGTGGGCCGGGCGACCCGGCTGGCGGTCAAGTTCATCCTGGATGAGGGTCTCTTGGAGTCCAAGTAAGCGCCGCCAAGCTAGCCTGGCGCCCGTTCGGGCAGGACGCAGAAAGTTGAGGAGAAGTCAATGAAACTGAGGGGCTACCGCAGGCCGGACGGCTCGGTTGGGGTTCGAAACGTGGTCGCGGTGATAACCTGCACGGGGTGCATCAATGAGGCCCCCAAGCGGATCAGTGAGGGAATCGCCGGCGCCGTTCCCCTAGGCCACAACCTTTCCTGCTCTCACCTGGGCTCCGACCTGGAGCGCTCGATCTGGACCCTGACCAACCTGGCGGGCAACCCCAACGTCTACGGCGTCGTCCTGGTGGGCATGGGCTGCGAGCAGATATCTCCGGAAAGAGTTTTTAAGGGCATCCAGGCCTTCAAGAAGCCGGTTGAGCTCTTCACCCTCAAAGAGGCGGGCGCCTTTGAGGAACTGGTGGCCAGGGGCCGCCGGGCGGCCCAAAGAATGGCCAGGGAGGCGGCCCAGTTGACCAGGGAGGAAGCCGATCTGTCCAGCCTGACCCTGGGGATCAAGTGCGGCGGGTCGGACACAACCTCCGGGGTGGTCTCCAACCCCGTGGCCGGGTTTGTGGCGGACCACCTGATTGACCAGGGGGGCACGGTCGTCTTCACCGAGACTCCCGAGATACTGGGGGCGGAGCACGTCCTGGCCCACCGGGCGGCCAGTCCTGAGGTGGCCGAGCGGGTGCTGGAGGCCGCCCGATCCACGGAGCGCCGCATCGAGGAGATGGGGGTGGACCTCAGGGGATCAGAGCCCACCCCGGCCAACATCCAGGGCGGCTTGACCACCATCGAGGAGAAGTCTTTGGGGGCCATAGTCAAGGCCGGCGGCGCGGCCCTGCAGGGCGTCCTGGAATACGGGCAGCGGCCCCGGACCAAGGGTCTCTACTTCATGGACGGACCGGCCCGCACGGCGGAGCTGATGGTGGGCCTGGCCGCGGTGGGCTGCCAGCTGATGGTCTTTTCCATGGGCGGCGGCCTGCCCTCCTTGCTGCCGGCCCTGCCGGCCGCCCCGGCCAAGTTCCCGCTGATGCCTGTCATCAAGATATCCGGCAACCCCGACGGCTACGAGAAGCGGCGGGAGATCATTGACCTCTACGTGGGAGATGTCGTCGAGGGCGATGAAACCATCCCGGAGGCGGGAGGCAGGCTCCTGGAAGAAATCCTGGCCGTGGCCTCCGGAGACAAAACCGCCGTCTTTGAGAAGGCGGCCTATGAAGAGCCGATGCTGATTCAGGTTGACGGTCCGTCGCTTTAGGAGGGTCTGATGAAGAAGGCCATCGCTCTCGATAAACAGGACAACGTGGCCACTCTCATGGCCAGCGCCGGGCCGGACGAGGTGGTCCAGGTCGTGACCGGTAATGAGACCAGGGAGCTGAAGCTGGCTCAACCCATTCAGTTCGGACACAAACTGGCCCTGACCTCGATCGAGCCCGGGGAGGACATAATCAAGTACGGGCAGGTCATCGGTCGGGCCACGCAGAAGATAGCGACCGGGCATCACGTCCACGTCCACAACGTGGAGAGCCTGAGGGGGAGAGGAGATCTGGGGTGACCGGTCTTTGGACATAAGTTGAGCGCGGCGGCCCGTTTGTGCCCGCGGCCCCGCCTCAGCGGGCGGAGGGGAATTGGCCGTAACTTGGGGAGTGGGTGTATGAATAAGGAGAAAGTGATGCTAAAGAGGGTTGGCTGGTCGCTGGGGGCAATGGCTCTTGCCACGGCCCTTGTGTGCTTCTTATTCCTGGGTGCGCCAAGTTCGGCCTGTGCTGGAGAAGAGCCAATAAAACTAGTCTTCTCCAGCTACCTGAAAAAAGACTTCACCAACAACCTCACCTGTCAGTACTGGATGGAGGAGGTATCCAAGAGGACCAAGGGGCGGGTCCAGTTCAAGACCTTTTACGATGGGACCCTGTTGAAGGGAGCCGAATCGCTGCCGGGCTGCGGCCGGGGAATGTGCGATCTGACTCTCTGCCCCGACGCCTATAGCGCGGACAGGCATCCCCTGGCCATGGTCCAGGCCTTGATGTTCCTGACCGACAAGATGGACTCCTACATCAAGTCCTGCAACAGGATCTTCTCCCAGGAGCCGCTGCTGATCAAGGAGATGACGGACAACAACGTCCACTTTTTCGCCAACATACCCGTCTCTTCAGTAATCTTGGGGGCCCCCAAGAAGATCGACACCCTCGAGGCCCTCAAGGACAAGAGAGTCCGCAGCATGGCCATGGTGGCCTACGCCTTCAAGACCTTAGGGGCGACGCCGGTGGGCCTGGCCCTGGGCGAGGTCTATGACGGCCTGGACAAGGGGGTCATTGACGCCTATTCGCACACCGACTTCACCTTGGCCTCCATGTTCAAGCTTTACGAAGTGGCCCCCTACATGCACGATACCGGCCTGGGCCAATTCGGGGGCATGTTCTTCGTCATCAATAAAACCAAGTGGGACAGTCTGCCGGAAGACGTCAAGAAAGTGATGCAGGAGGCCATCCAGGACGCCGTGGCCAAGCACGTGGCTCTCTACCAGGAAGTGGAAGCCAAGATGGTGGACAAGGCTCACGCTGGCGGGGCCAAGGTGGTCATCCTCTCCGATGCCGAAAAGGCCAAGTGGAAGGAAGTGGCCGGGCAAAAGACCTGGCAGAAGTGGATAGACGACATGAAGGCCAAGGGCCTCGACGGCGAGCACGTCTTCAAGGCCTACCAGCAGATATGCGACGAGGAGAACCAGAAGAGCACCTACAAGAGCGCCTACCAGGTCTTCGCCGATAAGTTCGGGGCGGAGAAGTAATCGCCTCGAAGAGGCCTGACGGGCAGGCCGGAGCGGCCGGGGAGTCTGTCCTCCCCTCGGGCCGCCCGGCCCGCCCGGCGGGCGGAATCGGGCCTTCGGCCGCAGAGAGAGCCTTGCCTGTTCGCAACAGATACGTCCGGGTTCTCGACCGTTTGTTCCAGGGGATAAGGTACGTCTCCGGGGTGACGGCCAGCCTCTGCATATTCCTGATGGTCTGCACCATAGTCCCCGACAGCCTGGGCCGGTACTTCTTCAGCAAGCCCCTTTACGGCACCCTCGAGTTCAACATGCTCCTGATGTCGGCCATTGTTTTCCTGAGCCTGGCCTGGGCCCAATCCCGACGCGGCCACGTCCGGGTCGAGGTCCTGATCAGCCACACCGGGCCCCGCCTCACGCACGCCCTGAACCTTTTTTGCTGGCTGGTCGCCCTGGCCCTTTTCGGAATGATCACCATCGGCGGCGTCGATGAGGCCCTCCGTTCCTTCAAGATCGGGGAAAACCTCTGGGGGGTGGCCAAGATGCCGCTCTGGCCGGGCAAGATGGTGGCCGCCTTCGGAGCCGGCCTGCTCTGCGTTCAGTTAATCTTGGACATATTTTCTGAATTAGTGGGTTTGCTAACCCCCCGGACCTCTGACGAGGAGAAGAGCTGAGAAAGCGCCCGTGGAGCCCATCACCGCCGGAATCGTGATGATCGTCCTGCTCCTGGTCCTCCTGGCCGTGGGCCTGCCCATTGCCTTTTCTCTGGGCGCCTCCGGGGTCGTTTGCCTCTACCTGGTGACCGGGTGGGACACCACCTACGGATTCATCTCCACCACCCCCTTTAACGCCAGCGCCAACTGGATGTACGTGGTCCTGCCCCTCTTTATTTTCATGGGGATGCTCGCCTTTGCCGCGGGAATCAACCACGACGCCTTCAAGATGGCCAACTACTGGCTGGGCCGCATCAAGGGCGGACTGGCCATGGCCACCATCGGGGCCTGCAGCGTGTTCGGGGCCACCTCCGGCTCCAGCATCGCCGCGGCGGCAACGATGGGCAAGCTGGCCATTCCCGAGATGCGCCGC
>ENA-OSEO01001931-OSEO01001931.1-sediment-metagenome-genome-assembly--contig:-NODE-1931-length-32851-cov-4.954934_pt1 | contig 32851 bp, 29 predicted proteins | sample MGYA00237883_ERZ534232 | MGnify/ENA metagenome assembly ERZ534232 | reverse complement strand
CCATTCAGACCGAGGGGGCGCTGCTGAAAGAAGAAGTGGACGCAGACGAGATCGCCTCCATCGTCTCGCGCTGGACGGGCATCCCCGTCTCGCGCCTGCTGGAAGGCGAGACCCAAAAGCTGGTGCAGATGGAAGACCGCCTGCATGAGCGTGTGATCGGACAGGACGACGCCGTGCGCGTCATTTCCAACGCCATCCGCCGCTCGCGCGCCGGTTTGCAGGATCCCGACCGGCCCATCGGCTCGTTCATCTTCCTCGGCCCCACCGGCGTGGGCAAGACCGAACTGGCCCGCACTCTGGCAGAGTTCCTCTTCGACGACGAGCGCGCCATGATCCGCATCGACATGAGCGAGTACCAGGAGAAGCATACCGTCAGTCGTTTGATCGGCGCTCCTCCGGGCTACGTGGGTTACGAGGAAGGCGGCCAGCTGACCGAAGCGGTGCGCAGACGACCCTACAGCGTGGTGCTCTTCGACGAGATCGAAAAGGCCCACAGCGAGGTCTTCAATGTCTTGCTGCAGTTGCTGGACGAAGGCCGCCTGACCGACGGTCAAGGCCGTACGGTGGACTTCCGCAACACGGTCGTGATCATGACCTCCAATCTGGGCAACACGCTCTGGGAGGGCGGTCAAAGTGTCAGCCGTGACGAGATCACCAAAGTGCTGCAGCAGCACTTCAAACCGGAGTTCCTCAACCGTATCGACGAGATCGTGGTCTTCCATCCGCTGGATAAGTCGCACATCACAAAAATTGTCGATATCCAACTGCGCCACGTGGAAGCCCTGCTGGCAGCCCGCGGCATCAAGCTGGAAGTCAGCCCGGCCGCCAAGGAATACCTGGCCGAGACGGGTTACGACCCGGACTTCGGCGCCCGTCCGCTCAAACGCGCCATCCAGCGCGAACTGCAGGACCCGCTGGCGCTCAAGATCCTGGCCGGCGACTTCGGCGAAGGCGACCTCATCGCCGTGGACCGTAACAGCGACGGATTGAGCTTCACAAAGAAAGAAGCGTATTAACAGAAAAGACACTGGCCTAAAGGTAAGGGCGAATGAATCGCCCTTACCGCTGCTTGTTAATCACAAGAAATACCCATGTAGAGAGATAAATACCTATTGTACACGCCCACTTTCCGTGAAAATGAATACAGGTTCATACACACCACTAAAAAAAGGTGTAATGGCGCACCAGTGGCTGCACATTTTAGCCGATTAATTAAATTCAAAATCAATACAATTCAATTCAATTCTTACAGGTGATATTTAGTGATTCGCTTTTGTTTTGCAATTAATGTGAGCCCCCCTTCGCTCACCGGTCGCTTCGCTATGGTGTGTAAAAAACGTAATCGCTCGGGGGCAGGCGAATGATTCGAATCGATTTTCGTGATGAGTTTTGGCTTTTTCGGAGCAACACGGTGATTCGTTTTATGTTCCAATCTACGTTATATGTTCAATTGTGAAAGAGCAACACTTGTAAGCAAACCCATAATAGAATATATTTTCTATTTTGTCAAGACAACCATGTAATAAGATAAACTCGCAATTATCAGTTTTAGAAAAATCCTGTATAGGGTTGCAGTTGAAATTTGGAGAAAAACAGGTTATTATATATCGTGTACGATATAATCGCATATGATATTTAGGAGTCAAAATGAAACCGCTTTATGAAACCTCAGTCACCGCCAGCGGCGGCAGGAACGGAAAAGTCAGCAGCCAGGATGGAGTGTTGCAATTTGAGGTAAGGATGCCCAAAGAACTGAAGGGTCCTGGCGGGGCATACACAAACCCCGAGCAGCTATTTGCGGCCGGATACGCGGCCTGTTTCGACAGCGCCTTAAATCTGGCGGCCCGCATGGAAAGGAAAAAGATCGAATCAGAAATTACCGCCACGGTTGGGTTGAAGATCGCAGGCCTGTCAGGCATGGATTTGGTTGTCAGGCTGGATGCCAAAATCGACGGAGTGGATCGAGACACTGCGCAGAATCTATTGGAGAAAGCCCACAAGCTTTGCCCCTACTCCAAAGCCATTCGTAATAACGTAGACGTAACCATCAACCTTATATAAATAGAAATTGGATTCGCAAAATGGAGAGAAAAATGACTGAAAATTTTTATGACTTTTCCGCCTTGAATATGCAAGGTGAAAAAATTGAGATGAAAGAATATGCCGGCAATCTCCTTCTGGTGGTCAACACGGCCAGCAAATGCGGATTGACGCCCCAATATGAAGGTCTCGAAGCTCTATATCGCAAGTATCAAGACAAAGGTCTGGTGATTTTAGGTTTTCCGTGTAACCAGTTTGCCAACCAGGAACCTGATGATGAAACAACTATCGCCAGTCAATGTTTACTCAATTACGGGGTTACTTTTCCGGTTTTCGCGAAGGTGAAGGTCAACGGCAAAGACGCACATCCGATCTTCAAGTTCTTAAAAAGGGAACTCAAAGAATTCGGGGGCAGCGCGATCAAGTGGAATTTCGCGAAATTCCTGGTCGATTCCACAGGCAAGCCGGTAAAGCGGTACTCTCCGCTTACCACGCCCGACGAGATCGAAAAGGATATAATCAAATACCTGAATTGACCACGATCTGGCACCACTTGCAAGTTGATTTGGAGAAGAACGCCATGGCCTACGAACAACTGAAGTTGGAAAACCAGCTGTGTTTTCCAGTCTATGCAGCCTCACGATTGATTACACGTGAATATCAGCCATACCTTGACAAGCTGGAAATCACCTATCCACAGTACCTGGTGCTGATGGTTTTGTGGGAAAAAGACAGCATCAGCGTGAACGAGATCACCGAAAAACTGATCTTGAATACAAACACTATCACACCGATCCTGAAACGCATGGAAGCCCTGGGAATTATTACTCGAAAGCGTTCCGAGGAAGATGAACGCCGGGTCATTATCACCTTAACCCCAAAGGGAAAACAACTGCAAATTGAAGCCTCCGCGATTCCGGAAAAACTGGTTGCGCGTCTGGTATCAGAAAAAGTATCGCTTGAAGAACTAAAAATACTGAAAGATCAGCTTTACAAGATCATTGACCTGCTCAACCCGGAAACCTGAACAAGGCGACTTTATTGCTGCGGCCCCCTGCAATGAAGGATTGACCTTAAAAAAGAAAGAAGAATAGGAAAACACATTCTCTCCTGAATAATCAAGGGAGAGTTTTTTGTATAAAACTGCTTTTTTTGAAAAGAAGTAAAACACAGCAAGCCGAATGCCCGGGCTCGAAAAGGCCGTGGGAGAGTAAAAATAAGTTCCATTTATGGTGGGTCAACGCTCCCTCCACATGCCAGATAAGCAAATCTCAATTATGGAGCGTTGACTCCACCCTACAATGCTTACCTTTGTAAAGTAAGTAGTTCAGGCTTGAAAAAGTGATCTGTATATAGGATAATAGACATAAAATGTCTATTATCCTATATGAATCTTAAATCTCTTTCTCCTCTCGAAAACCTGCCGTATTTCACCATTGAAGCCGTCAAACAGCTCATCGGTGACGGATCAATGGCAAACGGCAACATCCAAACCGCCCTTTACCGCTGGGTGAAGGCAGGTGATTTAATTCGATTAAAACGGGGTGGATATACCACCCGCCGTTTCTACGAATTGCATCAGTCTGACGAGGATTTTTTACCTGCCATCAGCGCCATCCTGATGCCGCAGTCTTACGTTTCAATGGAATACGTTTTGCAACGTCGCGGAATCCTGACGGATGTGGTCTACCCGGTCACTGCGATCACGCCCAAACAGACGCGCGTGATCCGGAACCGGCTGGGAACATTCTCATATCGCAATCTCAAGCAGGAACTTTATCAGGGTTTCAGTATATCGGAGTATAGGGACATCCCCTTTGCCCGAGCGACGCTGGCCAAGGCCTTGTTTGATTTCCTTTACCTGCGTCCTTTGGACGAACAGTTGGCCAAAAATGATTTCAACCTGGCCGAGAGCCTGCGCCTGAACCTGGAAGAGTTCAGCGAGGAAGAGCTCGCCGAATTTGCGGCATTCGTTGAGAACAGCAAGAGTCGAAAAATGAGCAGAGTTCTTGAAAACTTAAGGAGAAGCGTATGGCGACCCTGATCCAGTCCATGCAGAACCTGCTGGCGCAGAAAGATCCCCTGCTGCCCAACGAGACCAAACGCATCCTACTCAAGGAATATTTGCAGGCCCTGACCCTGGACTATCTCTACAACCATCCGCATTACCGCAGGCTGAACTTCTACGGCGGCACCTGTCTGCATCTGATCTACGGCCTGAACCGTCTCTCTGAGGACATCGACCTCGATAACACCAACGAGGTGGATATCACTCACCTCGAAGAGGACCTGCTCACTTACTACCGAGCGAATATCGGCGTGGCAGACGTCAGCGCCAAAAGCCAGCAGGGAGAGTGGGGCATCCGGCGCGTCACGCTGAAGTTCCCGCTGCTGTCCGCGCTGGGATTGTCTTCTCATTCGAATGAACCGCTGCACCTGAAGGTGGAGGTCAGCCAGCACAAACAGGTCGCGGTTATCCGCAAAACCCCCGTGCTGGCCTACGGGCGCAGTTTCGTGGCCGCGCATTTCTCGCTGGAGACCATGATGGCGGGCAAGATGATCGCCTGTCTTGAACGAAATTTTCAGAAGGGCAGCGCGGACGTCAAAGGGCGTGATTTTTACGACCTGCTGTGGTTCATGCAGCAGAAGGTCATGCCGCTGGAGAAAAAACTGGCTAAAGACGGACAGAAACCGTATACAACGCAATCTGCCTTCGCGGAGTTGAGCGAAAAGGTCGAGACGGTCAAGCTTTCCCACCTGGCCGAGGACTTGCTGCCGCTTTTTGAACAGCGCTCCTTTATTGAAGCTTGGCTTGAGGGGTTTAAAGAGAATTTTTATCATTTTCTGAAGGTATATGGATGAGAGGATAAAAAATGCTTCCTGTAATGGTAGGTCAACGATCCCTCCACACGCCGGAAAATCAAATCATAATTATGGATCGTTGACTCCACCCTACGACTCATCGCTTAAGACGGATAAAAACCCTACACTGTTCAGGCTGCCTTCGCGGAATTGAGCGAGAAGGTCGAAACGATCAAGCTTTCCCACCTGGCGGAAGATTTGCTGCCCCTCTTTGAACAGCGTTCCTTCATCGAAGCCTGGTTAGAGGGGTTTAAAGAGAATTATGATGAATTCTTAAGCGAATACGTAAAAAACTAATCTCACAAACATGTAAAAACAACCTGAATAAATAAAAATTTGCCAAAATTACCTTTCTTTGGTATAAAACTTGCAAATAATGAGATATTATTAGAATATATGATGTGATTGGATTTTTTATGCTTTTATACTCGATTGGTTATGAAGGTTTATCAAGTCAAGAATTTATTGCCTTAATTAAAACTCATAATATCGATACTCTAATTGATATTCGTGAATTACCTTTAAGTAGAAAAAAAGGTTTTTCAAAAACCGCGTTATCTAGTGAATTACAAAAAAATGGAGTTTCTTACGTTCATAAATCTTCTCTTGGATGTCCCAGAGAAATTCGCCATCAATATCGCAAAGATCGCGATTGGATAAAATACTCAATCCAGTTTTTAGATTATATTTCTAAACAAGAAGAGTCTATCAATTGGTTAATTAATAATACGCAAAAAGCAAAGTGTTGTATCATGTGTTTTGAAAAAGATTTTGCTCATTGCCATCGTTCATACATAATAAATATTCTATCAAAGAAAATTGGGGCATCGTTTAAGTCTATTGAACTCAGGGATCAGGAAACAAAGGAATTTGAAATTCCCCTTTTGGTGGGTAAACTAGACCAATTAGCAACCATTGATCCGGGAATCTGTGTTGAGTACCTAAAAGAAAATGAAGATCTTTTTTGCTGAATTGATATTCTATTTTTTCTCGAAATTTCGTTTCCCAATTAATCCCATATAGCTTTTGGCAATTCCAATATAAAACTTGAACTTCCCAATCAATTATTTTATGTCGGTATGTAGTCCCCTCGATACTCGTTTTATATTCGTAATAAAAATCATATGGCATTTTCTTTACTACATTCTTGCCTCCATTTATTTTTAAATCAAACAATCCATCTTTCTTTAAGGATTCTAATTGCTGCTTTGTCCATTCTTTTTGGTCAGTTTCTTTAATGCTGAGAGAAAAAGATTTCGGTTTAACAAAACCGATTGATGTGCCATTGTCGAATCTTGATTTTTCAAGTTGTTCAAAATCATCATAAACACAATCACAAATCCACTTTTTTCTTTCACTCCAACCATTTGAAGTGTCAAGTTGCTTTCCAATTATTATCTAATCGTTATCAATGTTATAACTCTCAGGTCGCTTGTCACTTCTTGCACGTGTAATCTTCGCGGTTATCCATTGCCACCGCCTAAATTTCTTATTTTCTTCAAGGTCTCGATAGAGTACAGGATATAAACGCCTAAATTCTTTGTTTTCATTTATTGCGGCAACACATACCGTTTCCCTGTAACTCCTACTTGGAGTCGGGTAAGTTTTAGTTAATATTAGTAGATTTTCATTGTGGTAAAGAGACATTATTTCCCCATTGTTTTTTTATTCACATTAGATATTATTATGCCCAAGTTTTGTAAAAAAGCAATTACAAACAACTTTCAATATTTTTTTATATAGTTTTTTTGAAAAATATTAATTTTTCTTCATTTTCTCCCCCTTGACATATCTTTATCATCGGGTAAACTAGACAACATTATGGCACAGTACCTGTTCGTTAAGCAGCTCAAGAAGACAAAACCCACCCACCACCAGGTGCGCGGGCTTGCAGCCGTTTAGACAGGTAACTCAAACCGTTTGAATCGAAAGCAAAAAGCTCCCCGGCCTGGGGAGCTTTTTTTGTATCTTTTTTCGGAGGATAGCAGTCATGGCAGAAATTTTAGACAGTACCTTGCGCGAAGGGGAACAGACCCCGCTTGTCAACCTGATGGTGGACGAGAAGATCGAGATCGCCCGCCGCCTGGACCAGGTGGGTGTAGAGATGATCGAGGCGGGCGACCCCAGTGTGTCGCCCAACGTGTTCCAGGCGGTCAAACGCATCGCCGGGCTCGGACTCAAGGCCGAGATCGTGGCGCATTCACTGGCCACCCGCAGCGGCATCGCCAAGGCCAAAGAATGCAACGCGGACCGCGTGGTGGTCTTCTACCCCACCTCAAAGATCCATCTGGACGCCAAGATGCACAAGAACCAGGATGAAGCCGTGGACTGGATCTGCGAGCACGTGCGCTACGCCCGCGAACTGGGACTCAAAGTGCGCTATACCCCCGAAGATGCCACCCGCACGGACTTCGAATTTCTGGTGCGCGTGTGCAACGCCGCCATCGAGGCCGGCGCGGACCGCATCAGCTTCGCCGACACTCTGGGCATCATGACACCCAACCAGATGTACGAGCAGGTCAAAGAACTGCGCGCCCGCCTGGCCCCCTGCAAGATCGACCTGCACTGCCATGACGATTACGGTCTTGCGCTGGCCAACGCCCTCGAGGGCATCCGCGCCGGGGCGGACTGCATCCACACCACGGTCAACGGCATGGGCGAACGCACCGGCATCCCCGACCTGAGCGAGACCATCCTGGCCATGCGCAACCTGATGGGCATCGATCAGTACAACCTGCATCCCCTCACCGGGCTGGCCTCCTACGTTGAGAACGTGACCGGTTTCTTCGTGGCCCCCAACAAACCCGTCACCGGCATCAACGCCTTCTCGCATAAAAGCGGCGTACACACCAACGGCGTGCTGAAAGATCCGCGCACTTACGAGAACTTTGACCCTTCCCTGCTCGGGCGCGAACGCCGTATCGTGATCGACAAATATACCGGTAAACTGGCTGTCGAGGCCCGCCTGGCTGAATTTGACGTACACGTCACCCCCGAAGAACTTACCCAGATCGTGGAAGAGATCAAACATATCGGCGACGAGCACAAATTCCTGCACGACGCGGATATCATCGACGTGGCCGAGCGCGTCACCGGCAAAATGATCGATATCTTCCCAAAGGATATTAACGCCATCATCATGGTGGCGGTTGAATCTCACGTTTACACCACCTCGGTGGTGCGCCGCCTGAAAAACCTCAAACAGGTTTCCAACGTCTTTGAACTGACCGGAGATTACGACATCACGGCTTACGTGAAAGTGCCCTCCACCCCCGACCTGAACAACTTCATCGAGGAACTGCGCGCCATGCCGGGCGTTAAAAATACGGATACGCGCGTCGTATTGAAAAAATACGCCGAGATCAGCAATTCCTGACCAAAGACTGTAACTTAATAATTGGAGCTTATTATGGGAACACTTGTAGAAGAAATATTCAGCCGCCGGTTGGGACGCCAAGTCCGTGCCGGTGAGATCGTGCTGGTGGACGTGGATACCGTTATGTCGCACGACAACACCACCCCCCTGGCCATCAAAGCGTTCAGCGAGATCGGAAAACCCATCCGCGACGCATCCAAGATCGTCATCCATTTCGACCACGCATACCCCGCCCCCAACCAATTGGCCGCCGAGAACCAGCAGAAGATCGTCAAATTCATCCGCCAGCAGGGCATCGACAATTTCTACCACCGCGGCGTTTGCCACCAGGTCATGATCGAAGAAGGCTTCATCCGACCGGGCGGCATCGTCATCGGCGGGGATTCGCACACGGTCACCTACGGCGCGCTGGGCTGTTTCGCCACCGGACTGGGGTCAAGCGAGATCGGCGCCTCGTGGATCACGGGCAAAACCTGGTTCAAGATCCCCGAGACCATTCTGGTACGCCTCGAAGGACAGGCTCCCGCGGGCGTCTATTCCAAAGACGTCATGCTGGCACTGGCCGGTCAGCTCGGCATGGACGGCGCGACCTACAAATCGCTTGAGTTCGCGGGCTCTTACATCGACAACCTGCCCGCCCACCAGCGCATTGTCTTTTCCAATATGTCCGTCGAGTTGGGCGCCAAATGCGGCCTGATCGCTCCCGATCAGGTCACCCTCGATTACCTGGCCGTCGAAACCAAAGCGCAGCCGCCCTTCGAACAGTTCGCGGCCGTTGATCCCGTTTATGAACGCGTGATCACCCTGGATGTTTCACAGCTTCAACCCATGGTGGCCTGCCATCCCGACGTGGACAACGTCAAACCGCTCGCCGAAGTGGCCGGGCTGGAGATCGACCAGGTCTACCTGGGCACCTGCACCAACGCCCGTTACGAAGACCTTGAGATCGCCGCGGGCATCCTCAAAGGACGCCAGGTCAGCCGCTTCACGCGTACGCTGGTGACACCCGCCAGCCAGACCATCTATGAGAAAGCACTCGCCAACGGCTTGATCCAGATCTTCCTGGATTCAGGCTGCACGGTCAACGCCCCCGGCTGCGGCGCCTGCATCGGACGCCACGGCGGCATCCTCGCCCCGACGGAGCGCGCCTTTACCACCATGAACCGCAACTTCATCGGCCGCATGGGCAGCCCCGAAGCGGAAATTTATCTGGGCAGCCCAGCTGCCGCGGCCGCCACGGCCATTGAGGGCCGCATCACCGATCCGCGCCCCTACCTCGCATAAGGAGTTTGAAATGTCACGAGCATGGAAATTTGGAGAAAACCTGAATACCGACGAGATCATCCCGGCGCGCTTCAACCTGACCATTGATCCGCAGGAACTGGCCAAGAAGGTCTTTTGCGAGATATACCCCGAATTCGCCCCCGGCGTGCAGCCCGGAGACGTGGTGGTGGCCGATGCCAACTTCGGCTGCGGCTCCTCGCGCGAACACGCACCAGTTGCCATCCGCGGCGCGGGCGTCAAATGCGTGATCGCGGCCTCTTTCGCGCGCATCTTCTTCCGCAACGCCATTAACATCGGCCTGCCCATCCTGGAATGTCCGGAAGCGGCCGCCGGCATTAAAGACGGCGACGAGGTCGAAGTGGACCTCTCACAAGGCATCATCTATAACCGCACGCAGAACACACAGTACCAGGCCGTTCCCCTGCCCGACTTCGTGCTGAAGATCGCCGATGCCGGCGGGCTGGTGAACTTCCTCAGATTGCACGACCTTGAGGAGCTTACGGCATGAGCGCCTACCGCATCTGTTTATTACCCGGCGACGGCATCGGCCCGGAAGTGACCGCGGCCGCCCGCCGCGTGTTGGAAGCCCTGCCGCTGCAGTTTGAATTTATTGAAGGCGGCATCGGCCTGGCCGTCTGGCAGGAATGCGGCGATCCGCTGCCGTCTGAGACCCTGCAGAAGATCAAAGCAGCCGATGCCACCTTGTTTGGCGCGGTCACCACTCCGCCCGATATTGCCAACTACCGTTCCCCGGTGCTGCGCATGCGCCAGGAACTGGATCTTTACGCCAACCTGCGCCCCTGCCGCTCCATCCCGCACGAAATCTCTCGTCCCGGCATCGACCTGCTGGTGGTGCGCGAGAATACCGAAGACCTCTACATCGGACGCGAACGCCTGGAAGATAACGGAGACACCGCCATCGGTGAAATGCAGATTACAAGGCAAGCCTCCGAACGCATCGCCCGGGCCGCCTTTGAGCAGGCGCGCGCCCGCGGCTTGAATAAAGTGACCATCGTTCACAAAGCCAACGTGCTGCGCCAGACCAGCGGACTCTTCAGGCGTACCGCCCTGCAGGTCGCGCAGGAGTATCCAGACATCCAGTCCGAGGATATGCTGGTGGATACCTGTGCCATGGAACTCATCCGCGCGCCGGAGAATTTCGGCGTGATCGTGACCACCAACCTGTTTGGTGATATTCTTTCGGATGAAGCTTCCATGCTGGTGGGCGGGCTAGGCCTGGCCTGCTCCGGCAACATCGGGTCCGAAACGGCCGTCTTTGAACCCGTCCACGGCAGCGCCCCCAAACTTGCCGGGCGCGACGAAGCCAACCCGCTGGCCGCCATCCTCAGCGCCGCCATGCTGCTCGACTATCTCGGCGAAAGCGAACAGGCCCGCAGAGTCGAAAACGCCGTACGCGCCGCCATCACATCGAACCAGGTCACCCCCGACCTGGGCGGCAATCTGGGCACCCAGTCCGCCGCAAACGCCGTCATCAAACTCCTGGGAGAAAACCTATGAAACGAATCGGATTCTTATATACCCGCCTGCGCGTGGAAGAAAAATTACTGCTGGAAGAGATCAAAAGCCGCCCCGACGTGGAACTGGTGACCATCAGCGACGACAACCGCTTTTTCGAGCTTGACCGCCTGCCCGAAACCGTGGACGTGCTCTTTGAACGCTCGGTCTCCTATTCACGCGGACTGTACATCTCGCGCATCTTTGCCGCCAATGGCGTGCCCGTGGTGAACGACCCCGGCGTGGCCGAACGCTGTGGTGACAAATATATCACCAGCCAGTTGCTTGTCAGCGCCGGCATCCCCACGCCGCGAGTGCTGATGGCCTTCTCCGAGGATTCCGCCCTGGCGGCCTGCGACGAGATGGGCTATCCATGCGTGCTCAAACCCGTGGTGGGTTCATGGGGCAGGCTGCTTGCCAAAGCTGACAACCAGTCCAGCGCGGAAGCCATCATCGAGCACAAATCGGTGCTGGGCGGTGTGAGCCACCAGATCTTCTACGTCCAGGAATACGTGAACAAACCCGGACGCGACATCCGCGCCTTCGTGGTGGGTGAGGACCCCATCGCGGCCATCTACCGCACCTCGCCCAACTGGATCACCAATACGGCGAGAGGCGGAGTGGCGACCAACTGTCCGCTCACCGACGAGATCAAAGACCTCTGCCGGCGTACGGCGAAAGCGGTGGGCGGCGGCCTGCTGGCCATCGATCTCTTTGAATCACCCGACGGACTTTCGGTCAACGAGGTCAACCACACCATGGAATTCCGCAACAGCATTGCCACCACCGGCGTGAACATCCCCGCCCGCATGGTGGATTACGTGATCAGTAAAGCCGGATAACTTATTCTCCTACAATCCACTCCATCCTCTCACTTATGGCAAGAGCATGGAGTGGAAAATGAGTTATCGAAAAGAATGATTACCTGAGTTAAAACGTGCACCAATCAATGCCGAAAATGCTACAATGTTTTAACCAATTCAATGCAGCGAAAAGGACTTTCAATATCGTAACCAGAATTACATAACAAACTAATTGGTAGATTGTCTCAAAATTTAATGGTATGGAGAAAATATGAGGGCGAATCCACCTTGTCGTGAATTGAGAAAATTTGTTGCGCCGGAGTTCATTTTTGGGTGCGGAGCCCGAGATCAAGCCGGACGCTATGCCAGGAATTTTGGCGCTCATCGGGTTATGATAGTCACCGATCCGGGAATCATAGCCGCAGGGTGGGTTGACCCACTCGTAAAGAATTTAAAAGAATTTAAACTGGAATATTTTCTGTTTGACAGAATAACGCCAAACCCCCATGACGAAGAAGTGATGGACGGTGCGGCTTTTTTTCAGAAGAATTATTGCGACCTGATCATTGCCATTGGCGGAGGCAGTCCGATGGACTGCGCAAAAGGCATCGGCATCGTCCATTCAAACAAACGCCATATTCTCAGTTTTGAGGGGGTTGATGAAGTGCCCGTCCCGGCTCCACCGTTGATCTGCATCCCGTCCACATCCGGTACATCAGCCGACGTCTCACAATTTGCCATTATTAATGATAGATTACGAAAAGTAAAAATTGCCATTGTCAGCAAAACCGTTGTACCAGATGCCGCACTAATTGACCCGGAAATCACTTGTACGATGGACCCTTTTCTAACCGCCTGTACAGGCATGGACGCCTTGACACACGCCATTGAAGCTTACGTTTCAAATGCCCATTCCTTCATTACCGACCTGCATGCACTTCAAGCGATCCGCCTGATTAACGAAAATCTGCTTACAGCCATACATGAACCAAATAACATCGAAGCCAGAAGCCAGATGATGATTGCCAGCCTGCATGCGGGTTTGGCTTTTTCAAATGCCAGTCTAGGTGCTGTGCACGCTATGGCACACAGTTTGGGGGGATTGTTGAATTTGCCGCATGGAGAGTGTAATGCGTTGCTGTTGGAACATGTCGTCAATTTCAATTTTTCCGCCGAACCGAACCGATACTGCGAAATTGCCTCAGAGTTGAATTTGGAACCAAACAAGCAATCGTTGGTCGAGGGATTGGCTGATTTACGCAGATCAGCAGAAATAGATGAAACTTTAGGGCAAATAGGAGTTCAAAAAGACAATATCTCAGAATTGGCTTCCAAAGCGATTAATGATCCCTGCATGGCAACGAATCCACGCGAGGTCACCCAAAAAGATATTGAGGGTATTTATGCCACCGCCCTCTGAAATGGAAGACAGGCAAGCATTACGAAACAAAATAATTGGATTAGGGGAAAAATCCATTCATAAAAGCTATTTCCCTGAACTGCAAAGGCGGCTTTGTGAGTTGGAACGATTTCGGGCAATTCTCGATCAAAGTACCGATTTCTTTTTTCTGATCAAACTTCCTTCCGGAAGAATTGAAGACGTCACGATCTATACTTCAATTCAATTGGGGTACTCTGAGGAGGAGATTAAAGGTCAACCCTTCCTTCAGTTTTTCTCTTCTTCCAAAGAGAATAAGGAAATCCTCTTTGACAATAGTGTTCAGGAAAAAAACGAGCGTTATGTATTTGATACCAAATTGATACGAAAAGATGGATCCGAAATTTCGGTTGAAATTGCTTTTTCTCCGGTAAGAATTGATGAAATCAGCTACTACATTGCAATTGCTCGAGATATTACAGAACGCAAAAAAAACGAAGAGGCAATTCGACGATTGAATGCAACACTTGAACAACGTGTTGCGACGCGTACTGAAGAATTACAGATTGCTCTCCGGGAACTTGAATCCTTCTCATATTCCGTTTCACACGATCTACGCGCTCCATTAAGGTCTTTAAATGGCTACAGCAGCATTCTTCTTGAAGAGTATGGTTTAGCGCTTGATGAGGATGGGAAAAAATATCTACAAAATATTCAGCAATCATCGCTTTATTTGACCTCTCTTGTTAATGGGTTGCTGGAAATTTCCAGAACAAACCGAAGTCCAATATCTCGATCAACTATAAATATCAGTGGTCTTGTGAAAGAAATCGCTGAAGAACTTAAAAACACAGAACCTTCAAGAAATGTTATTTGGAATATTACCCCTGACCTGATGGCAGATGCAGACCCGATCTTAATCAAAACCACACTGGTCAACCTGATTCAAAATTCCTGGAAATATACGCGCAAGCAAACGACTGCAGAAATAAGTTTCGGGCAAATAACGCAACAAGACCGGAGAATCTTTTTTGTTAAAGATAATGGTACCGGATTTGACATGAAAGACGCTGATCGGATTTTCAATCCGTTCCAACGTTTGCATGCAAATGACCAGTTTGAAGGCACAGGCATTGGACTTGCGATTGTGGCGCGGATCATCCACAGACACGGCGGAGAAATCTGGGCAGAAAGCGCTGTCGGACAAGGCGCAAGTTTTTATTTCACTCTTCCAAACATGAATTCGGAATGAATATATATTTCAAAAAAATGGGGGCGTAATATTGTTTGGGATAATTATCCAGACAAAGCTGGTTCAAACAATCATCTTGCGTTTTTTTATTTTTTTTGCAAAATAGAAGCCTGGTCTTTTTATTAACGAAGTCAAACTCACAATGGAATTACAAGGCAACAATGCCGCTCACTTGGTGGATTAAATGATCCGTAAAGTGAAGCAATTCAAGTGCTTTTTTCTTCTCCCAAACCTGCTCCCTCCCAAACGAATCGATATTCAAAAGGCTTTCCAGAGAGACAAAGCCGCGGGGAGTGGCGTAGGAGAAGGGATTTAAAGCAATAGACACTAAAATACAAAAAAAAGGAACTGCGTTTACTTCGAGTTCCAAAAATAATTAATCTTAGAAGTATTGAATTACTATTGAGCGACCGAAAAAGGTTGTTCCCTGAACTCGCGCGGGGTCACCCCCAGCCATTTCTTAAAAGCTTTGCGGAAGGAACTGGGTTCCGAGAACCCCAGCAGATATGTGATCTGTTCCACGGTATAGTCTTCATGCAGATATTGCTTGGCCAATCGCTGGCGGATGTCGGTCAAAAGGTCGCTGAAAACGACTCCCTCGCCCTCCAGGCGTTTCTGCAGCGTGCGCACGCTCACCGCCATCTCTTTAGCCACCCTTTGAATGGTCAGGGATTCATCATCCAGGTGGGCTAAAATGATGCGCGTGACGGAATTGGTGAATTCCTTGTGCTGGTCCATGCCGGCCAGGAACTCACGCGCGTACTTTTCAAAATAATCCTTCAATTCCTCATTCGCCATCAAAATGGGTGTGCTTCCCAGTGCCAGGTCAATGGTCATCGAGTTTTGTTTCTGTCCAAAATGAACGGGGCAGCCGAATAAGTCTTCATACTCCACGATGGATGCAGGCGCCGGATAGGTAAAGGTAACCTCCCACGGGCACAGACGCTTGCCGGTCAGTGTGCGTACCATGCGCACCAGGCTGGCAAAGGCGGATTCAAAACAATGGCGTGACATTTTGGGCGCGTGCGGGGGCGTATCGAAAACCAGTTTTAATTTGTTAAAATGCAAATGAGCAGTCGATTCGATCAAATTGCCGATAATGCGCGAGTAACGGCCTGATTTCTCCATTGCCTCGGCCAACGTGCTGCAGTTCATCATCAGATAGCCTAAAATGGACCAACTGCCCGGTTCCGCGTATTGCCCCATGTGCAGCCCAAAATTCTTGTCGCCAACGAACGCCGCCGCCGATTCCTGGATGTGCAGGTAAGTCTCGATGGGGATGCGGCTGTCCGGCGACTTGACCATCTCGGGATCCACGCTAATGGAACGCAGGAACTCGTCCACGTCCACATTGAGGGAACGCAGATAAAGGAACATTTGCGAAAGCACGGTCACGCAAACGGTGATCGGTTCCGGGCCTGAACGATTGAACATGAATTAATCATACCCCAAATGCACCAAAAGACACAAACTTTACAGCTTAGGTCATGGTCGAAAGAACACCAGTCGGGTATCCTGATGACAGATAAAAAGAATAAGGAGAACCTAACAAATGACTTCTAAAATTTTAATCCCCGCTGCTTTAATGATATTGACCCTTGCACTCGGATTCTGGTTGGCCGCTTCAGGTAAGCCGTATAAAAACAGCCTGTTCACTCCGCACAAACTGCTTGCGCTGGCCGCGGTCGTCCTGATCGTCAACAGGGTCGTGGACATGATGAAAGGATCACCCGCGCAGGTGCTGCTGATCACGTTGATCATTTTGGCTTGCCTGAGCGTGCTGGCGCTCTTCGGCACGGGTGCTTTGATGAGCATTCAAAAGACCTTCAGCGCCAACTGGCCCCTGATCCACGGTATCGCCGCTTTTGTGCTCGTGGGCTCATCATCCGGTCTGATCTATCTATTGCTGTAACGAAAAACACATACGAGGAAACCGAACATGGAAAACACAATGGAACATCGGTTGGCAAATCAAGACTCCGGCCTTGTAACGATACTCTCAAGCATTATCGCCTTGTTCATGGCCGGAGCATCCCTCGCGGGGATTCTGCTACGTGAAACGGTCTACCCGACCGCCCAATTGCTCACCGGTCTGCTGACTAACGATATGGTCAATCTGATCGTCGGGCTGCCTGTGCTGGTGTTCAGCATGTTGGCAGCCCGCCGCGGAAGCCTGACAGGTCTGCTGTGCTGGCCGGGAGCCCTGCTCTTCGTCTTCTATAACTACTTGATCTACAGCCTGACCATGCCCTTCTCGTGGATGTATCCCGTCTTTCCCGTATTGACGATATTGAGTCTGGCTGGGTTCATCCTGCTGATCAGGGCCATCCACGGCAGCAACGTCAAGGAAAGACTTGAGAACAAGGTCGCCGAAAGATGGTGCGGCGGATTGATGATCGGTTTGGGAGCACTTTACTTCCTGCGCTCGGCTGCCCTTCTGATCGGTGCCTGGTCAAGTCACTCCTTCCAAATGAGCCCGGAAACGGCCACCCAGATAACAGACCTGGTGGTGATGCTCATCTGGATCGCCTCAGGCCTTCAGCTTTGGAGGCACCGCACCTTTGGATACAAAACCGGTCTGGCCGTGCTCTTTCAGGGGGTCACCCTCTTCATCGGATTGATCCTCTTCTTCCTGCTGCAGCCCTGGCTGGCCGGCGTGCCGTTACCCATGACGGACCTGGCCGTCATTCTGGTGATGAGCCTGGCCGCCATCGTCCCCTTCGTGTTATTCCTGCGCGGTACGGCAAGGAAAAACGAAACCAACCGTTGAAATCCCGGTTTCGATCCGTTAAACCAAAAGGGGCACAACCAATGATTGTGCCCCGTATTCATACCAGAAACCTTATTTCACAATTCTGGGGTTGACCCAGTAGGCCCAGTCCTGGGCGGAACTGCCGTTAGTGACCACCTGCAGGACAAAATTGACGTTCTTTCCCGCCAGCGCGGAAAGGTCCGCGTTGATCTCAAGAGGCGCGTCGGCGTATTCAATATCCCAGTGGTCAACGGTCTGCAGGGCGCCGCCCTCCACGCGGTAGCGCAGGTAGAAACGCACGCTGCAGGCAGACCCGCCGTATCCGCAGCCTAATATGGCTTTGAATTTCATACCGTCCTCAACGGTCAACAGCGGGAAGGTGCCCGAGATGGACCCGCCGTCAATCCACTGTGGGTGCGTCAGCAGCCCTACACCGCTTACAGTATTGCCGTCCTGCAGCTTGGGCGAATCGGCTTTTACCACGAACCCGGTTGCATCCGTCTTGGCGCCAGGGCAAGCCAGGTAACCCGGATCGGTGGCATTTTTCCAGTTGCCGATGCAGTAATTGGCTCCGAAATCATAGACCAGTGTTTCAAGTGGGAAGAAGGGCAGGAACCCACCAAATTGTAAGCCGGGAATGACCATCAAACTAAACACTTCAATTGAAACGTAGACCGGGGCCATGTGTGAGACACCTGTGCCAAACACAATGCCCGTATCGCTGCGCAGCATATAGTTGCCGGCATAATCGCCGTCCGTCGCAGGGGATTTCATCGGCACCGAGATATCCACCGTGGCGCCGGGGGCCACATTACCGGGCAGGTTGACAGCATCGGGCGCTCCCATCTGATCGCCGCCTGAAAAGACAAGTTGATAGTTGGTATTCCAGGTGCAGGTACCCGTATTGGTGAAACGCCACGTTTTTACAAAATCGGTGTTGGGCGCAAAGATGCTGCCGTCTTCGACGGTAATGTCATCCACAAATTTGGCGCGGTAACAGGCATCTTCGGTGGCAGTGGCGGTTGCCGTAAAAGTGGCCGTCGGCAAGGGCGCGACCGTATCCAACGCCTGAGGGGTAATGGACGGCTGCGCGTCAGCCTGAGGCGTCGTCGCGGAACCTCCGTCCGCCGAAACGGCCGCCATGGTTTGAGCGACTGAAGTGTTAATGGCATCTTCATTCGCGGTCTGTGTTGAAGTCAAGGCGGATAAATTACATGCCGTCAAGAGAAAAACGATGAGAACGGCACCGGTTACGATTAATCGAATTCGTTTCATTTTCAACCTCCCAATAATGATCAATAACGTTATTACTATTATACAAAAACTAACCCCAAAAAATCACCCGGTTGTTTTTCATGAAATGCTCTTTTTTGTCTATAATAAGGGACAGTTCAGCAATATTAAGGAGACAACGTGAGCCCGATCACCAAGGAAGACGCCCTCGAATATCATCAACGCGGCGGAAAGCCCGGAAAATTATCCGTGAATACCAGTAAACCGCTGGAAACCCAAACCGACTTGGGACTGGCCTACACCCCCGGTGTGGCCTGGCCTGTCCTTGAGATCGATGCTCACGCCGAAAAAGTATACGACTATACCATGAAGGGCAACCTGGTAGCCGTCATCTCGAACGGCACGGCCATCCTCGGCCTGGGGGACCGCGGAGCCCTTGCCAGCAAACCCGTCATGGAGGGCAAATGCGCCCTGTTCAAAAAATTCGCCGACCTTGACAGCATCGACATTGAACTTGATTCACACGACCCCGAGACCATTATTAAAGTGGTGTCTGCCATCGCGCCAACCTTCGGCGGCATCAACCTGGAAGACATCAAGTCTCCCGAGTGTTTCGAGATCGAACAGCGTCTGCAAGCCATGCTGGATATTCCCGTGTTCCACGATGACCAGCACGGCACTGCCATCATCCTTGGCGCGGCACTGCTTAATGCGTTGGAGATCACCGGCAAGAAGATAGACGAGGTCAAGATCGCCTTCTCAGGCGCGGGCGCCGCAGCCATTGCCTCGGCCAACCACCTGGTCAGGCTGGGGGTACCGCGCGAACACGTCTGGTTCTGCGATATTCACGGTCTCGTTTATAAAGGCCGCAAGGAAGAGATGTTCCCCGAAAAAGAGATATACGCTCAGGGAGACAAACCCGGCAAGCTGGCCGAAGTCCTCGAAGGCGCGGATATGCTGATCGGATTATCGGCCGCCAACGTGGTCAGCCCGGAGATGCTTAAACGCATGAACCCCAACCCGGTCATCTTCGCCATGGCCAACCCGGACCCCGAGATCAAGTTCGAACTGGCCAAGACCGCCCGTCCGGATGCCATCGTGGGCACTGGCCGCAGTGACTTCCCCAACCAGGTGAATAATCTGTTGGGATTTCCGTTCATCTTCCGCGGCGCGCTGGACGTGCGCGCCAGGGCGATCAACGAAGAAATGAAAACGGCTGCCAGCCGCGCGCTGGCCGACCTGGCCAGGGAGCCGGTCACCCCCGAAGTGTTGAAAGCCTATGGCCTCGACCACCTTGAATTCGGGCGAGATTACGTGGTACCCAAACCGCTGGACAAACGTGTCTGCCTGTGGGAAGCCCCCGCCGTGGCCGATGCCGCCATGCAAAGCGGCGCGGCCCGCCTGCAGCTTGACCTTTCAAAGTATAGAGACAAACTTGCCGAAAGGCTGTCGATCGAATAATATGGGAACACGCGACCTCTCTTCTGAATTGCTTGAGTTGATCCGCCTGACCTCCACCGACCTGCCGGCCGCCGTGGAAGACAGGCTGCGCTCCGCATGGCAAAATGAGGAGGAAGGGTCCGTGGCAAAAAAGACGCTCGAAACAATCCTGCACAATATCAAGCTGGCGAGACAAAGGTCGCTGCCAATCTGCCAGGATACCGGCACCCCGCTTTTCTTTGTGCTGCGTCCGGCAAACTGGAGTGAGCGGCAACTGACCGGTCAGATCCGTGAGGCGGTGGCGGAAGCCACGCGCCGGTCCTGGCTGCGCCCGAACGCGGTAAATCCTCTGAACGGCAAAAACAGCGGTAACAACCTCGGCGACGAACATTTCCCGTCCATTTACTTTCAGGAAAGTGAAAGCGAAGCGTTGCTGATCGACCTGATGCTCAAAGGCGGCGGATGTGAGAACGTCTCTGCCCAATATTCCCTGCCGAATGAAGAGCTGAAAGCCGGACGCGATCTTGAGGGCGTCCGCAAAACCGTGGCGCACGCCGTCTGGAACGCCCAGGGAGAAGGCTGCGCGCCCGGTTATCTCGGCATTGCCATTGGCGGGGATCGCGCCAGTTCACATCTGGCAGCCAAGCAGGCACTGCTGCAGCCCATTGATGAAACGAATCCGCAATCCGAACTCGCCGAACTGGAAAAACAGATCACCGAAGATGCCAATCAGCTTGGCATTGGTCCGATGGGATTGGGCGGTCAAACCACCCTGCTTGGCGCGCGCGTGACTTCCACGCCGCGCATCCCGGCATCTTATTTTGTCTCCATCGCCTACATGTGCTGGGCATACAGGCGGCGCAGGATGATCTTTGAAGACGGACAGGTACGCTATGAATAACGGTTCGTCAATTCGTCTGAACCTGCCCGTCTCGGATGATGACGTGCGCGCCTTGCACGCCGGAGATACCGTGCTGCTCTCGGGCACGCTGGTCACCGGCAGAGATGCCGCTCACAAATGGCTCTATGATGCTTTCATTCAAAAAACCAGCCCGGTGGATAGGGAAGATGAACTCATTGAAAACGAGCTCCAAAAGGTCCTGAAGGACGGGGCGATCTATCATTGCGGACCTGTAGTCAGCAGGTTGCCGGACGGCAGCTACAAGTTCATGGCGGCGGGTCCGACCACCAGTATCCGTGAAGAAGGATGCCAGGCCGAGATCATCCGTCAATTTGGGGTCAAAGTCGTCATTGGCAAAGGCGGCATGGGTGAACGCACGTTACGCGCTTGTGAAGAAGCGCCGGCAGTCTATCTGCACGCTACAGGAGGCGCGGCTGTGATCATGGCGGACTGTGTCAAGGAAGTGCTCGGCGTATTCAAACTTGAGTTCGGCATTCCCGAAGCAATGTGGCTGATACGCGTTGCAGACATGCCGTTGGTCGTCAGCATGGACGCGCACGGCGTCAGCCTGCACGAAAAGATCCGCAGGGCATCCCAACAACTAATTTAAAATCTTTCAATACGTTATATAACTTTGTCGTTCTTGCCGGCCAGCTGACGTAGAATTTCAAATTGTCCGGTGTGGTAGGTTTCGTGCCAGTGGATATCGGCAATCAGGCTGCCAACCTCGCCCTCGCGTGAGCCGGCCCTATCCGCCTCGGCCAAACGTTCCGCGGTTACCTTTTTCAATCCCTCTTCAATTTTTGCCTGCGAAAGATCAAAAAATTCCATCAATTGATGGAAGCGCAAGCCATCATCCAGACTCGTGACCGGTTCTGATTCACGCCGGTAGCGTTCCAAAGAAATTTCATCCATTACGGCATCCATGCCCAACAGTTGAAGCACGTAGCTCCGATCAGTCAGAATATGCCCAAGGATCCAGTTCATGCAGTTGCCCCTGAAGGGCAATTGCAGCACACTCTCTTCATCACTGATGCCTTCAGTTTGTTTGTGAATGATATAAGAAGTTAATTGAAATTTCTGAATGAGTGTTTCTTGATCGGGATATTTCACGATGCTTCCTTTCATGTAACAAATCCAGTCTTTTTTTTCGAAACCCTGTATTACGGTAAACACATTCCTTCAAAGCAATCAGGGCAATGGATAACCATGTATCTGTCTTTGGGTGAATTCTAAACCAAACGAGAAAAGTAATCTATTCTGCATTTCCATGCAAAGCAGACTTTGACACGCCTGTGTTCATGACAACCAGAAGGTTGTCAGCATGAACCTACATGCAAAGAGTCTGTATGCTGTCATGAGAATAGATTGTATTCAATTTTTGTTTCGATGATCGGGGATTCGGGATGTGATTGTGGAAGTATTCCACCGATAAGTCAAAACGAGTAAATGAATTCTAACGTTCCATTAATTACCAAGAATGGCCTTGGCTTTTTCGACGTTGCTGGGATATAGATCGGTGGGCACTTTTTCCTTTCCTAACGCAGAAAAAACCATATACCTTGCGCAAGCGCTGTTGTCGCCCTGACAATAGCGCTTCTTCATGCTGTTTGCCATTGCCGGCATGTCTGCCATGCGATCATTGAAAAAAAGACATCCGGGTATGCATTGACAATCTGCCATAATTTCCTCCATTTCTTATCAAAAATAATACAAGATAATAGCAATAGTTGCATTAATACACGATTAAAAAGATATAAAATATCAGTTTCCTTATGTTATCTTGCAATGCTGGTTTGAATTACATAACAAGAGCCGTTTTCATCCCTTAACGGCTCTTGTCTCTGAAAATGACGATTCCCCTAAGCAATCACTTTGCAATCGTCTATTACGTTTTAAATCTCCAATAAATGAGAGACGGTTATGGTATCTTTCAAAAATAATATTTTGGAAAGGTCCAATAGAATGATTAGCCTCGTATCCACTTTGGCAATTCCGATGATAAAATCGGCGTTTACGTTTGTCGTGATTACCGGAGAAGTTTCTATTACCTTCTCATCAATGGTTAATACTTCTGTCACTGCTGACACGATCATTCCCATTCTTAGTGAATTCGTATTGATGGTAATGATACGGGTTTCGTTTGATTCTTCTTCGACAGGCAGGTCAAGTCTTTTTCGCAGATCAATAACCGGAAGAACGCTGCCGCGAAGGTTGGTCACCCCTTCCATATATGCAGGAGAGTAAGGTAACCTCGTGATCTCCTGCACCTTGACAATACCATCCACCACGTCAATATCGATCCCGAATTGTTCCCGCCCAAGTTCAAACACTACGATCTGTTTTTCCATCTATTTAATCCTGATTTAGAACAGCTTCGGCGGCGGCATTCCCCGAGACGACAAATTGAGCCACGATATGCCTCAAGCTTTGGGCCAGTTCTGCCATCGCACTTGCTGATGCGGTCACCTCCTCCACCTGAGCGCTCATCTCCTCTGCGCCCGCGCTGACTTCTTCAACAGACGCCCCGTTCTCTTCGCTGACACTTGCAATACTTTCGATCGCCTGGGTGATCTCAGACGAATTGGCCGCCATTTCTTCCGTGGAAGCCGTGTTTTCCTCAACAATGGCCGAGACAGAGTCCATGGCAGTAATGAGTTTTTCAGATGCCGATTTCATTTGACTTCCGGCTTCCGCAGCCAGCAAAGCCTGTTGATTGACAGCCTCTGCCGCCGAAAGGATCTCGGATAAGGCGACCCTGGATTGATTGGCATTTTCCACACCGTTCTCAACCTCTTTTGTGCCTTCTTCCATTGCCTTGACCGCTTCGGAGACTGTCTTCAAAATACCGTGGATCATCTCACCGATCTCTTTTGTAGATACCGTTGAACGTTCGGCCAGCTTTCTGACCTCATCGGCAACCACGGCAAACCCCTTGCCGTGTTCCCCCGCGCGCGCCGCCTCAATAGCAGCGTTCAACGCCAAAAGATTGGTTTGAGACGCGATGTCTTCAATGGTTTCGACGATGGCACCGATCTCTTCCGAACGCTTTCCCATCTCTTCCACTTTTTCGGCGGAAATATCCACTTTGTCTTTTATGGTCTTCATGCCGGTTAAAGTCTTCTCGACCGTCAGTGTGCCCTGACGCGCCGCCTCTGAAGCCGCGTTGGAATCCGTTGTTACCGCGGCAATACTTTCCGCTACCTGCTGGATCGACTTGTTGATCTGCTCTGTAACCATCGAAGCTTTTGAAACCGATGAACTCTGTTCTTGAGCCCCTTTTGCCACACCTTCGATGGCTTGTGTCAATTGATCGACAGATGCTGCGGTTTTTGTAACCGCCGAAGTCTGGTCTTGAGTCCCCTTGGCAATTTGTTGAATGGTTGTTGCGATTTGTGTAGTTGCCTGTCCGGCCTGTTGGGCAGATGACGCCAGTTCTTCTGAGGCACTGCCAAGATCGTTTGCCCCGCTTGTGATCTCACCAATTACATCGCGCAAATTATTGACCATGGTTGAAAAAGCATTGCCAAGCTCATCTTTTTCCGATTTGGGGACGATTGAAACGGTCAAGTCATTCTGCGAGATCACCAGGGCGGTTTGCGCCATTTCCTGTATGTAGATTTCGGCAGCCATCATGCCTTTCCCTGCCGTCCCCACTTCATCTTTCCGAAAAACAACGGACTCTTTGACCTTTGGATCAAGATCGCGGTTAAGATCGCCTTTGCTGATATTGTTAAGCGCAGTCGCAAGCACAGAGAGCGGGACAGTGATCGATTGGTTGATCAAAATTCCCAAGACCAACGCCATGCCCATCGCAAATACAGAGATGATGATCAACCACAATCTTGATTCAATAAACGTTGTCTTTCCCTGACTGTTCAGGCGCGCAGCTTTTTCAAGATTGAATTTAACCAGATTGTCGATCGCATCTCTTTCAATTTGTCTGTTTTTTGCCATTTCTCCGGTTGAAGAAATAGTAAAGATGGCGGCTTCCTCGTTCCCGGATTGTATGTAGACAAATACTTCTTCAACTCCCTTAAGATACGCTTCATATGCCGTATCAAAAGTCTCCAGAATGGTTTTTTCTGCTGCTTCCAAATCTCTGGCTCGATAGGCGTCAAGTCTTTTTTGCACAGTTTCCTGACTCGAAATGATCGCCTCCCTGGCATCGGCCCGGTCTGCAGGCACAAAAACATATCGATAAATATCGCCACGCATTGTATATAACGTTGTATTGACTGCTTCAATATCATCCAATGGTTCAACACCCTGCGAATACAGGGTGTCTATCCCGCTGGTAACATTACTCAATCCCATATAGGCAATCAGGTCGATCAGCAGCATCAGCACAATGACCAGGCCGAATCCCCCAAAAAGCTTTACCCGCGTATTTACGTTGTTTATCCACTTCATTTTGAGACTCCTCTATTTTTTTATGAAAACTGATCCATGAATCTCTGAGCCAGATACAAGCGGAATGGATCCATTGATCCACATGCTTTTTCAGACCATCTAATAGTTATGAATGATTACGAATAAGGGGGACAAATATAGACCCATTACGTCAAATGGGCATGCTGGTTTGTACCGTGTGAAACATTACGGCATTTCCATTCAAAAGTGTTGTCGTCATTTATTAATGAAAATCAATACCTTGTGGATCAATTGTCAACTTTTTATGATTGTTTGTGTACTAAAGAGAATATGAAAATGAATAATTATGTACTTTAATAAGTATTGATTTAGTTATTTAAAATTGTTACGTAGTAATACAACTCAAAGGGGGGAGAGTTTTTTCTTTTTGGTTATTATCAGGTTTTTTCACGAAATCGGGATTATTAATTGCAACGGAAAAACATACAGTCATTTTGAGACCAAATTTTTGAGGGCATCATCCAATCCGGATTTTGAAAATTATTCGAAAGGAAGACAAAACATTTGGTTAGATTGTAAGTAAAAATAAAAATGGATTGTCTGATTAACCATTTAAGGCAACCCAATGACTGGATTGTTGGAGCATTGAAGTCGGCATTGGCAAAAAGCGTTGTTTGTCTTTAATGATTCATTTGTCATTACCTGAATTTTCAGGTAATTTGAACTAAATCCAGATTGATATAAAACCATTCCTTGCTGAAAAGGCTTATTAATGATGCCTGATTTCCAGGTTATTCTTTTCTGCCTTTTCAATTTCGATTTTTCACAATACCTGGAAAAAGGATATACGAAACAATAACTTCAGGAACAAAAAACGGGATGAATAAAATCGGCAAACAACTGAATCCACTTCGTGCCATCATCATAGACGATTCAAAGACAGATGCTGCTGTGATTATTCAATGTCTTGAACAATCAGAGCATCTCATCTCAGTTGTCAGGGTTGAAACGAAGGAAGAATTTACAGCCGCATTGCAGGAACCGTTTGATTTCATTTTGGCCGATTATCAGAATTTTCAATTGAACATCACGTATGCCTTAACATTGTTGAAACAAGGAAAGATCGACAAGCCAATTATTGTTATTTCAGAGCCCATTGGCGAAGAAAAAGTTGGATTACTGTTTAAGATCGGGGTCTTTGATTTTGTATTGAAAAGAAATATTCAAAAAATCCCCGGAGTTATCGAGAGAGTATTAAAACGAGAAACAAGTGCTAAAGAGAAATCTCAAATGCAAGAAAGGCAGAATAGTGCAGAATTTAATCCGCAACCGGATTGGCACACAGCCGCTATTGGACAATGGCTCATAGATTTTCAAAGAATGTATGTAAATTGTTCTGAAGAAGTTTATCGAATCTTTGCATTGGATCCCCAACTGTCAAACAGGAAACATATTTCACTCATTCCCGATGGTCAAAAAAGTGAAAATGCCGACCTTTGGAATTACTTGATCAACAGAGTATCTAATGGATTTGTAAAAGAACGATTTGAGCAGCGTATCACCTGGCCGGATGGTTCGGTGCATTATGTTCAAGTCATTATTATCGGCATGACGAGAGATACTTTTGGAAAGGCTGTGCAGATTAATGGTGTGATCCAGGAGATTGTCAACCACGAATCTAGCGAAAGAAATCCGGCAGAATTTGACAAGAAATATATCAGGCAAACAAGAGAACTCGAAATTGTCGAAACGGCTTCAACAAGACTTCAAAAAGCCACCACCATGAAAGAAATTATTGAGACAAGTCTTGAAGAATTGTCGTTGCTCCTTAATTTAAATGCTGCGTCTTTCGTGTTAAAAGAAGATGATCGTTTCAGCAGCGAGACTGTTTTGTGGCAAAACCATTTTTTTAACCAAAGAAATGTGTGGAAAAGCAGTTTTTTTTCTGACTTAACCGCGTGCACGTCATCAATTATCCACATAACAAAGCCTGAGAAATCCGATTATGAAAGTCTGTCAACAATATATATTGACGAGAGTCTTTTCTATTCCTCCTCCATTGTCGCAGTTCCAATTGTTCAAGGATCATCTTTTATCGGATACTTCATATTGCTGAGTAATCCCTTATCAGATTTCGGTACTCCACAAAAACGGATCATCACAATCATCGCTGAAATGACCGGAATATCTCTGTCTAGAAAAATTGCACTGCAAAAGTTAGAAGCACTTGTACAAAGACGTGAAAAGGAGTTGGAGTGCATTTATAACGTAACCTACTCTGCCAGCGCCCGATTGGACTTAACCGAAGCACTTGATAATGCCATACGGAAAATATTGGATGCTGTTGAGACACCAAATGGTGCTATTTTTTTATCAGACGATTCCGCTCCTGAACTGCACAAAGCAGCAGGAATTGATGATCCCCGGCATGCAGACAGCCTTTTTTCATTTTCCGAAATTCAGAAAACTGTTTCCGGGATATATAAAAACAAAAAAACCTTCGTGGATCACGAAATCCTTGTTCAAAACGGAACCAAAACAGAGGACTTCCAAAAATTTTCATTTGTCGGCTTCCCCATCAAAGTACAGGATGAAACTTTTGGGGTCATGGCACTATTGAGAGAAGAATCCAGGCCCTTCACGTTAGATGAGATGACCATGTTGTCATTTATTGCCGATCACCTGGCTTTGATCATCAAAGATTCCCGGATCTATAAAAAAGCCGAACAGACTGCGATCCTTGAAGAAAGATCCCGCTTGTCTCGAGAATTGCATGACTCTATCACCCAATCTTTGTACAGTACTTCTCTCTACGCGTTGGGTGTAAAAAGGATGTTTGAAAACGGCAACTACTCTCAAATTGAAGAATACCTCACCATCATACAGGAGACTTCGCAGTTAGTTTTAAAAGAGATGCGTCTGCTGGTTTATGAACTCCGCCCCTCTGAATTGGCAAAAGAAGGTTTGATAGGAGCGATAAAGAACCGACTGAATTACGTTGAAAATCGTCTTGGAATTGGAGTCGATTTCCAATTCAATGAACTTCCGAAAATTTCAAGTGATATTGAAAACAATCTGTTTCGTATTGTAGCGGAATCCTTAAATAATTCATTAAAACATGCAAAAGCGACCAGGATCTCGATCCGTTTGTTTATTTTTGATGATGAACTGAATCTCACAATTTCAGATAACGGCGTGGGATTTTATGTTGAAGAAGGTGAAAAGAATGGAGGTTTTGGCCTTTCTACGATAAAAGAGAGAGCAAAGATGATTGATGCGCAGTTGGAAATTATTTCAACGCCGGGGAGTGGAACAAAGGTTTCCATACGAAAAAGTTGCTGACACACATTACAAAAAGGAAAAAACCATGACAGAAAAAATTCGACTCCTAATCGTGGATGATCACAAACTGGTGCTTGAGGGTTTGAAAGTATTTCTTTCCACGGCACCTGCATTAGAGATAATATCCGAAGCCAAAGACGGCCTGGAAGCAGTTGAGATGACAGCGTCGCTTAAACCGGATGTAATCCTTTTGGACCTGATCATGCCCAAGATGAACGGAATTGAAGCCGCAGTAGAGATCAAAAAAATGGATCCCAACATCAAGATCATTTTTATAAGCAGCGCCATCGACGAAAACCAGGTGATCGCAGCATTAAAAGTCGGCGCTTCCGGTTATTTACTCAAAGATTCATCCCCACTTGAAATCGAGAAAGCCATTCTTGATGTCTATCAAGGAGAAAACGCCTTTCCTTCGATCGTATCCAATATCATGATCAAAGAGTTGTCAAAACAATCCGAGACCAAACAACAGTCCACGCCATTAACCAAGCAGGAAGTAAAAATACTTAAACTGATCGCGTGCGGTTTATCCAACCAGGAAATCGCCGAGCGCCTTTTCTTCAGTTCCTCTACTGTAAAAACCTATGTAACGAAATTACTCGGAAAACTGCAGGTTGAAAACAGGACCCAGGCTGCTCTTTATGCGATCAAAAACGGTTTTGTGGACCTTGACGATAAAACGGAGTGACTCAATAAATGTTCACACTAATGGAACTTGTTAAAAGAACAAAAGATACTTATCGACTCATGAACTGAATTAGATTGAATATTTTGTGTGAATGCACTATGATAAGTATACGATATGCTTTAGGAGGAGCTATGGCCACAGTTGATTCTATTTTAATGATTAAGGGTAAAGACGTATTCACTGTTTCTCCACAAGACACGATCCTTGATGCCTTGAAACTCATGGCAGATAAGGATATCGGCGCTGTACTGGTCATGGAAGGTGAAAAATTGATCGGTATTTTCACCGAGCGCGATTATGCCAGACGCATTTCATTGAAAGGAAATAGTGATTCCACACCAATCAAGGATGTAATGACCAAACAGGTCTATTGCATCAGCCCGGACCAATCTGCAGAAGCCTGTATGGCACAAATGGTAGATAAACATTTCAGGCACCTTCCAGTCGTAAAAGGTGACAAAGTGATCGGCGTTATCTCGATCAACGATGTCGTAAAGACTGTGGTTCGTGATAAAGAATCATTGATCGCAGGGTTGGAAAATCTGATGATGGGAACGGATCTGAAACAGTAAAGGCAACTTTTCCATGCGGTTCACAAGCAATGTGAACCGCATGGTTTAATCTTCTCCGCGATGCTATAATCCAAAAGTCAAATATTTTCAGGTATTTTTCTGTACCTGTCATAAATTTATTTTCTATTGAGGTGTAACATGCAGCCTTCCAGCATTCTTGTAATTATTCTTGCCTTGGTCCTCTTTCTTGGAGCGTTCATTCTCATCAAAACGATGCTCTTTACCAGGAAGTCGTCCACTGCCATCATCCCCTTTGAATACGGCATCCCGAGGTTCAAGCAAGATCCCCAGACTCTGGCGGAACATCTTTCCTCTGTGATCCAGATCGAGACCATCTCTCACGAGGATCCCAAAAAAGACAAAAAAGAAAACCTTAAGAAGATGCAGGAACAGCTTGCCAGCCTGTATCCACTGGTACACAAGAACCTCACCAAAGAAGTGGTGGATGGTTTCAGCCTGATCTATACGTGGAAAGGCAGCAATCCCGACTTGAACCCCGTGGTCTTCATGGCTCACCAGGATGTCGTCCCCGCGGACGAACACACGCTGGACCAATGGACTTACCCGCCCTTCTCCGGCAAGATTGCCGACGGCTTCATCTGGGGCCGCGGAACACTGGATATCAAATCGCAGGTGATCGCCATCCTCGAATCAGTCGAAGCGCTGCTCGCGGCAAAATACAAACCTGAACGCACGGTGATTCTGACTTTCAGCCATAACGAAGAAGTGCTGGGAACCGGCGCGAAAGCCGTTGTGGATCACCTTAAGGATCAGGGTATTCGCGTTGACGCGGTCATTGACGAAGGCGGCGCGATCTACGATGGCATCATCCCCGGCATTAAAGGCCTGTCAGCCTCTGTCGGTATCGCTGAAAAAGGCTATCTCTCCCTGAAATTAACGGTAAAAGGCACTGGCGGACATTCCTCGACTCCGCCAAAAGAGACCGCCATCGGCATCCTGTCGAAGGCGATCGCCCGGCTTGAAAGGCAGAAATTTCCCACCGACGTTCGCATGGTCAAACCCATGTTCCAGGGATTAGCCAGTGCCGCATCGCCTGTCATGCAAATGGCCTTTGGCAACCTCTGGCTGTTCGGCGGGGTTGTCACCAAAATCCTCTCCTCAAAGAACGAAACCGACGCCACCATCCGCACCACGGTTGCGCCCACCATCATCCAAAGCGGCGTGAAAGATAACGTGCTGCCCTCCCTGGCAGAAGCCGTGGTGAATTTCCGCATCCTGCCCGGGCAGTCCATCGCGGACGTATGTGATTACGTTCGCTTCGTGATCAAAGACGAACGTGTGTCTTTTGAACCCATGGACCAGAAAGCCTGGGAAGCTTCACCGCTCTCGCCGATTGACGGAAACGCTTATTATCACATTGCCTCGGTGATCGACGAGCTCTGGCCGGGCACGGTAGTGGCCCCCTATATCATGTTGGGCGGTACCGATTCGCGCAACTTCTGTGAGATCAGCGATTGTGTCTACCGCTTTACCCCCATGGTCGTTTCGGAAGAGGACCTCAACCGCGTGCACGGTGTGAATGAACGCATCGGCGTGAACGATTTCTTCCAATTGACCGATGCGCTCTACCGCCTCATCCCGCGCTGGTCGTCTTCGACAGAACTCTAGAATTACCCAAACATATCGAAAAGCCGCTCCTAATGAGCGGCTTTTTTGATCTTTTGGATAAAGAATTTACCTGCGCTTATTTGGTTATCGTCAACCTGCACACAAAGCGGTCTACCGCGCCAAACTTGTATTTATAATCTTCGTTGCCGCGCATGAAGTCGAAATCAGCGCGTTTATTCTCATTGGCCCACTGCAGCAGATGTCCGAGCAGCACCCAACCTGGTGAATACTCCATGAAACTGCGGTCGATGCCTGAATTGTAGACCCAGATACGGTTGTCGTAATCAAAATTCAGATAGGCCGCCGCATTCTTTCCGCCGACCTTCAAAAAGGCCAACTGCAGGTATCCGTTGTCGAAAGCATGACGAATAGAAAGCCTAAACTGTTCTCGCATGGCCGGGGTTAAGAACGCTTCCTTTTCAGGGTCCTGTGCCATAAGCGCCATGAAGGCTTCGCTGTCTTCCTCAACTTTTGCAGATTCCGCTGTATAGCTTACCTCGATTGAGATTTCACCTTCGGTTGCCCTGCGCATCTTGCGGCGGATCTCGTGTCGCTGTTTCTTGTCGATGGATTCAAGATACGCATCCCAATCGCCCGGAAGGCTGATGGAGGGGGCTTGCTGCAGTCGGGTTTGCGCGACTGAAAAGCCTGCCATTTGCGCCGCCTGTGTGAAGAGTGAAACCGTCGCGGAATCTTCAAGCAGGTTATAAAGATCAATGGCCTGAACTCCGGCCGAGACCAGGTGATCGTTAAAATATTTCAATACGCTCGCCAGGAATGCCTTCTCATTTTCGGGAGCAACGATCAGATCAAGGAAGTCACTGATCTCAATGCTGCCCAGCAGGAGCAGTCGTTTTTGGCCGTCATTTTCAGAAATGAAGAAGGGAGCAATCCCCAGCACCTGGTCGCCTTCGCTTCCAACCATGATGCAAAGTTCTGCGTTGGCAGGCCATTCTCCTCCGCCGCGCGTCTTCCACCAATCCGCCAGATACTCAAAGCGTAAAAAGGGAACATTGGAAATACTCTTTTCAAGGAGAGCGTTCCATGATTCCATCAAGTCAATCGAAAATTCTTTATAGGTTGTTATTTCCATGCTGGGAATTATACCGTGTCAAAGCAAGGCTTGCAGACCTTCAATCCAACCGCAGTGCCGACGAATTCTTGCGCAGCCAGGCACGCGCCTTCTTATAATCGGGGTAATAACGAGCTACAACCGCCCAAAAATCCTTTGAATGGTTCGGCTCGAAGAGGTGGGCCAACTCGTGGATGACTACGTAGCGCAGGATGGCCGGCGGTGCCATCACCAGACGCCAGTTAAAAGAGAGGTTTCCCCTGCTGGAACAACTACCCCAACGTGTACGCTGATCGCGGATGCTGATGGCCTTGGGATGCGCCCCCATACGGCGCGCT
>ENA-OSEO01001930-OSEO01001930.1-sediment-metagenome-genome-assembly--contig:-NODE-1930-length-32866-cov-3.747263_pt1 | contig 32866 bp, 30 predicted proteins | sample MGYA00237883_ERZ534232 | MGnify/ENA metagenome assembly ERZ534232 | reverse complement strand
ACCGGTTTTAACCGTCCTGCCCAGAGCAGATCGAGCACATCCCGAAAATCCTGGTGGGTGCCCATGGTGCTGCCGATCAGGCTGATCTGTTTTCCGAAGATGTAACGGATATCGATGTGGGCCACGGGACCGGTGGTGTTTCCGACAATCACGATTCTGCCCCCCCGGGCTGCGGCCTGCATGCTCGTGGTGAGGGTGGCGCTGCCCACGTTGTCCACCACCAGATCGACCCCCTGTCGTGCCGTGAGCCGGAAGATTTCCTTTCCCCAGTCCGTCCGGGATCGGTCCACCACCGTGTCGGCCCCGAGAGAAAGCGCCTTTTCGGCCTTTTCCGGGCCTCCGGCCACGACAAAGACACGGGCCCCGGCCAGCTTGGCCATCTGGATCGCCATGGTGTTGACCCCGCCCCCGGCACCGACGATGAGCACCGTCTCGCCGGCCCTGAGATTCGCCCGGCCCATGAGCATCCGCCACGCCGTCAGGCTGACCAGCAGCGGCGCTGCTGCGGGGGCATAATCCTGATCATCGGGCAGGGGGACCAGGTTTCCGGCCGGCACCACCGCATACTCGGCCAGACCGCCCCGGCTGTGTTCTCCCAGGATGCGGTACCCCGGACTGAGCGAATCCTCCCCGCGCCGGGTATACCTGTCTTCGGTGGTGGAGATGCCGGGATCCACCACCACCCGCTGGCCGGGCTTCCAGCCGGTGACCCCCTCGCCTAAAGATGCAATGTCGCCGGACACATCGGCACCGCTCCAGTGGGGCATTTCCAGCTTCAGCCCGGGCCAGCCCCGCCGGATCCAGATGTCCAGATGGTTCAAGGCACAGGCGCGAACCCGGATGCAGGCCTCACCGGGGCCCGGTTCGGGATCGGGAACATCACCGTATTTGAGGACATCAGGATCCCCGTGGGCTTCAAAGCAAATGGCTTTCATGATTTTTCCCCCCTTTCCGTCCGGCTAGTTACAGGTTTCCCCCAATTAACCGTCGCTCATTCGGGACAGCAGGGTAAAGAGTGCAACGGCGGTTTTTCCTTCCCAGTCTCTCGGACCGATTGCTTTGCCGATGAGTTCGCCATTCTTGTTTACGATGAACGTCGTTGGAATCGAGGCGATTCCGAACTGATGGGCCGCCTCTCCCGTGGGATCGATCAGGGCGGTAAAGCTTAACTCTCTTTTTTTGAAGAAGTCTTCGATCTTCTTGCCGGGCTCTTTCAGGCCGACGGCCAGCATGGCGAAATTTTCAGATTTCAGACTCCGGTGGAGCTTTTCCATCGCAGGCATCTCGTTCCGGCAGGGAGGGCACCAGGTTGCCCAGAAGTTGAGAAAAACCACCTTGCCCTTGAAATCCGACAGCGAAACGGCATTGCCCTTCAGATCGTTGAACCGGATATTTTCGGGCACCGCCGCCGGTTTTCCGGTAAAGATTCCCAGCTCCTGAAAAAGGTGTTCAAGTCCATGAGAATCTTGCCCTGCCATGCGCGGGCCTTGCCGGAGGTGGTTCCACACCAGTATCCCCGCAACAAGCACCAGAATCGGGGCGGCGAGCAATACGAAACGTGCAGGTCTTCTCATGAACAATGCCCCTGGATGCTCCGCCGGCCGCAAAGGAGCGATATTTTCAACACGTCAGGCCTGTGCGACATGGATCCTATCCGTCCTCCGGGGTTGCCGGGCAGCGGCATGCCTCGCCGGCTTCCGTGATCCTCCCGTCGGCCACCTGCAGGATCCGTTCAGCGTAGCGGGAGCACTCATGGCTGTGGGTCACCATGATGACGGTCATTCCGGCATGGTTCAGTTTTTTGAGCAGCGCCATGATCTCCCCCGATGTCTTGGTGTCCAGGTTTCCCGTGGGCTCGTCCGCAAGAAGGATCGGCGGGTGATTGACGATGGCCCGGGCAACGGCGACGCGCTCCTTTTCGCCGCCGGACAACTCACCCGGCAGCCGGTGCTCCTTGCCCGAAAGCCCCACCCAGGAAAGGGCGTCTGCGGCCATTTCGCGCTTTCTTTTTCGGTTTTTTTTCACCGTTGCAAGCGGCAGCATGACATTTTCAAGAACCGTCAAATAGGCAATCAGGTGAAAGCTCTGAAAGACAAAGCCCAAAAACTCTCTTCGAAAATCCGCCCGGTGTTCAATGCCCAGGCGATAAATATCGATCTCGTCGACACAAAGGCTTCCCGAGGTCGGGGCGTTCATCGCTCCCATGATGGAGAGCAGGGTCGATTTGCCGGCTCCGGATTCCCCCATAATAGCGACAAATTCGCCAAAATCAATCCGGAAGCTGATATTCTTTACCGCACAAACGGATGATTCACCCCATCCGAATGCCTTCGAAAGGTTTTCACCAACGATCGCGCTCATTGTCCCTCCTATAACGCGCGCAGGGCATCGTTCGGATCGAGCCTTGCCGCGAGGGTTGCGGGATAAATACTCGAAACAATTCCGATGCAAAGGGCCAGAAGGAAGGCCCCGGCGGCCAATTCCGGCCGAAACGGCATATGCACCGAGTGGGCTTCATAGAGCAGTCGAAACGCCGCATGGGCCGCACCCAGCCCCAGCGCATAGCCCATGGCGCCGGAAATCCCGGAGAGAATCCCGGCTTCGATGAAGATGATTCGTATCACATGGCTCTGCCGGAAACCGATGGCGCGAAAGACGCCGATCTCCTCTGTCCGCTCACGAACGCTGCTCATCATGGTGACCAGAACCACCAGGCTTCCAATCAGCAGGACCACTGCGGAAATGCCCATGGAAAATTTACGAAAATTCGAAAGCATCTCCATTCTGCCCTTGACCACCTGCTGGATGGCCATCACGTTGGCGTCCGGAAGCACCTCCGAGAGTTGCCGGACCATATCGGTTATCGGACAGTCCTTGCACAGTGCGGCGACTTCCGCCATGGAAATGCGCCCCTGCTTGCCGAGGATTTTCTGTGCGGTTTGAAGGCGGGTGAAAACCAGATGATCATCCTGGGAGCCGGTGGCCTGAAGAATTCCCGAAACAACCAGATGCCCATCGCCCGCGGGGAGGGTCTGCCCGGGGATGCGCTCGAGGATGCGGGCCGCTTCGGCCCCCAGAAGGATTTCGTTTTCCTTGGGCAGGTTTCCCGACACCTGCCACCAGGGCTTGAGGACCTTGGACACCGAAAAATCGACCCCCGCCAGCAATACCTTGCGCCGGTCCACCGTGAGAATACCCAGCACCAGGGGACCGAGCGCTGCGATATTCCGGGCGTTTTTGATCGAATGCACCCGGGCCAGATCCGACTCCTGTATCTCTTTCATTTCAAAAGAAACCCCGCCCAGAGAAAGCCCGCCATAGGAGAGGGTCAGGCTCTCCGATCGCGGGACAATCAGGATGTTGGCGCCGAATTTTTCGAGCTTGTGGTTGATATCCTCGGTCATCGCATCCACAAAACTGATTACCGCGACACCCGTTGCAACCCCGATGACCAGACCGGCCAACACAAAGGAGGCCTTCGCCTTTCGGCGGAGCAAATTTCGGTAGGCGATCTCTTTGAGTGTCATATCATGCCTTTCCGGGGAAATCGAAATAGGATTTTCCCTCGAGAAGATCCTGAACCTGAATCGTCACCCGCCCGTTGTGAACGGCTCTTTTCAGGGGGGCCGGATTGCACCCGCCCTTGACTTCATTGACCCGTATCGAAGCAAACCGCTGGCCGCAGTTCCGGCAGACCATGTAATCTCCGGACTGCCCATAGCCTTTTCCCGCGGGCCAGCAGACATCGCATGCATCGAACGCGGCCCGGATGACACCGTCGGAACTCTTGACAATAAAGAATCGCACCTGCAAATCTCCATCCCGGTGCTTGAAATGACGGGCCTTTCCGTCATCAAACATGCTTTCCGCAAAGCTGAGGTGGGTTCCGGAGGCGTTGAGGGTATTTCCCCCGCTTGGGATGGTGCGTGCACCGTTGGATCGTTTCACCCCACTCCAATACAGTCCGGCGGCGGCGATCACCAGAAGGACGGCTGCGATCCCAAAAATGGGGAGACGATGTTTCTTTTTGTTTCCCATGACCGCTGCCTTTTTTTCTGCGCTGCTCCCAGGGAATCCGGTTTCTCCAAAATTCCCTTTACCGGGCGATGACGGTCTACCTGGGGTGCTTCTATTTTTTCCGGACATTGGACTACCTCCATAAATGGGTGTGTATCCCGGCAGCTGAAAGTCGCTTCCAGCGCCGCGAAAGTCGATGGATTGGGGAACCCCGGAGGGTTCGAACCCGTGGGTCAAAAATCAATCCGGGTAACGATACCCAGCGCTTTGTTAAGCGTGTTTATTGCGAACGGAACGGGAAGACAGGAATCAACGCCGCAGGGAGAGATGCGTAAGGTAGATCGGTGTTTTTCGCGGCGGATCCACCGGGGGATGCCATCGGGTGAACGGATCTTTTGGATCGAAGACCGCCGCGGAGAGGAGATCGATCCAGCAACAGGGGGCAACCGGCGAGTTTTTCCCGGTTGACGGGATATAGACCCCGGGGAGTGTTCCCGCAGCGCAATTTTGGATACCGCACGATGCAGGGGAGGCATCCGCACAGCAATCGGGCAGATCCGTCCGGGGGTGAGCCCCATCGATGGGCTGCAGGCTGCACTGCAGGCATCCGGATCCCCCGGTGCACGGGCCCGGTGTAAAACCCGCGGCACAAAGGTTTACCATTATGGATAAAATAATCAAAAAGGGTATTTTTTTCACAGGAGTTCCTTAACCCCATGACGGGTTCGGATGCGCGATAAAATATTACATTGTGGCATAAGCTGTCAAGAACAATTTTGCTGGGCATTCAACGCTTTATATTTTGCCGGGTTTACAAATCCCCAAGGGGTTTCTATATTAGGAAACTACGAAAATTTTTTCCGGGCCTCAATCGCTTGAAAGGTGGATTCCATGAGTTTTGATTTCAATGCCGATGAAATTTTTGAGATGGCCGAGCAGATCGAGCGCAACGGCGCAGCCTTCTACAGAAACTCTGCAAAGGGTGTGGGCGACGCAAAATCCCGTGAATTTCTGCTGGGGCTTGCCGCCATGGAAGATCAGCACGAGAAGACGTTTTCCGCCATGCGGGATGGGCTTACAGACAGGGAAAAGACCCCCACGGCCTTTGATCCGAACAATGAGGCCGTCCTCTATCTCAAGGCCCTGGCGGACAGCAGGGTCTTTGTCGAAAGGAAGATGCCAGACCTTGAATCTTTCGCGGGCCGGAGCCAGGAAGAGATCCTGGAGGAGATTCTTAAATTCGCCATCGGGGCGGAAAAAGAATCGATTGTATTTTATCTGGGGATGCGGGACGCGGTTCCGGACAATCTGGGGAAAAACCGCCTGGACGCCATCATCAAAGAGGAGATGGGTCACATCCGCATGCTGAGCAACAGGCTTCTGGCAGCCAGGCGGTAGCGGCCGGTTTTTTTATCGGGTCGCCCTTTGGATCGCGGCCCGCAGCGCATCGGCCTGGGGGTTTGCCACACGGCCTGAAACCAGAATGTCGGCCGGGTCGACGGGCTTCCCATAGTAGGCCGCGTTGGATTCCTTTTGGGAAAAGATCATTTCACCCTCGAGGGAGACCCCGGCAAAAGCGCCCTTCGAGCGTGCAAACGAGAGGTAATCGGCGCTGAGATTCATGGCGGTCGCGGCTTCCGCGCCCACCCCGACCGGTCCGGCCGCCACCGAAGCTTCCCCACCGAGCGTGAAAGAGGACCCATACAGCGGACCGAGCCCCTTTTCGGTCATCACCATCATGATGATTTCAGAGAATTTGCCCCCGATCTGAAGCCCGATACTGATGGAACCGAGCATGTAAAAGGCCGGACCTTTCCAGTTGCCGGTCTTTTCATCGCGTACGAGCAGAATCCCGTTTCCCCCCGAGGCGCCGACGACAAAGCCGGCCTTGACGGCCTCCGGAACGATGAGCAGCCCCTTGGCATCTTTCAGGTGGTCTTTGAACCAGCCCATGTCGGGATCGGCAAGGAACCGGTTCAGCGTCGTGAGCGCATGGTTCACCAGATCTTCCTGCACGGTCGGCTCCGCGGCGGATGCGGGACCGCAAACAAGCAAAAGCAGCAGTCCGAACCGGACGAGCAGCGGCCCGGACGTTTGGCGACGATGGGATCTGCGGTTGGGGTGCATGACGTCACCTCCTTTATGCGTCGAGGTATTTTCCGTGCGCCGCAAGGGCGTTGAGCGCCTCGGTATCCAGCAGTCGAATCCGGCGCCCGCTGACCGTGATGATCCGCTGCTGGCTCATCTTGGCCAGGACCCGGGACAAGGTTTCGGGTATCGTTCCCAGCAGGCTGGCCAGCTGACCCTTGGAGATGGCCAGCCGGACGTCGTTTTCCGAGTGCTGTGCCTGCCCGAGATACAGCAGGTACCCCGCAAGCCGTCCGGGGACCTCTTTTAAGGACAGGTTTTCCACCTGAACGGTAAACTGGTGCAGCCGCAGGGACAAAACCGCCAGCATGTTGAGCGAAAGCGAGGGGGTGCGGGAGATCAGCTGGATGAATCCACCCTTGGGAATGAACAGAAGCGTTGTCGGCGCGATGGCTTCCGCACTGGCCGGGTACGCCTGATTGGTAAATACCGGCACTTCCCCGAACGGCTCACCGGGGCCGAAGATATGCAGAATCTGTTCTTTGCCGTCCGACGACACCTTAAAAATCTTTACGGTGCCCGAAGCGATGACAAAAAACCCGACCCCTTCATCGCCTTCCGTAAAGATGATCTGCGCCTTGGCGTAACGGCGGGATTCGGCGATCCGGCCGATTTCCCGGAGCTGCGCCTCGGGCAGGCCCCCGAACAGAATTGAATTCGATAATATGTCCAAAAGGCTGTTCATGGCGGAATTTTTTGAAAAATACCACCAAGTTTTGATCTAAGTCAAGGTCAAGCTCGGTTGGACAGGGTATCCTGGCAACAAAATTTGAAACCAAATACTTGAAACCGGATAAAACAATGACCAGTTTCATCCATAAACGGCATGGGGGGAAAAAACAATGAAATGTCCGGGGCAGGATAGTCGATACTGGAAACCGGGGGCGATATTTGAGGTCAAATGCCCGAACTGCGGGGGGATCGTCGAATTTTTCAAAGACGATTCGGCCCGCCGGTGCGATCACTGCGGGCATCGGTTCGTCAATCCCCACCTGGATTTCGGCTGTGCGGCCTACTGCCCGTATGCCGAGCAGTGCATCGGCAGTCTGCCCCCGGAAGTGGCGGCCCAAAAAGAAAATCTCCTGAAAGACCGGGTGGCTATCGAAATGAAGCGGTATTTCAAAAAGGACTTCAAACGGATCGGTCATGCCATGCGGGTGGCGCGCTGTGCGGAGCGGATCGGAAAAGAGACGGGCGCCGATCTTGCCAAGGTGCTGGCCGCGGCCTATCTCTATGATATCGGTGTGCCCGAGGCCGAAAAAAAATACGGGAGCACCGATTCGAAATACGTCCAGCAGGAAGGAAGAATCGTCGCCCGGGCGATTCTGAGCCGGCTCGGCGCGGCCCAGCCGCTGCAGGATGCGGTATGCGACATCGTCGGCCGGCGCCATCCATCGGACCGGAACGCCTCATTGGAGGAAAAAATCGTCCATGATGCGGACCGGATCGCGCGGCTGGAATCGCGGCGCAACACCGGTGAGCAAGGCCCCCTCAGCGGGGAATCCCCGGACGGGATTTTTATGACGGAAAGCGGGCGCAAGGCCGCAGAAAGAATTCTTCAGAAAACGGAGGGGTAAACAGATGAGAGTCAAACGGAAGATCATCGAGATCGACGAGGAGCGATGCGACGGCTGCGGCCAGTGCATTCTCGCCTGCGCGGAAGGCGCGCTGGCGCTGGTCGATGGAAAGGCCAAGGTCATTTCGGACAACCTGTGCGACGGGCTGGGCGCCTGCATCGGCGAATGCCCCGCGGACGCCTTGAAAATCATCGAACGGGAGGCGGACGAGTTCGACGAATCGGCCGTGGAAACCCACCTTGAAACGAAAAAAGACGCGCCAAAGCAGCCGGCTCCCACGCTCGCCTGCGGCTGCCCCTCGTCCCAGGTGCAGATCTTTGCGCGCAGCCAAGCACAGGCGGCGCCCGCGGCCGGGGACATCGATGCGGGGGATGCCGCCTCTGGGCTTTCCCACTGGCCGGTGCAGATGCGGCTGGTTCCTCCGACCGCCCCTTTTCTTAGAGGTGCGGACCTGCTGGTACTGGCGGACTGCGTCCCGGTGGCTTTCCCCACGCTGCACCGGGATTTTCTGGAAGGAAAAGCGGTTGTCATGGGGTGCCCCAAATTCGACGATGTCGAGCAGTACGTCGACAAATTCGCCGAGATCTTCAAAACCGCGGGCATCAAGAGCGTAACCGCCGTGGTCATGGAGGTGCCCTGCTGTTCGGGGCTGCCCAGGATCGTCGAAATGGGGATGAAACAGGCCGGGGTCAGCTTTCCCTTCGAGCGGGTGGTGATCAGCACCAAAGGAAAAATACTGAGGCGGGTCAGAGGATAAGCCCCCCGGATTGATGCTTGCATCCGGATGCGGGGCCGGGTATAACCGACCGAGACAACCCGAGCGCACCGCCAAAGGAAATGGAAAAGGGCAATTCCACCACACCCGGGCCAGTGGCCCCATGGGAGGATCGGCTGGTTTCCCCCGAACAGGTCATCCGCCGGATCGATTCGGGGATGTGCATTTTCGTCGGCACCGGTGCGGCCGAACCCCGGACCCTGGTCCGGCACCTGTTGAAGGCCGAATCGGTGGATTTCAAGGACATCGAACTGCTTCAACTGATCAGTTTGGGGGATCTGGTTTCCTCTCGATCGGCCCCCGACCGGCGGTTCAGGCTCAAGACCTTCTATTCGGGGGGGGACGCCGGGAAAGCGATCCGCGCCGGACGCATCGATCTGATTCCAAGCCGCTTTTCCAGGATTCCCGCGCTGATCGAAACCGGTCGAATTCCGGTGGACGGGGTGCTGGTTCAGATCTCCCCCCCCGACCCGGCCGGTTACTGCAGCCTGGGGCCGGCGGTGGACATCGCCCGTGCGGCGATGGCCAAGGCCTGCCTGGTGGTCGGAGAGATCAATCCCCGGCTTCCCCGAACCTGCGGGGACACCTTCCTACCGGTTTCCGATTTTCACTTTCTCGTCTCATCCGCCGAACCGCTCATCCACCTCGAGCGCTGCCCGGTCCACCCGGTATGGGACCGGGTTGCCGCCAACGTGGCCTCGCTGATCGAAGACGGCGCCTGCATCGGGTTTTCCATCGGACCCCTCTATGAGGCCCTGGGCCCCTACCTGCAGAAGAAGCGGCACCTGGGCATTCATTCTCCCTTTTTTACCGATGTGATGATGGATCTGGTCGTAAGCGGCGCGGTGACCAATCGATACAAGGCCCTGTACCGCGGAAAGTCCCTGACCTCCTATGCGATGGGAACCCCGGTTCTGATGCAATGGCTGGACCGGAATCCGTTGGTGGAGTTTCAGGCCATCGACACGGTTTTCGATCCCCTGCAGATGGGCCGAAACGACCGGTTTGTCGCCGTGCTGCCGGCCCACAAGGCGGATCTGTCCGGTCGGGTCGTTTTGGATTTCGACAGCAGCCGGTTGTCCATCGGGCCGGAAGAGGCGATCGATATGTTCAACGGCGCAGGCCTTTCCAGGGACGGCGGGGCCGTCTTTGCGCTTCCCAGCAGGGATGCCAAAGGGGCGGCCAATATCCGGCTGTCGGTGGAACGATTCACCCACCGCTTCGCGCTTGGGGAAACCGTGGATACCCTCGTTACCGAATACGGGATCGCCAGTCTTGTGGGGAGGACCGTCCGGGAGCGCGCCCAGTCGCTGATCGATATCGCCCACCCGGAGGATCGTCTGGGTCTGGTCGAGCAGGCCAAAAAGGCGAACATCCTCTATCCGGACCAGATTTTTCTTTCCGAGTGCGCACGGGTGTACCCCTCCGATATGGAAACCGAACACGTTTTCAAGGGGGACCTCGCCGTCCGGTTTCGGGCGATCAAACCCTCCGACGAAGAGGAGATGCGCCGGCTCTTCTACCGTTTCTCCGACGAGGCGGTCTTCTACCGGTATTTTTCCCCCATCACCGCCATGCCCCATGCCAAGATGCAGGCCTATGTCAATGCGGACTGCAATATCGCGCTGTCCATCGTGGGAGAGATCGGAGAACCCGGCCGGAGCCGCATCATCGCCGAAGCGCGGTTTGTCCGGCTGGAGGATCGACCGTATGCGGAAGTGGCGTTTGTCGTGGACGAAGCCTATCAGGGCCGGGGCATTGCGAGCTTCCTGTTCCGGATGCTCATCCGGATGGCAAAGGAACGGGGATTGCAGGGGTTCACCGCAGATGTCCTTCCCGAAAACCGGGCCATGATGGCGGTATTTGAAAAAGGGGGGCACCCGGTCATTGCAAAGCTCACCAGCGGAATCTACCAGCTGACCATCCCGTTTCACCCGGCTTCGGCCGCCGAGCCTAAGACCCATTCATAAATACGGTATCGTTTTAAAATCCCTCCCGGCCCCTTTCTTAAAGGGAGGAGAGTAATTTTTCAACCCGATCCCTGCTTGAGCGCGACCAGAGCGGCCGAAGCCCGTCCATCGGCCGTCGAACCGGTTCTTTCTTCCGAATAAAAGAGGATGCGCAGCCCGATGAATGCATGCAGCAGTTCATTGGGCCTGAGCAGGTAATCCCGGCAGCAGCTCCGGGCATCGTCCCGGAGCGGACCCTCCAGATAGGTTTCGAAAATGAGGACCCCCCCGGGTTTGAGTCCCGCAAGGATGAACGGAAAGAGGCGCCGGTTGAGAAAGCGGATGTTGACGATCAGGTCATACCGGTTTTCCGGAATATCGAACCGGTCCAGGTCCGCACAGATGGGCTGGGCCCTGGGGTGCCGTCCCGCCAGCCGCAAAAGCGCTTCATCCGATATGTCCACGGCCTCCACCTGGAACCCGTGCTGGGCCAGAAACAACGCGTTGCCGCCGTTTCCCGCGGCGATGTCCAGCGCTCTTCCGATCTTGGCCAGCCGGTGATGGCGCACCACAATCGGCGCCGGCTCCGGGGACGGGGTGCGGCTGCGGTATTTTTGGTTCCACCGGATGCGGTCTTCTTTCATGTCGAAGGGCCGAAATGGAAATCTTCGTAAAGCAGCCGGAGGGTTGCCGTGCTGACATGGGCCTCCGCCAAATCCCGGTGGGAAAACCATCGGGCGGCCAGCGCGTCATCGCCGGGGATCGGCTCGCCGTCGAGGTAATCGGCCAGCAGATCGATGATCACATAATGGAACCGGACCGAACCGGCGTCGTCGTGAACGATGGATTCGAAGGTGTATACCGGCTCCCGCGCGCGGATCGTGATGCCGGTCTCCTCGCGTATCTCCCGTTCAGCGGCGGCCTGCAGGGTTTCTCCCAACTTGACGCTGCCCCCCGGTATCGCCCAGAGCCCCTTGGCCGGCGGCTGGCCGCGACGCACCAGCAGCACCCTGTCCTGCTTGAAAACAACGGCGCCCACCGCGACCCTGGGGGCATCCGGATACGCATGGGGGGGCAGATTCGACGGTCTCTCCATACGGCTTCACCTGTCACTTTCCATCGTTGTGGGCAGCAGCAACCGGAATCTGGCGCCCTTGCCCCGATCGCTGATCAATTCAATGTTTCCCCCCAGGCACCGGGCCAGGATGGCCGCACCCGCCAGGCCAAGACCGTGGCCGGTCCGGTTCGCCGGAGCGGAACAGTCGTTGACCTGGACATATCGTCTGAACACCGATTCGTGGTGCTCGGGTTTGATGCCGGGTCCGTCGTCACAGACCTCGACGCGCAGGCGATCCGCTGTCCGGCCCACATCGATATCGATCCGTTCTTTGCGGTGGTGGAGGGCGTTTTGCACGAGGTTGCCGACGATCTGGCGGAACTTGACTTCATCCTGGTTGATCTCAAGGTCGCTGACGGGTGCGGAAACGGTCAGATAGATCCCGAATTGCGGAAGATGATCCGGATTGCGGTCGACGACCATCAGCTTCTCGAGATGAGCCCCGGGGGTGCATTCCAGCGTGTCGAAAAGCACGTCGTTTACGGCCTGCACCGGTCGGAACGGGGTGCAGAGAAAGCAGCCGGCTTCGGACCTGCCGATTTCCAGAAGATGGTTGATCATCTCCCGGGCTTTCTGCGCATTTCTCAAGCTCCGCCGGAGGGTGCTTTCCTGGCGGGGGGACAGGGGGCCGTAGGTCTTCTGTTTTTCAATGAGCATCCGGATGCCGGTTTCCACCACCGAAATGGGCCCCTTGAGTTCGTGCACCAGAAATTCAATCTGAACCTCGCGGAAAAACGGTGCGACCGGCTGATGCAGCGGCTTTCCGGGGGGTGCCTTTTTTCCCCCGGGGGTGCCGGAATGGGCTGGATGTTTCTTTAGGCGCATATCAGTTCGATTCATCCTTTCGTTTTTTTTCGTTTTGGGATGCTCGGGGTGCCGGCGGAAATTGAACGATCAGGGTGGTGCCCCCCGACGCATGGCAATCTTCGGGCCGGCTGCAGTCTGCGCATCTGTCAATGTCGCCGGGGCACAGATCCGAATCCTCGGGAAGGTATCGGCACCGTTTGGACCGCAGGCGGATCTTGAACCCATACCGTTCGGAAAAGATCTTCATCCGCAGCAGGTCGAACCCTTTCCCCCCGGCGTTGAAATCATACGGTTTCCTGGAAGCATACCGGAGGGTATCGTAAGTCGTGAAATAATTTTCGAAAATCAGGTTCTGATTTTCCGGGGTGATGCCCACCCCGTAATCTTTTATTCGGAGTTCAGGCCCCTTCGGGCCGTTCCGGACGGCGATGCGGATTTTCCCCCCATCCGGGGTGTTTTCCACGGCATTGCGGATAAGCCCGTCGATGACTTTGGTAAGAACGTCGGGCGGAATCCGAATCGGACCGGTTTTCTGAATGTCGGTTTCCAGCTCGCATCGCCGGTGGTCCACCCGGGGGGCAAGGGTCTTGAGCGCTGCTGTGACAAACCGGTCCAGCCGAATGTTTTTCGGTGTTGAGACTTTCGGACCGAAAATGCCGTCGATCCGCCGCCGGAGGGCATCGGCGATGTCGGCGCTGCCCGCGGCATCGGCTGCAAGGGCTTCCAGCGCATCGGTGCATGCATCCAGAAGGACCGATAACAGCGCGTGGCTGGGGTATTCCTTTTTTCGCAGGATGTCCTCGGTTTCGTACTGGATGTCCAGGATCCGCAAAAGGTTTCGCTCGGCGCGGGAAAGGATTCGATCCAGACCCTCCGGGGGCATCGGGGCAAGTTTTTTGCGCAAGAGACTCAGCGATGCGGAAAGCACCGCAACGGGGGTTTTCAGCTCGTGGGCCAGGTGATGGATCACGCTCTCCTTGGCCCGGTTCAGGCTTTTGACTTCCTCATAGGAGCGGTTGAGCGCTTCGTTGACCCGCGCGTTTTCCACCGGAAGCGCGACCATGCTGGCAATGGTGCTGAGCAGGAAGACATCGGCAGGGTCAAAATCGCGCTCTTGTTTGTTCACCGCACAGAGCACCCCGATGAATCGATCCTGAACCTGCAGGGGAACATCCAGCATGTTTTTGGTTTTGTAGGATGTTTTCTCGTCGATGGTTTTGAAAAAATAGGGGCTCTTGGACGTATCCGGAACGATCAGGGGCTTTCGGGTCCGGTAGACCTGGCCGGCCACCCCCTTGTCCACCGGAAACCGAACTTCCCTGAATTTTTTCCCCGTCTCCTGATTTTCAAATTCGGCCACACGAAAACAGAATTCCTTCCGATCCTCGTCCAGCAGGATGACCATCGCGCCGTTGACCTCCAGCAGCTCCTTGATCTGCCTTGCGATAAACTCCAGCAGTTCGTCCAGCTGCCGGTATCGGGGCAGCGCCATGGCAATCCGGAAAAGGGCGTTGTTGGTTCTTTCGACCCGCTTTGCCTGGGTCACATCCCGGAGAATGAGGATGTGGCCGGCGGGTTCATCCTCAGCTTCGTAGAATATGGCGCCGTCCAGCAGAATATCGAGCAGCCGTCCGTCTTTGGTGAGGCGCTTGGTTTCAACCCCGCGCACCACTTTCTCCGCGAGAAGCCGCTGGGTGCCCAGACGGGTTTCTTCCTTGAGGGCTTCGGGAACAAAAGGGATCCGCCGCCCCTGCAGTTGCTCCAGGGTCCAGCCGAAGACCTTGACAAAGGCCGGGTTCAGGTAATAGACGGTTCCGTCCAGGTGAAACACGAAAACCGGGTCGGGAAGGAAATCCAGCAGGGCCCGGTAGCGGCGCTCCGCCCGTCGGCTGGCCTCATACTGGTGCATGGCCTGCTGCCGGGAGTGTTCCAGCGCCTCCTGGGCTCGAAATTTTTCGGTAATATCCCGGACGATGCCCCGGAAACCGGCCTTTTCTCCCTTCCCGTCGGTGATGAGATGGGCGGAGATTTCCACCGCCCGCCGCTGCCCGTCTTTCCGGATGATCTCCCAGAGGATGTCGGTAACTCCCCGGCCCGTAACGAAAATCCGGTTGAAGGTTTCAAAGGCCCGATTGGCATTGTCGGTGTCCATGAATTCGCGGTAGTTGCGGTTCTGGATGTCGTGCCGCTCATAGCCGAAGATGCGGCAGAAGGCATGGTTGAAAAATAGAAAGTTTCCCCGAAGGTCGGTCTCGTAGAAGCCGTCCGCCACCTCCTCGATAAACACGCGGTACCGTTCCTGCTGAACCTTTCGGTCTTCAGCGGCTGCAGCCCGGGTGTCATCGGGGGGGTTCGGCCGGCTGGATGCATCCGGCCGATTATGGGTTTTGGATCCCATCGGCATCGCTCCCGCCGCGTTTCATTCCTCGCCCCCGTGAACCCCATTGCCGTCCCCTTTCACGAAAGGGGGGGTTGCGTTGCACGGGGCGGCGGGGGTTATCGAAACTGCTTGGGTCTTTCGTCCACCACCCGAAGCGCCTTTCCTTCGCTGCGGGCGATGGCCTTGGGCTCGACCAGGTTCACTTCCACCCCGATTCCCATCATCCCCCTGATATGGCCCGCGATTTTGGCTTCCACTTCAAACCGCTTCTCCGCTCCGGCCTCGTACACCTCCTTTTTCCCCTCCACCTGGATGATGAGCTGATCCAGGTAGCCCTTTTTGCGGACCACCAGCCGGTACTGGGGCTCGACCTCCGGGATGTCCAGAAGCAGGGCTTCGACCTGGGTGGGGAAAACATTGACCCCGCTGATGATCAACATGTCGTCGGATCTGCCGGAGACCTTGTCCATTTTGATCAGTGTCCGGCCGCATGCGCACTGCTCCCGCCACAGCCGCGTGATGTCCTTGGTCCGGTATCGGATCACCGGCATGGCCCGGCGTTGGAGCGCGGTAAACACCAGCTCCCCGCGTTCACCCAGCGGCAGCGGTTCCAGGGTGGTCGGATCGATGATTTCGGCAAGGAAATGATCTTCACTGATGTGGAGGCCGTTTTGCGCCGAACAGTCAAAGGAGACCCCGGGGCCGCCGATCTCGGTCAATCCGTAAGCCTCCATGGCCTTGATGCCCATGCGTTCTTCGATTTCCTGGCGCATCTGGACGGACCACGGTTCCGCCCCGAAAATGCCGATCCGCAGCGGCAGGGACTTGATGTCCACCTTCATCTCTTCGGCCCGCTCCGCGATGGTCAGCGCATACGAGGGGGTGCAGCACAGGACGGTGGATTTGAAATCCTTCATGAGCATGATCTGGCGCTCGGTGAGGCCGGAGCTGGTCGGGACCACCGCACACCCCAGCCGGGTGGCCGCCTGGTGAAACCCCAGCCCCCCGGTAAACAGCCCGTACCCGTAGGCAATCTGAACGATGTCATCTGCGGTCACCCCGGCCGAAACCAAATTTCTCACCATGCATTCGGTCCATTGGTCCAGATCCTCCGCGGTGTAAGGGCCGGTAATCGGCTTTCCGGTGGTGCCCGAAGAGGCATGAATCCGGACGACCTGTTTCATGGGAACCGCACAGAGCGCAAAGGGGTAATTCTCCCTCAAGTCATCTTTTACCGTAAACGGCAGCCTGGCGACATCTTCGAGTTTTTGGATGTCCTCGGCCTTGCCGACGCCCGCCTCCTTTATCTTTGTTTTGTAGAAGGGCACTTTTTTCATCAGCCAGTCGACGGTCTCTCGGAGTTTTTCAAGTTGAAATTTTTGGAGTTTTTCCAATGGCATACATTCATATTTATCGTTCCAGGCCATCTGTTTCCTCCCTGTGCGGTGAAGTGGATGTTCGCGAAAAAAAGACAACACCAGCCCCTTACCCCTATCCGAGGTTCATGTCAATGGGCTCCCGGCCCGGGCCCAGGGCAATCCCATGCAATCTCGAGACTTGAGACGTCTTCCTTAAGGGACATCGTGGGATACCAAACTCCATGCGATTGCCCTAGGCCCGGGCATTTTTACACAGCGTATGGGGCAGAGCGTCTGCCGGGATGCCTCATGCACGCACCCCTTTTTTCTTGGGTTTAAGGTTCAGGCGCTTTGGGAAGCTATGGAACCATAATCGCCCTTTCCAGCATCCGGCGGGCGTGCACCGCTTCGAATACGGCATCGATTTGGGAAAGCGGGAAACATTTGACAAACGGCCTGATTTTAACCCGGTCGGAAAGCACCAGGTTCAATACATCCGGGTAGTATCCGGGCAGGCACCCCCAGGTCCCCCGGGCCGTGGCGTGGAACGCCATCAGGTTGGACAGGCGCACATCGACCGTGTCCATGGTAAACCCCACCACGGCCAGGTAGCCGCCGTAGGTCATCAGCCCGAAGGCGGTTTTCTGCCCGGCTGCAGTCCCGGAGGTTTCAAAGATCTTCCATTCGGTCTTCCTTCGCCCCTGTCGCGTGACGAAATCGGAAACCGCCTTACGGAGTTCCTTGAACCCGAGGGTCTTGGCATTGAAGGTCGCATCCACATACGGGGCGAGGGTATCCAGCTTGTTCTGATCGATATCCACGGCGACCACCGCGGCCCCGAAGGTCTTGGCGATCTGAGCCCCAAATCCTCCCACCCCCCCGACACCGACAAAGATCGCCGTATCCCGGTCCGAAAGTCCGGATTCCACAACGGCCTGGTAGGGGGTGGTCAACGCATCGGCGATGACCGACAACTCCGAAAGGGAGACATCGGCTTTGCCCGCAGGCCGATGGCGTGCATCCACCGGAACCTCGCAGAGGCTGCCGGACGGAACCACGATATGGGTCGCAAATCCGCCCGGGATATCGTTTCCCGGCATTTTCTGAACGGGGCAGATGTTCCCGAGTCCTCTGGTGCAGACATCGCACGTGCCGCAGGGCATCACCGCCGGAACGATCACCGCCTTTTCCACCCATTGCCCCGCGTGCGCACCCGCGGCCTCGACAATGCCGCTGATTTCATGGCCCAGGGTCAGCGGCAGATTGGATCGCGTTCGGACTCCATCATAAAAAAATCCGAGATCGGTATGGCACACCCCGCAGCCGGAAACCCGCACCCGGACCTCGTCGATACCGGGCTGCGGAAGGGGCAGTTCAACCCGTTTAAACGGTTTTCCGGGTTCCACCATCTGCCAGGCTATCATGGACATCGCGCGACCTCCTTGGGTTTGGTGTTGATCCGCATGGTCGTCATCGTAATCGGACGGGGATATGCGGCGAATTAGGCTAAAGCCTCAGGAGCCGGTGTATTCGGGCCGTTTTTTCCCAAGGGAAGAGAGTCCTTCCAGTGCATCCCGGGTCGAGAAGATTTCTTCCAGCCGCCCAAGTTCGATTTCCACGGCGTCTTCCACCGATTTTCCGGCCTGCGCCTCCATGATCTCGTTTGCGATCCTGAGCGCAAGGGGGGCTTTGGTCCCGAGGGATTTTCGTATTTTTCCCGCTGATTCCGGGTCGACCCCCCCGGGCAGCCCGCCGGAGACAATGGTTTGCAGATTCTTTTCACTGAAGAGCGTTTCAAAAAGTTTATATCGCTCGGGAATGACCCGGTGCCGGTGCCTTTCCGGTTTCCCCTCACCGATTTGTTCGCGTACGGCTGCGGCCGCATCCGCCGGTTCCACCAAGCGGGTCACGATCCCCAGCGTTCTTGCATCCTGTGCACCCAGGGTCGCACCGGTGAGAACGAAGTATTTCGCCAGGTCTTTTCCGATATGGCGTGCCAGCCGGACCATCCCCCCCAGGCCGGGGTAGATGCCGATGCCGGTTTCCGGAAATGCCAAGGACCCGGCGGGGGTTGCGACAATGGCCTGGCAGGCCAGGGCAAGCTCGCTGCCCCCGCCCAGTGAAGGCCCGTCGAGAAGCGCAATAGTCGGTTTGGCGCAATTTTCGATCGCCAGCAGCAGGTCGTGGCCCTGCCGGGTGAAGGCCGCGATATCGGAAATCTTCCCGGCCTTGATCTTCTGGATGAAGTAGCGGATATCGGCCCCCGCAACGAAGGCCTTTCCTGCGCCCTGGAAAACGATGCCCCGGACATCCGGGGCGTTTAGGGCCGCGGTGAACCGGTCGGCCAGCTGTTTGACCACCGTTTCGTTCAGCGCGTTCATGGCCTCGGGCCGATTCAGGGTGATCCAGGCCGCACCGTCCTTGATGTCGAGGTCCACAAACCGAAACTCGAACCCGCTTCCCAGCGAGCGCTGCCGTTGGAGCAGGGCGGGCATCCCAAAGCCGGGATACCTCCGGATGAGGGCTTCAACGGTTTCGCAGGTTTTTTCGATACCGATCCGGTTCATGATTTCAAACGGCCCCATGCCCCAGCGCAGCCCGATCTTCGCACCGCGATCGGTATCCTCGATGCTGGCCACCCCCTCCTCGACCAGGGCTGCGGCCACCCCCAGGCAGACGCCGTAGAACCGGTCGATGACCGGATCGATCTTTCCGGGCTCCACCTCCCCGCAAAGGTCCCACGGGACCCCCTTTTCCATTTGCCGCTGGAGGATTGCCGCGGGCGCGTAGAACCCCCCCAGTTCATTGCCCAGGGTGGTGGCCGCGTGGACCGCGATGGGTATGCCGGTGACGTTCATCAGTTCAAAAGGCCCCATACCGATGCGAAACCCCCGCCGGGCCGCTTCCTCGATGGTGGCAAGGCCGGCCACCCCTTCCTCGAGCATCCGGGCGGCTTCGTTGAGAAAGGGCACAAAGAAGCGATTGACGGCAAACCCCGGTGAATCCTTTACCACAATGGCGGTCTTGCCGTGCAGCCTGGCGGCCAGCAGCGATCGTTCAAGGGTCTCCCTGCTGGTTTTTGGGTGGGGGACCACTTCGAGAAGGCGGTTTTTCGCCGGGTGGTAGAAATAGTGCAGCCCGATAAACCGATCGGGCCTTCCGGTTTGATCGGCAAACTCATGCACGAAGAAACTGGAGGTGTTTGTGGCCAGGATCGTTTTTTCGGTGCAGATCGAATCGAGCTTCCGGAACAGTTCGGATTTGACCGCCCTGTCTTCAAAGACCGCCTCGATGACCAGATCCGCGTCCGAAACCGCATTAAGATCGGTCGTTGCGCCTATCCGGGCCTTGATCTGTGCGACCTGTTCCGGGTTGAATACCTTCCGGGCCACGGCCTCCTGGAGCATCCCATCGATGGCGGCAAGGCCTTTGCGGACAAACCCATCGGTGGTGTCCACCATCACGACGGGCATGCCTTCCTGGGCGAATTTCTGCGCAATCCCGCTTCCCATATTGCCCGCGCCGATCACCCCGATTTTCCGAATGTGAGACATGCACCCCCCTCGTCCGGTTGAGCGTTTTCGAGTGTGGATTTTCGGACCCCCCACGGTTGCCTGAACATGCAAATCGAATAGACAGCCTAGGCTACCTGTTTTTCCATACCGGCTTGCGTTTTTCGTAGAAGCTCGCGATTCCTTCCAGCGTGTCCTCGGTCTTGATCAGCGTGTCGAGAAAAAGATCCCCGACATCCTCCAGGGCCGATGAAAACCCCTTGCCCAGCTGTTCCGTCACCGCCCGCTTGTTCAGCCGCAGGATCAACGGGCTGCACGCGGTGATGTCCCCGAGGACCCGGGCAAGGCAATCTGCAAAACCATCGTCCTGGACCACCGTCCCCACAAATCCGAGGGCCTGGGCCTCGGCCGCGGCGTAGATCCTGCCGGTGGTGCAGATTTCAACGGCCTTGGCCGGCCCGACCAGCTCGGGAAGGCGGATGGCGGCATAGGGGGGCAAAAATCCCAGCTTGATTTCCGGCTGCCCGAAGGTGGCGCTCTGCGCGGCGATGATCATGTCGCAGGCGATGGCAAGCTCCATGCCGCCGCCCAGCGCCGCGCCGTGGACCGCGGCGATCAGCGGTACGGGCAGCCCGTGGATGATCTGAAAGATCCGGTTAAACACCCCGATCATTTCAGGGGCCGTCTCGGGCCGGTGGTCCCCCACGTCCACCCCGGCGCACCAGCTCCGGCCCTGCCCCAAGACGACGATGCATTTGAGGGTCGGATCCGCGGCGAGCGCCTCCAAACAGGAGACGATCTCTTTCATCATCTCCAGGTTCATGACGTTGTGCCTGGGCCGTGAAAGGGTCAGACGGGCGACGGCTTCGGACACCTTCAGGTCTATGTGCTTGGGGTCACGCATGGGTACCCTCCTTATTTTTGGTTATTCCCGTGCCGGCACGAAAACATAGCTGATCCGGTGGCTTTCCAGCCGGCGGGCAACCGCCCGCATCGGCATTCCCACCGTTATTTCCGTATCGGGAACCTCCGCCGCGATTCTGCCGAACACCTTGCAATCGGTAAAGTCGACCAGCCCGAGGCAGTAGGGAACATCGGCTTCGAATCCGGAGGGTGCATACTGGAGCCTGCTGAAACTGACCAGCCGGCCGATTCCTTTCACCGGGAACCAATCCATGTCCCCCGAAAGGCAGTCGCAGCAGTGGGCCCGGGGCGGGAAAAACAACCGGCCGCAGCCCCGGCACCGGGTACCCGAAACGGTTCCGGCCTGAAGGTGGTCGATAAAGTCATTGACCCGGGTCACCGCCGTAAAACTCACGGTGCCGAACCTTTTGAATCGATCGTCGATGGATTTTTTTTCCGTCATCGGTCGCTTTCCAGTATGGTGACGTTTCCGTAAAGTCCGGCCCCCCCGATGTTGTGAACCAGTCCGAATCGGGGATCCTTGACCTGGGTGTCTCCCGCCTCCCCCCTGAGCTGCAGGACGATGGTTCGGATCTGGGATCCGCCGGTCGCCCCGATGGGGTGCCCCTTGGACAGCAGACCGCCGTCCAGGTTGACCGGGATCCGGCCGTCCCGGTACGTGGCCTTTTCCCGGATCAGATGCCGGCCCTGCCCCGGGGGGGCAAACCCCAGGTCCTCGTAGGCCATCAGCTCGGCAATGGTGAAACAATCGTGCACCTCGGCCACATCGATGTCGGCCGGACCGATGCCGGCCATGGTATAGGCCTGGGCTGCCGCCGATCGAGCCACGGAAAGCCCGGTGAAAAGCTCCCGTCCGGAAAGATTGACGCTGGCCGATGCCGCCCCAAGGCCCCGTATCCAGACGGGGTTTTCTGAAACTGCCGCGGCCCTTTCTTTACCGGCAACGATGATGCACGAACTTCCGTCGGCGTTGGCGCAGCAGTCCCCCACGCGAAGCGGGGTGGCCACCGGTGCGGCCATCCGGTTTTCCGGGTCTGAAAACATGTCCAGCGTCACCGGTTTGCGGTAGACGGCCTTTTCATTCAACCGGCCGTAGGTGGACGCCTTGACCCGGATGGCCGCCAAATCCTCCGGGGTGCTGCCGTAGGTTGCCATGTGCGCCCGGGCGTACATGGCGTAATAGGCGGGCATCATGGTGCCGAACGGGCTTTCCCACTGGATGTCCGCGCCGCGTCCCATCCGCTCCTGGGATTCGGCGGAGCTGATTTCGGACATTTTTTGAAAGCCGATCACCGCCACCACCCGGTGCAGCCCCGATTCGATCAGGGCGTAGGCCAGCCGAAGCCCCGTGCTTCCCGAAGCGCAGAGCGTTTCGACATAGACGGTGGGCTGGGGGTTGAGCCCGAGGTATTCGGCAAACACCCCGGCCGGCGAGCGCTGGCGGTCGTATTCGGGTGCCGAGCAGACCACCGATGCATCGATATCTTTCGGGCCGATACGGGCGTCGCAGACCGCCTCCTGGAAAGATTCAAATGCCAGTTCGCGGATCGAGCCCGGATAGCTCCGGACAAATTCACTCTGACCGACGCCGATAATTGCGACATTGCTCATGGGGTATCCCGTCGACCTTTGAAAGGTTACCTTCGAAAATCATCAGATATACTGGCCCCCGTCCACCTTGATCACCTCTCCGGTGATGTGGCGGGCCTTGTCCGAAGCCAAAAATGCCACCACCCCGGCCACATCTTCGGGCAGCCCCAGCCGCTTGATCACGATCTCGCCCAGCGCCAGTTCCACGATTTTGTCGTGGGCTTCCGAGGATTTGAGCATCTGGGTGTCGATCAGCCCCGGGGCCACGGCGTTCACGTTCACGTTGAAGGCGCCCAGTTCTCTGGCCACCGCTTTGGTGTATCCCACAATCCCGGCTTTTGACGCCGAGTAGTTGCTCTGGCCGAATTTTCCGCGCAGCCCGTTGATGGAGGTGATGTTGACGATCTTGCCATAGCCTTGCTCCTTGAACAGCGGGGCCACATGACGGGTAAAGTTGAAGTACCCCTTGAGGTTCACGGCCATGACCCGGTCCCATTGTTCTTCGGTCATCTTCCAGGACACCCCGTCCCAGTTCATCCCCGCGTTGTTGACCAGGATGTCGAGCCTTCCCAGGGCGTCCAGGGCCGCTGCCACCGCCTGTTGCGCTTCTGCAAACACGGCGGTGTCCGCCTTTACGGCGACGGCCCGCCGCCCCATCCGGTGGATCGTATCCCTGATGTCAAGCGCGGCATCGGCATGGCGCCGATAGGTCAGGCAGATATGGGCCCCCTCCCGGGCGAGTTCAAGACAGGTGGCGGCGCCGATGCCCTGGGAGCCTCCGGTGACCAGTGCATTTTTCCCTTCCAGCAGCATACCCGGGCCCCTTATGGTTTCGGTTTTGCCAGTACCGCGGCCATAAACTCGGCATCGAAGGCCTCGCTTTGCGCCTGGCGTCTTCTGAATTCGATAAAGTCGATGGTGTCCTGACCGGTCAGTTTCTTGGTGTTGAATGCGGCAAACCCGAGAAACGCCTCGGTGGCCATGTTGGCGGCGAGCCAGTGCCGGTTGATGATCTTTGCCTGGTCCCAGAAAAACTTTTTCTTCAAGCGGATGCTGTCGACGCTTTTGATCAAACACCCGGTAAACAGGTGGGTAAAGGTCCAGAGCAGCTTGTGGATTTCCGCATCCAGCCGCTCGAAATCGATCGTTGCCGCCCTGACCCACTCGCGGGCCTGTTTGGCGTCCTGCCCGGTCTTGAATTCGCCGAAAACGATCTCGCCGTCGGCCACATACGCATCGGTGACCACGGCGGGATTCCGGACCCATCGGTCGTTTTGCCGGATGACCGGCAGGCAATTGGAGATGAGCCCGAGCCGCTTCATCTTGTAGGCGCTCCAGAGCTCACAGGAAATACAATTCCACATGGCCAGCTCGATGGGCAGCATCCAGGGCAGAAAATCCGAGCTTCCCCCGTCGGGCGCCGACCCGTGGCGGGGGCCGGCCTGGCCGAAGACGGCAAGATCGCTGGCGAGGGACAGATCGCAGGCCATACCGATTTCCTGCCCTCCTGCAACCCGCATCCCGTTGACCCGGCAGATGGTGGGCTTCTTGCAGCCGAGGATACCGTCCACCATGGCATTGAAAAGGTCCATGTAGACACCGTACTCGTTGGGCCGGCCCGCATAGTATTCGGCGTATTCCTTGGTGTTTCCGCCCGTGCAAAAGGCCCTGTCCCCGGCCCCGGTGAAAACCGCCGCCACCACCGAGTTGTCCGCGGAAGCACGCTGGAATCCGGCGATAACGGCCTTGATCATTTCCGTGGTATAGGAGTTGTGCTGCGCGGGGTTGTTCAGCGTAATCCAGGCGGAAAAGAGACCCTCCACCGGATTTCCTTCCGGATCGAGGATCGGTTTTTTTTCAAACATCACCCCGGGAGGGTCCTTGGAAAACAGCGCTTCCGTCCACAGGTAATGGTCTTTGGTGCCGGATTCTCTCGGCAACCAGCTCAAATCCGTCATCGGGTCTCCTCCTTGCGGGTAGGGTCGGTATCGGGTCGGCCCCTTCGGGATCCGTCGGGGCATCATCGGATGAAGGGTTTTCGACCAGCTACGTTAAAGCTACGGGCCGATTTTTGTCAATAAAAATATTGCGGTTGCCTCTCGACGGGGTTTCGAAATTTTGCTATGAGGCTTTAAGTTCGTTCATTTGGAACGGCTCGGCCGCGAAGGATCGGACCCGCGCGCCGGGATAGACCGCATGGGGAGGAGATATGGATAAAAGCATCGCAAAGATCACCCTCGACGTTTTGAGATCCAAAAAAGAACGGGGCCAAAAGATCACCCGGGTCGTCCTGTGGGATTACCCCATGGCCTGCATTGCAGACGAGGCCGGGGTGGACATGATCCTGGTGGGGGATTCGGTGGGGATGTGCGTGCTGGGCTACCCCAACACGCTTCCGGTCACCATGGACGAGATGGTCCACCATTGCCGGGCGGTCACCCGCGGCGCGCACCGATGCATGGTGGTGGGGGACCTTCCCTTCATGTCCTACGAGACCGGGACTGCGGATGCCGTGAAGAGTGCGGGCCGGCTGGTGAAGGAAGGCGGGGTCGACGCGGTCAAAATCGAAGGCGGGGAATACATCGCCGAATCGATTCACGCCATCTGCCAGTCCGGAATTCCCGTCCACGGCCATATCGGGCTGACGCCCCAGAAGGTCAAACAACTGGGCGGATTCAAGACCCAGGGAAAAACCATCGAATCGGCGGTCAAGCTGATCAAGGAGGCCACGGTTCTGGCCGAAGCCGGCTGTTTTGCCATCACCGTCGAATGTGTTCCCCCCGTTGTCGGCAGGCTCATGAGCGAGCGGCTCCCCTCGGTCATCATCATCAGCGCGGGGGCCGGCCCCTTTTGCGACGGTCAGAGCGTGAATCTATACGACCTGATCGGACTGACCCGGGGGGTGATTCCAAAGTTTTCAAAACAGTACGCGTCGGTAGGGGATGTTGTCCGGGACAGCATTTCCGCCTACTGCCGGGAGACCGAAGGGGGGCTTTTCCCTTCCGAGGCCAATTGCTACACCGTAGCGCCGGCGGTGGAAAAGCAGATCGTGGCGGCCGTAGAGAGCCTCTAGGCTTTTTTTCGGGCGGCATGGCACGGTGCGGATTTTATGGGTGCGGTTGCACCGAGGAGGGGGATGATGCTCAGAGTGCTCAATGTGGTACCGGGGTTCGCCCTGGCCTCGCGCGAACCCATCGACAGGATGATCGAGGCGGGTTTTGCGGTGGAGGAAAAGGATTACGGGCTTGCCGGCTTGAACACGGACGAACCGGAGTTCTGCCGGATCGTAAAGGGGGTCGATGCGCTGATCGTCACCGCCATGGACCGGGTGACCCGGCGGGTCATTGAAAGCGCCGACCGGCTGAAGATCATCGCCATCCGCAGCGCCGGCTTCGAGGGAACCGATTGCAGGGCCGCCACCGATCACGGCATCGTGGTCACCCACAACCCGGGGTCCAACGCCGAGCCGGTGGCGGACATGGCCCTGGGGTTGATGCTGGCGGTGTCCCGGCGGATCGGCTGGATGGACCGGGGCATGCGCGAGGGCAGGTTCAAGGAACTGCGGGTCAATGCCAAGGACATCTTCAAAAAAACCCTGGGCATCATCGGTCTGGGGCGCATCGGAAAGAACGTCGCCCTGCGCGCCAAGGGGTTTCAGATGAAGATCCTCTACCATGATATCGTCCGCTACACGGAATTTGAAGAAAAGCACGGCGTCGAAAAGGTGCCCCTGCAGCGGCTGTTGAAGGAAGCCGACGTGGTTTCGCTGCATGTCCCGTTGGATGACAGCACCCGAAGGATGATCGGAAAAAATGAGGTGGCGCAACTCAAACCGGGTGCCATCCTCGTCAACACCTGCAGGGGAGGGGTGGTCGATGAACAGGCCATCCACCGGGCCCTGGTCGATGAACGCCTTTACGGTTACGGGGTGGACGTCTTCGACCAAGAACCCCCGCGCTTTCCTGAGCTGCTCCGGCACGACCATGTGGTCTCCTCCCCGCATGTCGCCGGGGTATCGGAGGACGGATTGATGAACATGGCCATGCTCAGCGCCGGAAAGGTGATCCGGTTTCTCAACCACGGGGAAATCCCCGAAAACACCCTGAATCCGGAGGTTCTCGACAGGCTTCGAAAGTGATTCGTTATTTACCGGCGCCGACGCCCCAACCGTCCCCGGACACCCATGACATTCAGATACCAGCAGACCCACCGCTACGCCGCGCGCATCGCCCAGAGCCTGGAAGAATTGGGCGAAGCGGAGCTGGCCGAGTTGGGTGCCCGGGCCATCAGCGCGTCCCACCGGGTGATCTACTTTGAAGCCGACACAGAGACCCTCTACCGGATCAATTACCTGTCCCGGCTGATCAGCCGGGTGCTGGCCCCCCTGGCCGAGTTTTCATGCCACAGCACCGATTATCTCTACCGGAAAGCACGGTCGATCCCCTGGAAGGAAATATTTCAGGAAAACCAGACGTTTTCGGTGTCCGCCAATGTTTCCAACAGCAAAATCACCCACGCCCAATATGCAGCGCTGCGGATCAAAGACGCGGTTGCCGACTACTTCCGCCAGGAGGTCGGCCGGCGCCCGGATGTGGACAGGCAGAATCCCGACGTCCGGATCCATCTTCATATCGGAAACAACCGGGCCACAGTCAGCCTGGACACCTCCGGGGGTGCCCTTCACCGGCGGGCGTATCGGACCCAGGGAGGAATAGCCCCCCTGCAGGAAACGGTGGCCGCCGCCATCATGCGGATGACCGAATGGGACGGTTCGCGGCCGTTATACGATCCGATGTGCGGTTCCGGGACCCTGATCGGCGAGGCATTGATGCATTTTTGCCGGATCCCTGCGGGGTATCTGCGGAATCGGTTCGGCTTCGAGTCTTTGCCCGATTTCGACCCTGGGGTGTGGAAAGCGGTCAAGAAAAGGAGCGACCAGAGGATCCGCCGGCTGCCCGATGGACGGATCGCCGGCAGCGATCTTTCCCCAAAGGCCGTTGCGACCGCGAAGAAGAACCTGGCCGCGCTGCCCGAAGGGAGGAAGATCCCTCTCCGGACGATGGACTTCAACCTACTCCCCGGGCTTGAAAACAGCGTCATCGTGTGCAACCCGCCTTACGGAATCCGGCTTCAAAAGGAAACGGGGATCGAGGCGTTTTACAGGTCTTTCGGGGATTTTCTGAAACGGCGGTCCACCGGTTCGACGGCGTTTGTATACTTCGGCAACCGGGAAATGATCCCGCATATCGGGTTGAAACCCTCATGGAAAAGGCCGTTGTCAAACGGCGGGTTGGATGGAAGGCTGGTCAAATTCGAACTCTATTGACACCCGGAGTTTTCGGCGAACTTGCCGGCCGGCTTCGATGGACCTGTTTTGCCGGGAGCTGTGCCCGCGGGTTCGAGACGGTTGACATCCGCGGTCGGAAATTGATAGAAAACAGTGCATTATTGGATAGTTAACTCCACAGGAGGATGTTGATTTGAAATACCCGAAGGAAGTCGTTCTAAAAAACGGCACCGATGCGCTGATTCGGCCGCTTGAACAGGATGATGAAACGCATCTGCAACGATTTTTTGCCAAGATCCCCGAGCAGGATCGATGGTTCATGAAGTACGATGTCATGGACCCCCGGGTGTTGCATGAGTGGTTTGAAAAACTCGGTAGCGCAAGGGTGTTTGCAACCGTCGCCCTTTCCGGAGACGAGATCATCGGTCATGCCAGCCTGCACACCCAGGAGTTCGGCTGCACCCGGCACGTCGGCAGGCTTCGGGTGCTGGTCATCCCGGCGTTTCGGCACCAGCGGCTGGGCACCTGGATGCTGTTGAACCTGATCCGTCTGGCCATGGACAAGGGGCTGGAGGAGCTGCGGGCCGATTTTGTGGTGGGTGTCGAGGATACCGCCATCGATGCGGCATACAAGATGGATTTTTTCAAAAAGGCGGTGCTTGAAGATTACGTGCTGGGTCCAAAGGGGGAGCGCTACGATCTGATGATCATGACAAAGCGGCTGCACAGGGACTGGAGCGATTTCTGATACCCAACGATTTCATCAGCCCCGCGGCTTGCCGGTTCGAGGGGAAGCGTTGCGATGGATAAACCCTTGTCCGTCCCGAAAGGCGTGCTGCGCATATGCGGTTTCTGCACCCCCGATGCGCTCCGGGCCTACCGTTTCGACGGCCAGTTCGGTATGTTCGCGCGGTACAAATCCCTCTATACCCGGCGGGAAAGCCTCGAGAAGATCGCCGCCGGCAAAGACGCCCATGTGGTTGTCGCGCTGGAGGGGGGGGAGACCATCGTCGGTTTCGGGGTGCTGGCCTACCCGGATCCGGGCGAGCGCTGGGCAAAGCTTGCCCCCGAAGCCCTGATGGAAGTCAAGGCCCTGGAAGTCTGCCGAAGGTGGCGCGGAAAGGGGGTTGCGCGAAGCATGTTGACCCTGCTCCTTTCCGATCCGCCGGTGGAAGAGAAGATCGTCTATCTTGTCGGATACGCCTGGACCTGGGATCTGGACGGAACCGGGCTGTCCGCCCAGCAGTACCGCAACATGCTCATCCGGTTTTACGAGTCCGCCGGATTTGAGGAGTACCAGACCAATGAAGCGAACATATGCTTGAAGGCCGAAAATTTTTTTATGGGACGGATCGGAAAAAAGGTTTCCCCCGAGCGGATCACCCAGTTCAAATGGCTCCGGTTCGACATCTATCCGACCGGGTAGAGCCGCCGCTCGCAGGAAGCGTCGATTGCCAAACCCGCTGCCGGCCGCTTTGCCCCGTGAAAATCGTGCATATATTATTCTCATTGCCGGGGGTTTACGTGCCGAACAGACAAAATACCTGATCATTATACCGAACAGAGGAGGAGACGATGACCAAATTGCTTTATGTTCAAGCTTCCCCCCGGGGGGAGCGCTCTTTTTCAGTGTCGGTGGCCGATGCGTTTGTTTCATCGTATCGGGAATCCCACCCGGGCCATGAGATCGAGACGCTCAATCTGTTTGAAACCGCGTTGCCCGAGTTCGACGGGTATGCTCTCGATGCGAAATACGCGATCCTGCACGGGCAATCCCCCACCGAGGACCAGCGGGCCGCCTGGAAGGCCATCGAAGCGGTGATCGATCAGTTCAAATCCGCAGACAAATACGTTTTTGCCGTCCCCATGTGGAACTTTCATCTTCCTTACCGGCTGAAGCACTATATCGACATCCTGGTCCAGCCGACCTACACCTTCAGCTATTCCCCGGATCGGGGCTATACCGGGCTGGTCACCGGCAGACCGGTGCTGGTCTCCTATGCCCGGGGAGGGTCCTACCCGCCGGGAAGTGAATCGGAGGGGTATGATTTTCAGACAAAGTATTTCGAGGCGATTCTGGGCTTTATCGGACTTGCCGACATCCGGCGGTTGGTTGTGGAGCCCACGCTGATGGACCCGGAGGCCGCCGCCCAGGCGAAACAGACGGCGGTCGCCCGTGCAAAAGAAATGGCAAAGACGTTTTGATTTTTGGTTCTTCTCCAACCCAGTGCCGGAGAAAAGGGTTCAAGGATTCAAGGGGGCGAGGGGCCAAGGGGTGAGCGTGCAAGGGGAAGGATTTTAAAATGGGGCAGCCCGCAGAGGGGTCCGTTGTAAGGGCCAGCGCCCCCGATCTCAAGCTTAAACCGGCTGAATGCATCTGCGATGAACGGATTGCGCCCTGCACCATCGTCATCCTGGGGGCCACCGGGGATTTGACCGGGCGCAAATTGCTTCCGGCGCTTTTCGGCCTCTATCTGAACGGGGGCCTTCCGGATCCGGTGGTGATCCTCGGGTGCGGGCGGACCCCCCTGGACGACGACGGGTTCAGGGACCGGATGGAACGCGCCGTGGGGGGGACAAGGGGTTTTGATCGGTCTCGGTGGCGGGCCTTTGCCGGCTCGCTCCATTACCAGCCGATCGCCTATGAGACCCCGGGGTCCTACGATGCGCTGGCCCGCAGGGTGAAGGCCCTGGATGAGACCCACCGCACCGAGGGCAATCGAATCTTCTACTTTTCGCTGCCCCCGTTTCTTTACCAGCCTGCGGCGGAGAATTTGGGGGGTGCCGGGCTGAGCGATTCCGCTCGAACGGGAACCGGCTGGTCGCGGATCATCGTGGAAAAACCTTTCGGCCGCGATCTGGACAGCGCCGTGGATCTGGATCGGAGCCTCCACCGGTATTTCCGGGAAGACCAGATTTTCAGGATCGACCACTACCTGGCAAAGGAAACCGTGCAGAATGTGCTGATGTTCCGGTTTGCCAACACGATCTTCGAGCCCCTATGGAACCGGCGGTATATCGACCATGTGAGGATCACGGCCGCCGAGACGGTGGGGATCGAAAACCGGGCGGGCTATTACGAAAAGACCGGCGTCCTGCGGGACATGTTTCAGAACCACATGATGCAGCTGCTCGCCCTGCTCGCCATGGAGCCCCCTTCGGTTTTCGAAGCCGAGCGGGTGCGGGACGAAAAGACCAAGGCCTACCGGGCCCTGAGACCCTTTCCGGTGGACAATCTTAACCGGTATTTGGTGGTGGGGCAATACACGGGCGGGGCAATCGACGGGAAGGCGGTCCCGGGGTACCGTGAAGAAGCGGGTGTGGATCCCGCATCCGAAACCCCGACCTATGCCATGATGCGGGTGCACCTGGACAACTGGCGCTGGCAGGGGGTGCCGTTTTACCTCGTTTCGGGGAAACGGATGGCTCGGAAATTAACCGAAATCTCCATCCAGTTCAAAGAGGTGCCCCATTCCATGTTTCGCAGGACCCTGGGCGATACCATCACGGCCAACCGGCTGATCCTGGGCATCTATCCCGAAGAAAGGATCACCATGACCTTTCAGACAAAAAATCCGGGGGCCCGGCTCAACCTTCGCACGGTGACCATGGACTTCGATTATCATCGCAGCTATTCCGGCCCCGTGCTGGAAGCCTATGAGAAGGTTCTGATCGATTGCATGGTGGGGGACCAGATGCTTTTCTGGCGGCAGGATGCGGTGGAACTCTGCTGGGCGTTTTTGACACCGATCCTGGAGGGGTGCGAATCTTGCGGGGATCGAGCCGAATGGCTCCATGGGTATGAAGCCGGCAGCTGGGGCCCCGCAGCCGCGCAACGGATTTTACCGGGCCCCCGCCGGGGGTCCGATTAGCAGAGGAATCGGCTTTGGCGAGCAAAACGACGGCGGGTCTTTTTTGAACGGAAGGAGACAGGTGCCATGGATTTTAAGGAAGCCTTGAAAAAAGCGGCGGCGCACGAGGCCGTCAAGCAGGTTCGGTCCGGGATGGTCGTGGGGCTCGGGACGGGCAGCACGGCCAAATACGCGGTCCTGCGCATCGGTGAACTGCTGCGGGACGGGAAGTTGCGGGGGGTGGTGGGCATCCCCAGCTCGATTCAGACCGAGGCCCTCGCCCGGGAGGCCGGGGTCCCGCTGGCCACTTTTGATCAGCATCCCCAGATCGATCTGACCATCGACGGTGCGGATGAAGTGGACCCCGACCTGAATCTGATCAAAGGCGGGGGCGGGGCGTTGCTCCGCGAGAAGATCCTGGCCCAGGCCAGTCTGTGCAATGTCATCATCGTCGACGACAGCAAACTATCGGACCGGCTGGGCACCCATTGGTCCCTGCCCGTGGAGGTGATACCGTTTGCCGTTAAGCCCGAGCAAAAATACCTGGAGAGCGCCGGCGCACGGGTGACCCTGCGAACCGGTGCGGACGGCACCCCCGTGCACACGGATCAAAACAACCTGATCCTGGACGCCGCATTCGGCCCGATCGCCCGTCCGTCCCAACTGGCGGCCGATCTGGACCATCGTGCCGGGATCATGGCCCACGGGCTGTTCATCGGCACGACCCGGGAGGTGCTCATCGCCGGAACCGATGGGGTGCGCCGCCTGAAAAAAAAGAGCCCCGGTCCCTGACCCCGATTTTTTCCCTTGACAATCCGATGCGTGCTTTTCTACAATCACAATATAGCTAAAATATAATTACCGCAGCGGAAAATAGTTACGGCAACCCGATCGATTTTGCCCTTGACCTGACGACGGGAGGGTGTTTTGAGTGAAGTCTCCGAAGCCCATGATCCATCCAAACGGCAACTGCGGATTCGGATAAACCACAAGGGGAACAGATGCGGTACGCAGAGACAGGGTTTGATATAGAGGTGGATCTCACCCGTGGAAACATCGAGCGAGTGGCAACGGACCCCGGCGACACCGCGCTGTATCTGGGCGGACTCGGCACCAACGCCAAGATCCTGTGGGATAGGGTTCCCCCCGAGGTTGAACCGTTTTCCCCGGACAATCTATTGATCTTTGCCGCCGGGCTCTTATGCGGCACCCCGGCGATCGGATGCAACCGCACCATCGTTTCGACCATTTCGCCCCAGACCCGGTTGATGGCCTTTTCCATGATGGGGGGGTTTTGGGCCCCGGAATTGAAGTTTGCCGGGTATGACCGGGTGATCCTTCGCGGCAAGTCCCCGGATCTGGTCTATTTGTGGATCCACAACGACAGGATTGAAATCCGCGATGCCACACATCTGCGGGGCAAAGGGGGCGGTGAGACCGCGGGGTTGATTCGCCGGGAGTTGAAGGAGCCCAACGCCCAGGTGGCGGCGATTGGCCTGGCCGGCGAAAACAGGGTCTATTTTGCTTCCATCGAGCAGGGCAGGTCCAGCGCCAGCCGGCAGGGCATCGGGGCC